>UMCV01029048.1_pt1 | contig 18456 bp, 11 predicted proteins | sample 1964311 | NCBI WGS metagenome assembly UMCV01 (sample SAMEA4835976, study PRJEB28245) | human gut metagenome | biome: gut microbiome; material: fecal sample | place: Denmark | collected 2008 | reverse complement strand
CATTATTTATTATTAAAATTATTTAACATCTCATAAACATAACCATATAAAGTGGTAAATATTTTATTTTTTGATGGCTCCAATTGAGATTTTTTGTAGATAAAACAATTCCGTAATCTAATTTTTCTTTTTCAACCAAATTTTTTAAACTGATTGCTTTTGTATTTTTGCTTGATTTTACCTCAATAGGCACAATTTTATGATCCATATAAGTAACAAAATCAATTTCTAAGTAATCTGCTTTTTGATAATAATATAAATCTAAATCATTATTGATTAAACATTGAGCAATTACATTTTCAAAAATTCCACCTTTAAAAACCCCTAAATTACCATTGATAATTTCATAACTAACATTTTCTTTATAAAATGCTAAAAGAATGCCTGTATCATTTAAATAAAATTTAAAAGCATTCGGATCACGATAGGCTTTAAGAGGAATATCAAAGGTTTTTAAACGATGGACCTTGATTCCTAAACCCGCATCAATAATCCAACCTAGTGAATTGGCATAAGTTCTAGATGTCCCTTTATTTTTTAAAATTTTATATTGAAATTTTTTGTTTTCTTTAGCTAATTGATCAGGTATAGATTCAAAACATTCTCTTGCTTTTTCGCGCATGGTTTTAGAAGCATATTTAGCAATATCATTTTTATAATCAGCAATAATTCTTTTTTGAACTTCAAGAACTTCATAAAGATTAGATGTTTCAATATACGTTAAAACAGCTTCAGGCATCCCGCCAACAGCCGTATAATGCAAAAACAATTTCATTAATGTATCATGTAGACTTTCAGGAAGAGATTTTTTTTCATCATAGAATTGCTTAAAAATTTCAATTTGTTCAGTTGAATAACCACTTGCCCATAAAAATTCTTTAAAGTTCATAGGTCTCATATAAAGAGTTTCTACATAACCAACCGGATAAGAGGATACTTCATGCATAATAATGCCTAACATAGATCCAGATACAATGACATCAAATCGTCCATCTAAAGCGAAAGATTTCAAAGCTGTTAATACTTGAGGACTATTTTGTGCTTCATCAAAAAACAATAATGTCTTTTTTTCTTGAATAGGGACATCGGTTTTATAGGCCGACAATTGTAACAATAAAGTTTTCATATCTAAATTTTGTGAAAACAATTTTGCTGCATCTTTATCAAATTCAAAATTAATCGAATAAAGATATTCATAATTTTCTTTAGCAAATTGTTCGACAAGATAAGTTTTACCAACTTGTCTGGCTCCAAATAAAATAAGTGGTTTTCTTTTTTTGTTTTTTTTCCATTGCACTAATAATTCATACATTTCTCTTTTCATCAATGCCACCATCTTTCAATATTATTTTATATTAATTATTAAAAATATGCAATTATAACATTAAAATACTATTGAAAATATGCATTTTTAATATTTTTATACTATGAAAAATATGCAATTTTTAATAAGTTATAAATATTTGAGTTTAAATTTTAAATAAAATTCATCTTGATTGTAAAAATTGATATTGAGATTGAAAGTTTTTTTAAAAAAAATTATATAAATTATCCATGTTGTTCTTTTATCACTTTTAACAAATTTCTTTTTTCAATTCTTTTTGACTTTTTAACAATTTTATAGCAAATACACCACTTAAAATCATGCAAACACCACCAACACCTATCATAACATAACTTGTTATGATACCAGCTTTATAATTGAAATATTCTGCTTTTTCAGCAACATTCATATCTAAATAAACGATGTTATTGATTTCAATTTGAGATAAATGATATCTTTTGTATTCATCGATATAAGCTACATACAAATCAATGGATTCACCACTTTTTAAAACATCAAAAACCTTTTCATCTAATTCATCAAAAACAATGTTATTGACATAATATTCAACATCATCGTCTTGTAAATAAATCGTTAAATGATCTTCATCGACTTCAACTTTTTCAATCATACCCGATACTTTATAATTTTCATATTTTGAAAATTCACATTGACTATGAACTAAAATCCCCAATAATATAAGTAAGATACCAAATAAAAGAAAACACCAAAAAGAAATTTTAAATTTAGATTTTTTCTTATATTGCTGAAAGCAAAGATTTTCTTTCATTTCATTAGTGGGATATGGTTTAGGTAATAAGGGATAGCCTTTGTTATGTAATAATTCCTTTAATTTTTCTGCTCCAACATGATAGTAATCCACAGCAAATAATGGAATTCCATTTTGATCATAGCCAGAAACTTCACCCGTTCCAAAAGGATGGCTATTGATATAAGCAATATCATCATAATGGATTAATGTTGGTTTTTTAAACATTTTATGAACTAAAATTCCTTCATTTTTAACGACAATATAATTAAATTTACATAAAGCAAAGCCCAACATTCCTATAAGGAAAAATAAAATACAAACTATTTCTATAATCCAAAATAATTGATTTTTATCTGGGCCATGATATAAAAATAAAATCAAAAGTGCACTAATCATACCTAATAAAAAAATAATCATCCAAATCAAAAAGAATAAAACAATGCCTTTACTCATTTTAACGATAAATTCAGAACCATAAATTATTTTCTTTTCTTCTTTTTCTTTTAGATAATAGAAAAATCCAAAAACCAAAGGTAAGATGATAATCGTAGCGATTCCTATAATGATATTTTCCATGATTTTTCTCCCTTAATTATATATATTATAGCATGAATAGATTATTTTCCAAGATTTTCTATAAAACATAAAAAGGTGAGTGTTTACTTATCACCTTTACTATGTTTCATTTAAAGAAATTTCACATAAAATATACAAGAAAGTATACAAGATAATATATAAGATAATTGATTACAATTGAATTAATGCAAAAAATAAATTTAAAAATTCGTTTTGACTTTAGCTTTAGAAAAAACTATTTACACCAGCTTTAGATGCTATATTAATCAGCTTGATCGAACCTCCCAAACCAAATAGCAAAAATCAAAAATATTTTAAGATTTGATAAAGAAGTTTTATGAATATCATTAATAAATAAGCCTCATTTGAAGAATGCTGACATCTATGAGAGTAGTATTAGACTGTTTTTAAGCATTTTAGGTTGAAAATTGAGATTTGCCATTACTTTTCTTATATTTGGTTGTGTTTTCTCATCGTAATATGTGTTTAATGTATTTTTATCTATTCCAGTTGCATAACATAGCCAATTTTGCGATTCTTGCTTTTCTTCTAATAAAACATCAATACACTCACCAATAGTTAAGCATGCTCCTAATTTTTGTTTAAAATATTTTGATGCTTCATCATATTTTTCTTTTAATTCATGATTATTTGCTAAATTTGGTTCTTTAAGTAACTTTGTTTTAAATTGCAAATTAACAAAATATTTTTCTCTACATAAATAGCAGAAAGAAATAAACGAACTTTTAGTGTCTTTAAATATTGATTCATCGCTTTGAACTTTAAATTTGATTGAACATTCATCAAGATGAAATCTAGCTTCGTCTTTTAATATGAAATCTCCATTATCTGCTTTAGTTAGATATTTATCGTCATTTAAAATTAGATGGTTTTCAACAAAACGATAACGACCACTTGAAAGGGCCATAAGCAATAACGCATCATCACTTAAATCATCAATCAAATCTTTAGTACTAATGGTATATGTTTCATTATCTGATAAAGAATCTTTTTTGTAGCCATATGCAGGAACATAATGGTCATCAACATAATCAAGACAACCTGCCACTTCATTTTTACCTATTTCAAGTAATCTTTTTTTAACTGAATAAACACTTACCTGCAGTTTTTCAGCAATATCAAAAATGACTTGAGGCATGTAAACCTTAAATTCACCATTTTCTCTTGTTTCTAAGGCTAAAAAATCATTAAACAAACTAAATAGTTTATTTGTAGTCATTAAGACATGTGGAGCAATAGCATTAGCTTCAATTTCCATCCATTTACTTTTGTCATCACAACTTAGATTTAACATCACTCCGCTTGTAGCGCATGATATATATTGCAGTTTTTTGTTATAAATCTTTGCAAAACTAAAGGCTTTTTTATGAAGATAGAAATGTAAACATTCATGCACTATTGTTATTGGCAAAGAACCAAAAGAAAATAAAGCATGAGCAGTTTTATCAATAACAATAGTATTAGCTTCAACCTTTTCTTTTATGACTTTATCATTAGCTTCATCATAAAATTTAGCAACTGTATCTTCAAAAAATGATTCGCCAAAAACTGAAGCCTCTTTATTAATTCTTCTATAAATAAGTTTTAAACCCATGTTGTTAACAAGCTTATCAGTATCTAAAGGTGTATCTTGATTTAAAGCTTCAGGATAATATTTAGAAAGAAAGGCCTCTGCTACTGCATCATATTGGTCACTTGAAATAATAGGAACTAGATCACCATCAAGAGGCTTCTTTGATTTATGTTTTGAGTGTTCTTCAATATTGTTAACTATTTTAAAATTAACAAGGTTTTCTTTGCCGACTGTCCCTTTGCAAGGCACAATCAACCATGTTGTTCTGATAGAATCAGTATCCCAATCTTTGCACCTACTATCATAATAAGAAAAGGCAACTTCAGGGACTACGACAACATCAAAAGCAATATCGTCATTTGGTAAGTCTTCAATATAGATCTTTATAAAATCAAGATTGGCAATTTCAATATTCTCAGCTCTTGTTATATCTTTTGGTTCAAGAATAAGAAAGGCTTTATGTATATTGATATACTCGTCGCATTTTGCCACTATTTCATCATAGAATTTGTCTTTTATGTAATCTAAAAACTTGCTATAGCCCTTCATTGATAAACACGTCCTTTTTGAAGTTGTATGAAAATATTATAGTTGATTTTGGCGAAATTAGAATTTTTAAAACAATAAATTGCTAAACTTTAAGAATCGTCAATAATGAAGGATTTATATTTCCTAAAGCATTTAAGACAATTGTTTTTGTATCTTTATCCTGAATCATATTAAAAAGATTTTTGATTTTATCCTCGTTGTAAAAGCAGTCTTTCAAATGAACTAAAAATTCCTTTATAAATTCATCAGACACATGATAATTTAGGGATTTCACTTTGATGATATTTGAAAGCTTCTCACAATAAAAACTGCTATTTGAATGAGAAAAAGTGAAAAGAATAAAATTTTCATCAACAGAATTAATCTCATCAGCGTTTAAAAATTTTATTAAATCAATGCCGCAATGAAAGATGTTTTCATTCTTATTTCCCTTGAACATAAACACTTCAAGCATCTTATCGAATTTTTCTTTATTAAATTTTTCTCTTTTAGTTCTATTTATATAATCTATTAAAAGAGTAAGTGAATTATGGTAAAAGGATGTGTTTGCAATAACATTTATAACATCTATTATTTCATTGGAATAAATAAAATTTCTCATTAATAAATAAGCATATTTCCAAGCAATGCTCTTAAAGCCATTAGAATTGAGAAGTTTTTCTAAGATTCCTTGATTAAATAAATCATGAACAAAATTAACCTCATATAACAGTGAAAAAGAGAAAGCATGAAAAGATAAATTATATCCATCTATTTCGTTTGAGAATATTTTCTTTAGTCTTCCTGAAGTCCATTTTTTGTCAAAAAACCAAAGGTATTGGATATGTGCGGACATTGCAGCTTTTGCATCGCTTTTGTCAGCTTCTAAATATTGCTCAAGGCTTATTTTGAAATTAGCAAAACTTTCTTTAGAGCAAGTTTGAATTAATATTGATACTTTTAAGAATTCATCGTTTGAGAATAAATTATTACAAGCTAACGTAGAAATATAATCATCTGTAGGTGTTTCTTCATTAACATCAATCGCATTGACATATTCGAAAATATCTTCTACAAGTTTAGCATCTAAATTCTTTTCATTGGTGATATCAAAATATAGGCTATTTAGCAATGTAGTTTTTGAGTTCGGCTGATGTTTCAAACTCTCAATTTCTTTAATAAGTTCGAATTTTGCTTGCAGATTTAAATTTTGATTTATCAAACGACTTTCAAGCATATCCAAGAATTCATTAGAAACCCCATTGAACTTTGATAAAGTAGATTTATTAAAAAGATTAAACTTACTATTTAATGCATCAAAGAAATTAGAAATTTGATATACTGAAAACTTAGTCTCAGTTGAATTATTTGCTTTTAAATGCGAAATGAATTCATCAAGATTCATCGCTAATATTTTGTTTTTTAACTTTGAATCTTCATCACGTTCCCATGATACGGATATAAAGAAACTTTTACTTCTATCAAGAGGAACCATTTTTTTGTATTCTATCTTAGCATGATTCATCGTCAAAAAATTATTAAGTTCATTGATTTTAGAAAGTATGTCATTGTTGCTTAAGCAGCTACTTTGTAAAATTTGCAGTAAATCTAGTTTGCAAAAAACCGTTATGTACTTATTATCGTATTTTAGATTATTGATGAAGCTAATAATGCTATTTATTTGTTGTGAATTTAATCTTTGAATATTATTTTTCAGTGCAGAATATATTTCGGAAAAATAAATTCTATCTGAACTAAATTGTTGAATATCATCAATAAATAATTGTCCGACTTTAAAAAAATGAACATTAGCAATATAAATTGACGTCAAACGAGAAAAGGTATCATCCGACTTGGAAAGTGTTTTATACAATTCTATTGCTTCTTCATCCATTAAATATCGAATAGAATTTCCAAGCCATTTTTTTAAATAAGTATGAGCATCAACTAAATCATAGTTTTGAGAAAGCGATACAACATATGCGTCATAGGAATAACGTTTTTCTGAAAAAGCCTCACTTTCAATTGGCATTAAATAATCAATAATGTTTTTTGCAAAGTTAGTGGTATAAAACTTTAAATATGATTTATCAAATTCAATAAAATCATATGTAACTTGTCGAGTTTTTTCTAAAGTTTTAATCATTAAATCAAAAAATTTAAAAGGTTTATTATCTTGTAAAGATTTCAAAACTTTGTTATTGAATGAGGCAAACAGCATCCAGATAGATGGCTCTGGAGAAAATTTTATAAAAGAATTTAAGAAATTAAGTGTTTTGTTTTCTAAGAGAAAATCAGTATGTGAAAATAAAAGTTTCAAAAAACTCTTATAAGCGTATTGATTTAAATATAAATCGTTATTCTTTAAATAAGCATTTTCAATATTAGATATAAATTCCAAATAGAACTCCTTAGTCTTTGTTCCATAACAATCAATGTTCACTAATAAGCTTAATCCAGGAAAAGGTGTTCCAATACTTTTTCCCTTGTCTTGTCTAGACTTATCTGGCGCAATGAGATTATTCAGTGAAAATATTTCTTTTTTTAAACCTTTGTCTGAAATTATCTGTTCTGCCCATTCTTTGGACTTACCTGATTTTGATATTTTTTCTAAGAAGAATACTTTATCCTGTTCAGCTAAAAATTTAATCTCATTTCTTATTTTTCTAATTGAATCTTTATTTGGTCCATCTTCGATGTATTTGTTTAGTTTATTTATAAAATTATATTGAGAAAGTGATTTTTTTTTGGCTTCGTTTTGAATATATTCCAAGGCATCAACTAATCCATAATAGTTTTTATCATCTTTACTATAAGAAACTAAGGTTACTCCATATTCACGATAATACTCACTTTCTACTTCAAAAATATCATCTTGATTAGAATAATATCCATTAAGAGCAAAAGTCTTATTCCTTCGTGAATCACGTGATTCAACATTTACCAAAAAATCAAGCAGCTGCATTTCTCTGAAGCCATAACCAATAAAAAGAATTGTGTATTTGGAATCAAAAGAAAATAAAGATTTAATAGCTTCTCTAAAAATGTTACTTGCATATCGCTCTAAATAGTCTGCTGTAGTAAAAACTAAATCACTTGGTTTCTTAATTGAACCGTGAATATGTATTACTTTGTGTTCAAAATCACTTTTGTAATTCCCAATTTTATTTTTTTCAACAATGACATTTTCTTTATTAAGATCTTTATCTAATATGTCATCAGCGTTGGTAGTAAAAATTATTTTAGATAATCCAAAAAGTAACTTCTGTATTTCCGTTCCTTGCTTATTTTTTCTCGCATCTACATGAAGTTTTTTATAAAAAAAGCTATTAAATACATCATCTGATTTATAAGTTTTTCTAAGAATGTTCTTACCTATACTTATAAGTGCTCGTTCATCATCTATATAGTTTGATATTTCATTTAATTGTTTGTATGAAAAATTACAATTTGAGTCACTTGCACAATATTTTAAAAGTGAATCAGCAAGTTCTTTCCAAAGAGGAAGGCCACAAAGCTTAGAAAGACCAGAGCCAACAAATAAAACTAGTTGTCCTTTATTAATAGCTTCTATAACTTGATTCAAAAACTCTTTTTGATCTTTATAGTTAAGCATTGCAAACAAATTTCCTCCTTTCTTAAATAATACTAATGAAAACTAATTAACAAAATTATTTTGGCTCAAACCTACCTGTTCCCATCTACATACAGAAACGTAACTAACATTTAATATTTTAGCTAATTCCTCTTGTGTTAAGCATTTTCTTTCACGGTATTCTCTAATCTTTTTAGCATAATCAAACATATGGTCACCTCAAATGGTTATCAGTATTTTAACACAAATGAGGTAAGAAATCGATATTTTTATGCAACTTTGCCGAGATTTTTTAGCAAAAAAACAAAAAGTTTATTGTGCTATAAAAAGTTTTTAGTGCAAAATTCCAAGTTAAAACTTCATTAACAAAGGATGGGATGTTTAATCAGCTATGCTTAATTCATGTTAAATAACTGCTAAATTTGGCTATTTTGGGCACAAAAAAAGGTTTGAATAGCTAAATTTTGCGTATCAAACCTATGCTTTCATGCTATTTCCCTATTTATTTTGTCCACAAGTATATTAACTTTTAATATATTAAATCATATTTATCAATATAAAAATATAAATAATAGGTATTTTCGTTAGAATAATAAAATTAAAACAATTTTTTTGTAAAATAAAAAGATTGTTATACATTAATAAAGCTTCTCCTTTCTTAATATTTTGTGACATTTCTTCAGAACGAAGTTCACGATAGGCTCTTTGATCTATAATAGGAAATGTATTTGGATTATAAAAATGAAGGATTGTGCTTGCCATTGCTAATTGAATCCCTTTAGAAGAAATCAAATCATTAAAACATTTTTTTAATTTATCTTTATTTTCCTCTAGGTTATCCAAATTTATGGTCTTTATATCCATTAATTCTTTAATCGTTCCTGAATCAATAATTGCCCTTCTATTTATCTTCCATAAAATAATCATATTAATAATATCCAATTGTTCTTTTTCATTATTTGATGATTTTATCCTATTCAAAATATTTTCACCAGCATCATATTTGTAATTTTTTAATGCTTCTTCGTATTTATTTCCCATTTTCTTTCTTCTCCTAAAATTTGCATACTCTAAAATTATTCAAAAATTGGGATCTAAATGCTTAATTCTTTTCTTTCCATAAACTGGAAAGAGAAAGATTCATTGATTTTAAATCACTCAAAGAAACAGATTTAAAGACAAATAACCAATAATATGATTCTTCAGTAAAACCTGCAAATTCTACCATTTTAGCAAGACATAAAAAATGATGTTCTGTGCTTTCTATAAATTTCATATCTTTTAATTCATCATCAATTAATTTAGCAATAAAGAATCTTTTTGCAACTCTAGTTTGCAAGTCACGTAAAAACCCCATAATAAAATAATCATCAGATTCTTTATCGTACTCTATTGTAGTTAAGACTAAATTATCATTTTCACCAAACAATTGTTTTTTTAGTGAAAAATCACTTGTATCATATATAGATAACCTTGTTTCATTAGATGAATTATGTCTTTCAATATTCAAGAAATATTTGTCATCTTTAGTAAAAATAAAGTTATCACCTTGGGCTCCATCTACTTCTGAAAAACGAAATTTTTTAATTAGTTTTAATTCTTCAAGAGAATATATCGCTATTCTTCCTCCAGAACTTTTAACCACTAATAAATCCTGATTATTAGAAACGCATCCCATATAAGCATAAATTAAATCTTTAAATCTAATTATTTCATTTCCTTGTTTATCGTAAATGTAAACCGTCCTAGTTGTTAAACCAATATTATATTTATCTGTTTCTAAATAAGTCCAAAATTTTAGTGCCATAAGATGTGCTCCTTTACTCTATAAATTCTAATTATTTATTTATATTGTAGCATAACTTGTTATTTTTTACTATTTTCATACAACAATGATAATTTTTACTAGAGTAACATCATAGATTGGAAACATAAGAAATTACCCATCAAAGTACTGATATATCTTTTGTTATGATGTCTTATTATCCTTTTCAAATGGCTAGAAATATCAATTTTGTCATTCATCTTTTAAAGATAAGTAGATTTTTACTATCATTGATAAAGTAAAAAAATACGAGAAAAAGAAACTGAAAAACATTGTAGATAAATATAGAGTCTTGAAACTCTCTTCTGATGGCAATGAATTACAACTTACAGGCATCAGTTCTTCTTTAGTCAAATTAAAAAAGGCGCCAATATCACTACTGACGTCCTTTGTAAGATTTTCAAAGTTTTAAATTGTGATTTTAAAGATATAATGGAGTATATTCCAAAATAGAAAGCTAACTTCTCGAAAATACTTTATTAGCATTTAATTTTGCTTTTTCAACATTTCGTTGAACCACTTCTATGTGATCGTGATCGCGTTTGAGCTTGGAACATACTTTTTGGAACTCTGATGAATATTCAAAATTATGTATATAAATAAAATCGATGTATGCCTGATGGCACCAATAATTCCTTTTCTCCCTCATTTGATTGAGAAAATTATAATCGTTTTTAGAAATAAAAGGAGTTCCAGATGAAAAATCCAGTTCTTTAAGTTCCCTAATAACAAAGCCAAGATTTCTTTTATCTAGGCTGTCATAGTTTTCGTCTATATCACCTTTATGCATCAACGAATAAATCCATTTCAAATCGCTTTCGATAAGTTGAAAGTAACTTATTGTTTCGCTATGTAATATTTTGAATTCTTGATATGTCATCATTTTTTCTTTTCTTTTTTGAAAACTAACATGAATTTTGATGACATGTCATAGCATTGGAAATTTACAAGTTCCCATCCTAATTCCCCTAATAATGAACATTGTTCTTGAATAGCTTTTTCTGCACCCGATCCAGTCTTAAAATGTGCATTAATATTTACAGGCTTATATTCCCATTTCATACATAAGTTTCCTCCTACTTCTTGCAAATAATTTTCTCTAATCTATGAATCAATTGATAAAGAGTGCCTTTTTCTTTTTTTGTTAAATCACTAAGAGCGGTCCTTACTAGTTCCCTTTTAGATGGATTGCATTATTAGGTGCTTTTTCCCTATTGTTATATCAAAAATAGATAAGGTCCCTTTTTCATTTGTTAATGTCTTATAAACGTGGCCAGTCAAACTACTCGTGAATTCGATATTTTTAAAGTGATGTCTATTGGTAGCTAAGTACCTATTCTCTTCAACTGTTTCTTCTTTTATTTCTTTCTAGGAAGGTTTAACCAAATGTAGGTTATCCTCTCTTTACACATACTCCGTGCCACCGTTGAAAAAGGCATAATAAATTTTAACGACCTTCAATAAACAATTCCTCAGGTCGTTTTATTTTTTCTCCATCTTTATAACGATTATGCATAATATCGCTGGATTTTATAATCTTGTAGTCCATTTTATCACTATAAAGTGCGGTTTCTAACATAGCTTCAGCTTTTGCTTGAACTTCTTTTGAATCAATCATGTTGTCACCTTTAACTTCAATAATGTCAATAGAACCATCTTTATAATAAACCAGAAAGTCAGGATAATAAGTTCTAATCATATTTGATTCAGGATCAATATATTGAACCGATAATCCATTTTCTTTTCCCGTAAACATACCAGTAAAATAGATTTTATCTACGTTCTTATCAGCAATTAAATCAAGGAATAATTGCTCTTCAGGTTTAGAATCAAAACAATATCTATCAGTATGAAAACTTTTAGACGAATATGTTTTAACCAAATTTTCATCTTTTTGAATAGTCAAATCTTGTGTGCTTCTAAAAGTAAAGTGGTCAATACCATTGGGATATTTAATAAGTGGTACACGCTTATCTTCTTTTTCTACCTTTTCTTCTATCCAATAAAGATAATTAAATATAGATGGTATTAATTCGTCATAAAGGATGTCATTATACTTAGATATAAGATCCGTTATTTCATCAAAATTAGATGTATTTTCTAAAATTTGTTCAATATCTAAGACATTCCCATATTCATTTAAATATCTTGCCACTTCATAGATAATTTGATACTTAGAATATTTGTGATTGGTATCACTAGCAAACTCTTCTACTTTCGATTTTTGTCTATTATCAAGCCCCTCTTTAACCGTTTTAGTTGATTTATACTTGTCAAGGTCTATTTTGCTTAAATCAATTGAATAGTGATTTAAATCTACATTTCTTCTACGAATATTGTATGTTTTTTTAATTTCACTTAAATTCAAAGTAATAACAGGCTCAACAATTCTAACTGAATATTCATTTTTTAAAGGAGCTCCTGAACTATTTACTGTAGCAATATTAAGATTAAAGTTCTTTTGAAGCTCTTCATCCAAAATATTGAAATTATCTTTCGATAAATATACCCTGGCTTTTTGTTGCACTTCAGTTATGCTACGTAAGCATCTCATAGTAGACTGAAGTACAAATACTTTAGACTTAGGTGATCTAAATAAAGCAACTGAAAAAAGCGACCTGCAATTCCATCCTTCTTTGCCTTTATTGACTAAAAGGATAACTTGTTTTGCACTACCTTCTGTTCCTACTACATCAAGATTATTAAAATTTTTAATATCATCATCTTTGGTGTATTTTTGATCTCCTACATTGACCAAAATTGTGTCTAAAGAAATTCCTAAATTGTTTAATATGCCTTCGACGAGAGGCTGAATTTCATTTACTACTTCTTCAACTGTAGCACCATAAATGGCAATTTTAGGTTTTAAACCCTCGTATAAATTATCGCCATACGAAGAAAAGAAATCCGATAATACTTTATGCAAAAACTCTTCGTTTTTAACATTATCATAACCAGTAATTTGTACTTGTTTCAAGAATTCGTTATCTATTGCTGCCTTAAGTCCATAAGTATAGACAACTTCGGGGAGAACTGAGTTTTCAACATATGGAGTACCCGTAAAATTATAACAAGCTACTAATTTAGTAGAACTTTTCTCTAATACATCTGCAATTTTATTAATAGTGTATCTTAAAGAACTTTCACTAGTAGTGTCATTTAAAGAAGCAGTTAATTCTTTGCCGAACATATGGTGTGCTTCATCAACATAAACTCCCAGTTGTTTTAATCTTATAATTTTTTGGAATCTTTGATTTACTTCGACTTCCTTTTCATCTTCAATATTGTTTTCTAAAAAACTATAAATATCTTGTGTCTCAGCATCAAATCCATAATCAAAAAGAGACATATTCATTAATTTATCTGTTGCACTCTTTTCTTTATGCTTCTCTTTTAAAATAATTTTCTGAGTATTAGATATGATGATATTAAAATCACTACCATCAATTGTATTTAAAGAAGCGGATGAATCATCTAATATGTGAAATTTTAAATTTGAAGTTAAAAAATTTACATAATCGCTAGGTATAACTTTTTTAAAATCAAAAGACTGAATTTCTCTTAAAGACTGAAGTACAGTTTTATCAGGAGCAAAAACCAAAGCATTATGGCAATATAAAGAGTCATCTGGATATTTATGCGCCAAAATAAATTCATAAAAAATGCAAGTAGCCATGAGAATTGTTTTACCTGTACCCATTGTTAAAGCGTAAATATAGTTAGGGTAGCTTTGACCTTGAGCCTTTAACTTATCAAATAATTGTTCATAACTTTCTTTTGTAATGTCATCCATCATGAAATCGAAAATAGAAAATTGACCATCCTGTTTTGTATTGAAAGGGATTCTATCGGTAAAAGCTCCTTTTTTATTGTACCAGTTAGCAAAAATACTAAACATCTGAGCATTGTTAAGCAATTCTTTAATCATTACGTAAATTTCTAATGCTTCCAGTTGGGGTTGTCTTAAAAACGCATCTTCTCTTTTATCTTTGTCATTATACTTTAAAATTTTTCTTGTCTCAGGCTTATAACACTTCCAAATTTCCTTTTTACTAGAATTATAGAAAGATAAAAGCGCTTGATAGAATGGATAATCAATGGATTTACTTTTCTTAGACATTATCTATAACCTCCACTTCATAAGATTCTGAAAGAAGGTCGGTTATTTTCACTTTTATTCTTCCATGCGTTTTTGGAATATCATATTTACCTTTTACAAGCTCATTTTTACCTGGCACATCAGTAATTTGAGGGTTTAACGTTTCACCATCGTAGTTATAATCAATAAGGATTGAGTCAACTAATTGAGTCCAATCATCAATTTCTTCTTTTTGAATTGATAATTTTTGCATTAAATTCATTGGATAAAAAGATTTAATTATTAAGATGTTATGTTTAAATTGAATGTTTGCTTGGCTATCTCTCTTAAACTCTAGTTGTGATTTATCTTTCAAGATATCCACTATTTCAACATCAATTTTAAACTTCCCAATCATCTGTAAGAACGAGCCTTTTAAGTCAGGTTCATGGCCCATACACACTAAGGTAATCCTATCGACAACTGCGTTTGGGTCTTTTTCTTGTATTTTTTCGTAAGACTTATATGGTAAGTTTGAAGTTAAAGGCTGCAAATCTACTCTAGTAGCAATTCTATTAACTGGAAGAATGTAAACTTTTCTACCATCAAGCTCTCCATGAAAAACACTACCTTGTGAAAATGGCTGAATTTGCAATGCCTCAATTAGTAAGTCTCTAGCTTCAAGGGGATTTCTAAAGAAATCATAATTATTAACATTATAAACTTCAAAGCCTATTTTCTCTTCTTCAATCAAATTTGTATTTTTGATAATATTTAAAAGACGTTTGGTGGTTGTTTGAACTGCACCAAGATTTATATCTGCGCCTAAAAATCGCCTGTTATTCTTCATTGCAATAGCTTGTGTTGTCCCTGAACCCATGAAACAATCAAATACCAAATCTCCAGGGTTTGAACATACATCCATAAGAATGTTAATTAGACCCTCAGGTTTTTGAGTTGGATAATCAACTCTTTCTGCACTAAGATTTAAAACTGCTCTAGTATTATATGACTTAATAACCTCTTTTTCTTTGTCCACAACAACATTAATAACACCTTCAAAAGTGTCGCGTAAGATAGTATCAACATACCATCTGCCTTGGGAATCCTGAGGACTGCCCATGAATGGTTTTTCTAAATATTGTCTTTCTAAAAGTTTATTAATTTTAAATTGACTTGTCTTAGCGTATAAAAGAATAGAATCATGTTTTCTGGATAAACTAAAATCCTTCGGCGCACCACCCGTTCTATAAGACCATATGATTTCATTTCTAAAATGAACATCAGTATTACCACCAAAAATTTCGTCTAAAAGAAGTCTTAAGTTAGCAGACTGTCTAAAATCGCAATGTACTAGAATGGCTCCTTTATCACTTAATAATTCCCTTAAAAGAATTAATCTTTCATACATGAATTGAAGATATTCATCATTCGTCCAAATATCACCATATTGTTTTTCTTCGAAAAAATTATTATCGTTCGTGGCTGTTTTGCCTCTTAATTCTATTTTTTTCTTATAATCAGCTTTACTATCAAAAGGTGGATCAATGTAAATTAAATCTATTTTTCCTCGATAGTCTTTGAGTAGATGAGACATTACTTGAAGATTGTCTCCCCAAAATATTTTATTTATCCATCTATTTTTATCAGGATTACCATACCTTTCTTTTAATTGAGCGGGGTAATACTGAGTTTGCCTATAAGGTCTTTTTCCGGTCCATCTAAGTTCAGGGAAACCTTTAATGACAGGCCTAGTGTCTAAATCAAATAAAGTTAATTGTTCATCTTTTCTTTCTTCAGCCATTGTTAAGTCCTCCTACAATAAAATCTAAAGTCACAGTTCTTGCAAACATTAAGATCACTGCATTTTGTGTCAAAATTCTTGTTCTCTATATTTTTTACAACATTATTGAATTCTTTAATAGTTTTTTTAACATTCTCATCTTCTTTTTTAAAATTAATAAACGGGTTTGAGCTAAGTTCGCCTGTGTAATAAACACGCATCCCATCAACCTTTATTCCATATCTTTTTTCAAATAAATATGTATAAATTTCAAGTTGCCTTTTTACTCTATTTATTTTGTCCGCATCTTTAACTAAATTTGGCTTTTTTTCTGTTTTAAAATCTAGCAGTTGATATTTGCCCTTGTTATTAACTACTAAATCCACTTTACCGCTTATAACATAATCACCATTTACTAAAGTAATGGGTAATTCTGATTGCGAAACAAGATTAGGATTATCCTTAACTCTCTTATAATAGTTAATAACTTGTTCAAGCCCTGCTTTTAATAAATTTGCCCCTAAATAAGAGTTAGTGGCTTTACTAGCTGTTTCATAATTAATATTTAGCCATTCTTTTATTTTCTCTTCGGTAATATCTTTTGCTTCTTCAGCAATGATTTTTTTATTTATATCTTCTATAGTTTGATGCACAATGGTGCCGAATAAAGTACTGCCAGTTCTTATAGGCTCAAAGCCCAACTCCTTAAAAAACATATATTGAGTAGGGCAAGTTAAATAAACATTAATATCACTAGTAAATGAATAAGAATTTTTTAGATTAGTTGGTTTGACATTTTCAAAATCAAATTTGTTAAAATCAGCGTTATATGAAATTTCTTTATATATTCGCTCAAAATACTTACTGGGCTCGTTATTCTTTGAAGCATCGCAAAGCATTACTAATAATGATTGAGCCCTAGAAAACGCCACATAAAAAAGCCTCCAAAAATCGAAATATTTAGTTGATTCAATATCTTCAAACTGTCCCCTTCCTGAAAATTCTTTAACAATATTTTCAACATTCTCATCATATTGTTTCCTAGGAGTTGCACTTTGTGAACCAATAACCACTATCGGGAATTCCATACCCTTAGATTGGTGAATAGTCATAAAAGATACACAATTGCTTGGCGCATATTCGCTTTCATCTTCATATTCAGTTATTCCACCGTCTAATAAAAATCTAAAATAAGTGCCAAATAATTTTTTAACATATCCATAGGCATTATTTTTTGTCAAAACTGAAATATTATTCATCTTTTCAAATCTGGCTATTAAAGATTCAAGCAAAGCGACATTTCTAGCTGTTCTGGTATCGTATACTCCTTTATTTAAATCAGTCTTTACCATATTAGAAAAAGGCTCAAAAGATAACATTTGGAATATAATTCCTGTGAACGCATAATCGAGTGCAACATCAAAAATTCTCAAGTTATTTAAAATTCTTTTAAACCATTTTTGAAAATCACTAAAATTGTTATTTTTAAGTATTTTTATTGCCTCTAATTCACAATCTTTTAAAAAATTATATAAAGAGAATTTATGTTCAGAAGTTTGAACATCTCTAACATAATCAGGAAATAATAAATATAAACACCCTACAATCGTTTGAACTTCATGTCTTTTAAAAAACATGTTTGAGCGTGGGGAATAAACCGGGATACCATTGCTTTCTAGATAATTAGCTAAATGAATTACATCTTCATTTTTAACCGACCTAAATAAAAATGCTATTTGATTTAAATTTGATATTTTATTTGAGTTTTGCATGGTTTTAATAAAATCTAAAACTTTTTTGCATAAATAATCGTGCTCTTTTGTAGATAGTTGTATAACTGCATCGTGCATAAAATCACTATTTTTAGCTGCAACAATTTTTTTGTCATAACGATAATTATCCCAATCAAATTTAAAATCTCTGCCTTCGGTTACTTTCATCCAATTATTATAAAAATCAACAATTTTTGGGTTTGAACGATAATTGTTAACCAATTCAACTTTTTTGCAATTATTAAAATGCTTTTGAAATTCTAAAATGTTTCTAACCGTTGCTCCTCTAAATCTATAAATAGCTTGGTCATCATCACCAACAACACATATGTTATTTGATTTACTCGATAGTAATAAACTTAATTTCTCTTGTATATGATTAGTGTCTTGATATTCATCAACCATAACATATTTGATTTTATCTAAAAGTTCTCGTTTTAAGTCTTCGTGTTCAATAATCATTTTGTAAGTTTCAACTTGAATTGAACTAAAATCTAAAAGATTATTTTTTATTCGCAAGGCTTCATAAGTTTTCAAAACTTCGCCATAAAATTTGTTACTAGCAATGTTTGATTTTAGAAGTTCTTTATAGTCTACTAATTCTTCTTG
>UMCV01013651.1_pt1 | contig 18552 bp, 16 predicted proteins | sample 1964311 | NCBI WGS metagenome assembly UMCV01 (sample SAMEA4835976, study PRJEB28245) | human gut metagenome | biome: gut microbiome; material: fecal sample | place: Denmark | collected 2008 | reverse complement strand
CACCATATATTTTTATCCTATGGAAAATCCGCCAGACAAAATCAGATTTTCTTCATTTTTTCTCCTTGTATCTCTCCTTCAAACACAATCTCTGCTCCCCCCGTCATATAGACATGATTGTCTTTCCCCCACTCGATCTCCAGTTCCCCTCCCAACAAATGCACAGTTACTTTACGTTCGGACTTTCCGTTTAAAACGGCAGCCACCAAAGAAGCACAAGCTCCCGTACCACAAGCGAATGTCTCACCGGAACCCCTTTCCCAAACCCTCATCTTTAATTCGACGGGAGAAATCACTTCTACAAACTCAATATTGGTCCGTCGAGGGAAAAAAGGATGCAATTCCAGAGCAGGGCCAAGCGTTTCTACCTCTATTTCCCGGACTTCCGGCACAAATAAAACGGCATGGGGGTTGCCCATCGAAACGCAGGTGATATAAAAAATCTTTTCCCTCAAGCGGAACGGTAAATTCACCACTTGTTCTCCTTCAAAAGCCACAGGTATTCTATCCGAACGCAATTCCGGTTCGCCCATATCCACCTTTACTCTTTTTACCTCCCCTTTTTCGGGAAAAAGAGTCAACAATTTTATTCCTGCTGCCGTCTCCAATTTTATTTCCGTTTTATGAGTATATCCTTTGTCATACACATATTTACCGACACAACGCGAGCCATTTCCACACATCGGTGACTCTGAACCATCGGCATTAAACATACGCATCCGAAAATCCGCCTCATCGGAAGGGTCAATCAGAATCAAGCCATCCGAACCTACGCCAAAATGCCGGTCACTTATTATCCGGGCCAACTGCGGAATATCTCCCAAGGCATCTCCCATCCCATACAGGTATACATAATCATTCCCAATGCCTTGCATCTTTGTAAATTTCAGTTTTTCCATACCGATTTCCGATTTTCTAAATTCCGGTTCGGAGAGAACTCCGGCAAAATTCCGTATCTTCATTCCTCATTCTGAATACTGCACCTTCCTGTCATATATCTTCTAATCCCAACATCCCGCGGGTAATACAATAAGGATTGCGACGTTTATATTCCGACGCAAGATGCCTTCCGATAACCGTCGGATTTCCCAATAAAGAATCCCCCTCTAAATATTCCTTCAACGTATCATCTACTTCTTCATACGTCCGGGCTCCTAGTTGCTCCGTATCACTGGCCGAAATCCCCAAACCATCGGTCGGCAGCCCCTCTATACAGGCCTGTAAGGCTTTTCGCTTTGACAGCTCTGTTTCCTGCTCCACCCATGCACGGGCCAAAGCATACACTTCCGTTTTCCACAATCCGAATAGAGGAGTATAATCTCCCACATCTCCATGAAGTGTCCAGAACCCTAACATATATTCCGTCCTATTGTCTGTACTCAACACCATTCCTTTGTGTTGCTGAGCCAGATTATACAAATAAATCATCCGTAACCGGGCTTTGATATTTCCCCTCCGAACTTTGTCCTCCCGGGAAATCTCTTTTATTTTTACCTCCTCCATCTCCTCCCGGACAGATAAATACAAAGCCGTCAGGTCTACTTCCCGGAAATCCGTACAAAAAGCGTTTCCTACCGCCCGGGCACGTTCTTTCTCCGCCTCAGTGTTCGTTTCAATGGTTATACTCCGGCCATAAAGAGAAATACCCAACTTACGACATGCTTCAGCAGCTAAGGCTGCTGTCAGAGCTGAATCAATTCCTCCGGAAACGCCCAATACCAAAGCTCGCAAATTATGCCTTACGACATAATCTTCCAGATCCCGTCGAATGAATTCTGCTATAGACAGCCAATTATTTTTTTGTATAGATATTTTCATAGTAATGGATAAAAGCATTATTTACCAACCGATTTCCCCCGGGAGTAGGATAATTCCCCGAAAAATACCAATCCCCGGCATGCCCCTCACAAGCTCTATGCAGATTCTTTATCGTTTGGTAAACGATTTCTATTTCTATATGACTTCCTTGCGGACGCACCATCTCAGCAATACGGGCTGAAATATCGTCATCCGTAAAAGGAGCATAAATTTCTTTGACATAGTTTATAATTTCTTCTTTGGGACGCCCCTGCTGTTCCTTACATTTCCGATACACCTCCTCAATGATCTTTTCCTGTCCTTTTTCCTTCAAAAGCTCAATGGCAGCATTAAAAGCGATAAATTCTTCCATACGCGACATATCGATCCCATAACAATCCGGATAACGAATCTGAGGAGAAGAAGAAACAACGACAATTTTCTTTGGATTTAACCGGGATAAAATTTTAATGATACTCTGTTTCAGCGTTGTTCCCCGGACAATACTATCGTCTATCACCACAATACTGTCCACTCCTTCCACAATAGTACCGTAAGTAATATCGTAAACATGTGTCGCCAAATCATTCCGGCTATTATTTTCTGCAATAAAGGTACGTAATTTAATATCTTTGATAGCCAGCTTCTCGGTACGAATCCTCCGGGATAAGATTTGATCTGCCCGATCAGACGAAACATTATCCGTCGTTCCCAATAACTCCACACTCTTCCTCGAATTCAAGTAATCATCCAGACCTTCCAGCATTCCGTAATAAGCGATTTCCGCCGTATTCGGAATAAAAGAAAATACAGTATTATCCGTATCATAACCAACACTCTTCAATATCTGATCCGTCAGTAAATTTCCCAGCATTTTCCGTTCCTGATAAATATCCCGGTCACTTCCCCTGGAAAAATAAATCCGCTCGAAAGAACAAGGAGTTATTTTTCCTGTAGAAGCAATCCGGGACAACTTCATTTCGCCGCTTTTCTTTATGATAAGCCCCTGTCCGGCTTCCAACTCCCGGACCTGTTCGGTACGTACATTCAAAATAGTCTGTATTACAGGACGTTCAGAAGCTACTACGATAATTTCTTCATCGGCATAATAAAAAGCAGGGCGAATTCCCCATTTATCCCGGAAAACAAAAGCATCCCCACTTCCTGTCAGCCCTCCGATTACAAATCCGCCATCCCATTTCCCGGAAGCGGTCCGGAGAATCGTCTCTAAATCCAGTTTTTCTTCTATGATACGGTTCAATTCCGTACCCGACAAACCCGGAGCACTGTATTGTTCATACAATTTCTCCACCTGACGGTCCAACAGATAACCGATTTGCTCCAGTATAATAAACGTATCCGCATTATGACGCGGATGTTGCCCTTTAGCTACAATATCTGCCAATATCTCATCCACATTGGTCAAATTGAAATTACCTGCCAGACAAAGATTCCGGCTCCGCCAATTGTTACGTCTTAAAAAAGGATGTACATAAGACAAACCGGATTTACCGGTCGTACTATAACGCAAATGCCCTAAATACAATTCTCCGATAAAAGGCAATTTTTCAAGGGCAAGCTGTCCGTCTGCCTGCTGAAGAGTTATCTGTTGATTTACACGATCGAAAACCTCACTGATAGCCCCGTTCCCCAAAGCTCTTTCCCGGAAAATATACTCTTCTCCCGGCTGAGCATTCAATTTGACACATGCCATTCCAGCCCCTTCCTGTCCCCGGTTGTGTTGTTTTTCCATTAAAAGATAAAGCGTATTTAAACCGTATACAGCGGTTCCATACTTCTGATGATAATACTCGAAAGGTTTTAAAAGCCGGACAAGTGCTATACCACACTCATGTTTAATCGGATCACTCATATATTCTTTTTTATTCAAAAAATTATTTTTTCGATACTTCCAAGCCGGAAAAGGCATCCCAACCGGTTCTACTCTTCTCCGGCATTCTCTTATCAACGGATAAATAACAACTCCCGATACTTCGGTAAAGGCCACATCTCATCGTCTATATATAATTCCAACTTATCAATGTGATAACGAATTTTATCAAACAGAGGTAAGACTGTATCGTGATAAGCCATGGCCTTTTCTTTTTCATTCCTTATTTTATTCGCCTTTTTCCGGGCATTGGATAATTGTTCTACGATATTTTGTATCTCCGAGATATGGGTAGACAATCTTTCGATCATTTCCATATCATAGCGGGCCAAAGCATGCAATTTTTCAGAAGAGAATAACATACTCATACGGTCCACTTTTTCCAGCAATATATTCTGGTAACGGGAGGCTACCGGTATAATATGATTGATTGCCAAATCACCCAAAACCCGGCCTTCGATCTGCAATTTTTTCGTATAAGTCTCTACATATACTTCCTCCCGGGCCTCTAACTCCTTGGTCGTCATTACACCTTGGCTTTCAAACATTTTCACGACATCGGGTGCAATAAATTGCTGTAAAATTATTGGAATGGAAGTCTCACAATCTAATCCCCTCTCGGAAGCTTCCTTTTTCCACGCCTCGCTGTATCCGTTTCCGTCAAAACGAATCGGAGCAGATTTCCGGATATATTCTTTTATGACAGAATAAATGGCATTTTCTTTGGATTTTCCTTGCTGCATCAAATGGGCTACGTCTTTTTTAAACGTTGTCAATTGTTCTGCCACTGCTGTATTTAACACAATCATGGCTTTAGCGCAATTGGCGGAAGAACCGACAGCCCTGAACTCAAACCGATTCCCTGTAAAAGCAAAGGGAGAAGTCCTGTTCCGGTCGGTATTGTCAATCAATAATTCCGGAATATGGGTAATTCCATTCAAATGGAATCCGGCCTTGGCATCCATCCGGATCACATCTTCCGTATCGCTTTTTTCAATGCGATCCAATACTTCGCTCACTTGACTACCCAAAAAAGAAGAAATAATGGCAGGAGGCGCTTCGTTTGCCCCCAGACGATGCGCATTTGTTGCCGTAGAAATACAAGCTTTCAACAATCCATTATATTTGTAAACGGCCATCAATACATTGACCAAAAAAGTGACAAACTGCAAATTTTCCTGAGAAGCCTTTCCCGGAGACAACAAATTTATGCCGGTATCGGTTCCTAACGACCAATTACAATGTTTTCCGGAACCATTTATGCCCTTAAACGGCTTTTCATGCAAAAGCAAACGGAAACAATGCCGACGAGCTATTTTTTTCATCACAGCCATCAGCAACTGGTTGTGATCATTGGCCAGATTCGTCCTCTCAAAAATAGGAGCCAGTTCAAATTGATTAGGAGCTACTTCATTGTGACGGGTCTTGACCGGAATTCCCAATTTCAGACATTCGCATTCCAGATCTTTCATAAAAGCCATCACCCGCGTAGGGATAGTGCCGAAATAATGATCTTCCAGCTGTTGATTTTTAGCACTTTCATGTCCAATCAAAGTCCGCCCCGTCAACATCAAATCCGGGCGGGCTGCCCACAAACCTTCATCCACCAGAAAATATTCCTGTTCCCAGCCCAGATACGACATGACCTTTGAAACACCGGAATCGAACAAACGACACACTCCGGTTGCAGCTTTATTGACCGCCAGTTCTGCCTTCAATAAGGGCACTTTATAATCCAAAGCCTCTCCGGTATAAGAAATAAAAACCGTCGGAATACACAAAGTCGTATCTACAATAAAGGCAGGCGAAGTGGCATCCCAAGCACTATATCCGCGGGCTTCAAAAGTATTTCGGATACCGCCATTGGGGAAACTGGAAGCATCCGGCTCCTGCTGGATCAGCAATTTACCGGAAAATTCTTCTATCATTCCCCCTTTGCCATCCATTTCTACAAACGCATCGTGTTTCTCGGCCGTACCTCCCGTTAAAGGCTGAAACCAATGGGTATAATGCGTAACCCCTAATTTTAAGGCCCATTTTTTCATCCCTTGCGCTACGCTATCCGCAATTTCCCGACTCAAAGGTGTGCCTTTGTCCACACTGTCTACTAACGTCCGAAAAGTTTCCTCAGGCAAATATTTTGCCATTTTTTCACGATTGAACACATGAATGCCAAAATACTCCGATGCAAGGGCCTCCGGTGACTTTACTTCCAAAGCTTTCCGTTTGATGGCCTCTTCCACCATTTTAAATCTCAAAGTAGTCATAAGCTTATAAATGTAGTGTGTAAATGTATAGTAGTATATTTTTAGCTATCCCAAACTTCTGACAGCCGTCATAAATACCCGCCCGGATATAGCATTTATCCCCCGGAACATCTCCTCCAAAAGCCAATACATCAATTTTTCTGATTTTTCCCATAACCGATCTTTTCCATTTTGATAATGATAAAGCCGGAAAAACTCAAAAGTTATCGATCCCCTCCCATTTCTTTCCTTATCCTTTTTTGTCCATTTCGACAACAAATATATATTTTTTCAAAATAACCTATCATTTTTATAGGGTATATTTTAAAAATAATATATATTTTCCATACATACCCCCCATAATTTATATACATCTTTTCAAAAATAACAAATTTATCAAATCAAAAACCTTCAACTTAAATTTAGGGGGCCCACCGTTCATACACCGGAACATTATTATTTTGAACAATTGAACCGTTCTATTTCGAAAATTCTATTTACTTAAACACCTAAAAACAATGCATAAAAAAATAAAATTATGGTATCTTTGAGGGGCATGTAGACACATCAAGACTGTAAAATAATTATAATGAACAAACGCTTAAATCCGGAACCCACTCCTTTAGAAGAAAAGTTACGGTATCACAGAAGACTCGGACATATTGTTCCTCCCCGCAAGATTATTAAAACTCCAGAACAAATCGAAGGGATTCGCCGGAGCGCACTTATCAACACAGCCGTACTCGACCATGTAGCCGCCCATATTCACGAAGGAATGTCCACTGAAGAAATCGATACCTTAGTTTATGATTTCACTCTCTCTCACGGAGCGATCCCGGCCCCCCTTCATTACGAGGGTTTTCCCAAAAGTGTATGCACCTCCATTAACGACGAAGTATGCCACGGCATACCGGATAAGAATATTCGCCTACAGGATGGCGACATCATTAATGTAGACGTATCCACCATCTTAAACGGCTATTTTTCCGACGCCTCTCGTATGTTTATGATCGGCAACGTCTCCCCAGCCTATCGGAAATTGGTAGACGTTACCCGCGAATGCCTGGAATTGGGAATAAAGGCCGCCCGTCCCTGGGGATTTCTGGGAGATATAGGCGAAGCCATACAAAAAAATGCAGAAAGCCACGGTTATTCTGTTGTCCGGGATTTCTGCGGACACGGGGTCGGACTCGCTTTCCACGAAAAACCAGAAGTAGAACATGTCGGTAAAAAAGGAAGCGGTATGCTATTAGTACCCGGTATGATCTTCACCATAGAACCGATGATTAACCTGGGAGACTATGAAATTTTTATCGATGAAGAAAACGACTGGACAGTCTATACAGCCGACGGCTCAGCTTCCGCTCAATGGGAAAATACAATTTTAATTACAGAAGAAGGGCCCGAAATTCTGACCTACTGAATGAGACCCACATTTGAAAACATTGCAATTACAAATACAGAAATGTATAAGGATAAAAATATCCGGGTTTAGAAAATAGAGAGGAGATCCGAATTCAATACCTGAACATAAAACATCCTTAGAAAACACTTCCTCCTGTAATTTACATAAAATACAAACTGGAAAGTTGACGTTTTTCTAGTCAATTTTTCAGTCTTTTCCGCTTAAAATCATTTGGCATATATTGGAATAGCTACTGTCGAGTTCGAGTTCCTAATAAAACTCAAATGAATAAAATTTGAATGTTTAACTAAAGAAGGGGAAGGAATTAATTATGATGCCTGTTAAAAGATCTCAAAACTGGTTCCCGGGAATTTTCAATGATTTCTTCGGAAATGAATGGCTAGAAAAAGCAAATACAAATGCTCCGGCCATTAACGTTATCGAAAATGAAAACGAATATAAAGTAGAATTGGCCACTCCGGGCAGGACGAAAAATGATTTTACGATCAAAATTGACGACGAAAATCAACTTCTGGTTTCTATGGAGAAAAAGAAGAACATAACGAAAATCACAAGCAAGGTAAATATCTCCGGAGAGAGTTTTCTTATATTCAATCTCAACAGACAATGATTTTACCGGACAATATCGATAAAGAAAAAATCGAAGCAAAGGTAGAACACGGGGCGTTGACCGTCAATCTTCCTAAAAAGAAAATGAACGAAATAAAAAAGATTGGAACTGCAATATATATTTTGATAAGAGGACAAGAAAGTAACAAATGAAAATAAAAGCATAACAGCTGCAAATATAATAACTAATATACAGCATTTTACGTGGTTTCTTTTACATATTTACCTTCTGCCTCTGTCAATAAATCATACCCAACCTGTGATGCAATAATTTTTATATCACAATCAGAAAGGAACGATTGTAAATTTGTAATCTGATCCATCCCTATAAATAATTCCTTGTCATCACCAAGACCACAAAGCCAAACAGCATTTAAACTTGTTACACCTACTTTACACCCATTTATGTCAAATTTGAAATTAGATTCAAAATCCCCATATTGGTAACTTCCGTTTAAGTTCTCTGAATAATAAGTTTTCTCGAATTCTTTAAGCACTTTTGTTCGAGAACAAAGCATTTCCATTATTGATTTATCCGTAGAATTTTTCAAATCAATAATCTGTTGTTTCTCATTTAAAGAATACGTCTTGATAATGCCTGTTTTCTCTATGTTTTTTTTTGCATCATTTTCTGTATCGTAATTGCCCGGAATAAACACGGATCGTTCTTTGGGAAGTTTTAGTTTTTCTATAATAGGAGTTATTACTACTTTTTCAAATTCCTTGAAAGCTGTATCAATATTTCCAAAGCTACACCCACCTTTATCAACTAAGTCTCCAGTAAAAATAACGAGATCTATATTCCCGTCTTTTTGTATTTCATCCATGCTTTAAATAAAATACGTTAACAGCGTTTTCATAGATGGCTCATCTTTTATTAGATGTAAATCTGAAAAATGTTAAATACGTAAACTCATATTTCAACTATATTTTGTCAATTTAAAAATACCTGTTTATTTATGTTTCTTATAATTTTCCACCTGCTCCAGAACTTTCTGAAAAACCTCTTCATCCCATTGAGGAGGATAACCGTCTTTGTAAAGAAGATAGGTAAGCTGGCTGGCGAGTTTGCTTTTCAGGTTGTCGTTATTTAACCAATCGGCATAAACAGCGGTATCATCAATCAGTATCTTGATTTTCTTTGCCAACTCAATACAACGATTATCCGCATACTCAAAACCGTGTTTATCTCGAACCTCAATAAGGACATCAAAGAAAGCTTTCTCCTCGAAAGTGATACCCAAAACCTTGAATTTCTCACTATCAGCTTTAAGCTCTTTCAGAATGTTCATCAGTTTGTTCGACAGCCCATTGATTTTGTATGAAACAATGTCACATACATCATTCACCACGTTCTGTGTCACTTCATTGGTGAATGTCAGCTTGTCCCGTGTGTTATAGGCATCTATCGTATCTTCAAGCATTTTCTGGAAATGTTCAGCCTGAATCTTGTTTGTCCGGCTGTATGCTCTGATGGCTTTAGCGACAAGTTTACAAAGAATTTGGAACTTGGTGAACGGCATTTTTATTTCATCGACCTCTTTGGCAAATGAGTCGCTAAAAATATTTTCTTCAACACCTTCATTCATTACTCGTTCTACACCACTTGCAAGAATCGCTTCCTGAACCATCTGTTCCACGTACCTGTTCATGCTTTCCGTGTCGTGCTCTGTGGCAGTCATTTTGTTCACGTATGAGCAGATACCCATAAAGCATTGGCTCCATGTTACCTCTTCTTCTGTCAGAATGCCGGCTGGGTTACAGATATTATAAGCAGAGCGCAGCCGTTTAACATGTTCCTTGAAAAGTTTGAGAAAGGAAACCTCTCCTTTTCGTTCCACACTGTTGGCAAGGATATATTCAGCCGCTTCCTGAATGAACTGAAGTCGGACAAGGTCATTGTTCCCGAAGAAACGGTCAAATACAAGTCCAGACAATCGTTCTTGCAAAAGTTGCAGTTCGTTCCGCAATACTTCACGTGCAACCTCCAAGTCTTCCTGAGGACCGACTTCACCACCATATTTTTTCATGGCCTTTTTCATCTCTTCGCGAATACCTATATAGTCGATGATAAAGCCACACTCTTTTGTGCCGAATTTACGATTTACACGCGAAATGGTCTGAATGAGCGTATGTTTCGATAACGGTTTGTCGTTATAGAGCATCGTAAGGCAAGGCACATCGAATCCCGTAATCCACATATCCACATTGATGGAGATATGGAAATTCGATTTTTCCGATTTGAACTCAGTATCAAGGAATTTACGATATTCCTTGTCTCCAAGCAGATTGTAAAATTCTTTTTCATCGTCCTTATCTCTGGTCATAACCATATTGACAAATGCGATGTCGTTCAGTTTGTTCTTTTCGTCTGCTGTCAATACAAGTTCGTTCAATGCTTTCTTTTTCTCGAACCAGTCGGGCTGCATCTTTCGCATGATTTTATACAGTCTGAATGCTATCTTGCGGTCAGCGCAAGTAATCATAGCCTTTTGCAAACGGTCTGTTGTCTCAGTTCGATGCTTATAATCTTCGATAATGTCTTTGGCAACACGATGCAGGACATCTTCATCACCGATAATCACTTCCATACTTGACATGGCGGCCTTGCTCTTGGCAATATCCTCCGGCGTTGCCCCTTCGTCTGCACATAGGCGATAATACTCTTCTACTTTCTCTGCCTGTTCTTTATTGAGGAATACACGAGCTAATCGAGGATCATATTTGATTGGGACAGTGATGCCGTCATCCTCCGACTCCTTCATCGTATATTGATCTACAACCTTCCCAAATACATGTACGGTTTCGTCAATGGGTGTTCCCGTAAAGCCTACGTATGTAGCGTTCGGCAATGCATCCCGTAAATATTTGGCAAAGCCGTATGTGATTTTCGCCCCTATCTTGTCAGCTTCTCCTTCGGTTTGGATGGATAGTTTAGAACCTATATTGTTTTGGGAGCGATGGGCTTCATCACTTAGGCAAATGACATTAGAGCGTTCTGTCAACAATCCTGTAGTCTCTGCGAATTTCTGAATCGTGGTAATATAGACCCCGCCAGTCTTACGCATACTCATTTCTTCGGCAAGTTCCTTTCTTGTTTCAAAGACTTTTACAGCTTCGTCTTCAATATATTGTTTCGAACGGCAGAATAGTTTCCCGGTCTGTGTCTCCAAATCCTCCCTGTCTACTATGATGAGAATAGTAGGGCTACCCAGTTGCTTTCTGCATCGCAAAGCCAATTGGCGGGCAAGGAACAGCATGGTATATGTTTTTCCACACCCTGTGGCTCCGAAATATGTACCGCCCTTACCATCACCTCCGACAGAACGCAAATGATTCAGGATATAGTCTCGCAGTTTGCGTGTAGCAAAGAACTGCGGATAACGGCATACAATTTCAGTCGTGTCGTCTTCTTTTGTAGGATCGGGAAAATAAACATAGTCCCGTAATATCTCCAATATGCGTTCCAGAGAAAGTGCTCCGCGAATAAGTGTACGAAGTGTATCAAGTCCTTTTCCTGCTTTGTCCTCATTCTCAATCTTTTTCCATTCGTAGAAAAATTCAAATGGCGTGTATGTCGTACCCAACGCATTTTTCGCACCATCGCTGATTACTGCCAGTGCGCAATATTTCAACAATGCTGGAATATCCCGCATATAACGTGTACAAATCTGCGTATGCGCATCGCGTATAGTAGCGTTTTGTTTTGTTGGGTTTTTCAACTCGATAATGCAGACGGGTATGCCGTTTATGAAAAGCAAAATGTCGGGGCGACGATTCTCTCGGCCTTGCTCCATGACAAACTGATTGACACAACGGAAAACATTATGGTTGGGATACTTAAAGTCTATATATTCCAAACGAAACGGATTATCCCGACCATCGCTATATGCAAAGTCATAACCGTCACGATAAAGCAAAAAAGTATTCCGAAGAGCATAATAGTCATTCTGACCGCCTATATTGCGCAAATTGGCGACAATGCCGTCTATCTCGGAGGATGTCAAATTCTTATCCTTGTATTGATCAGCAAGAAAACTTCTTAAATCCTCTTCGATGAGTGGGTCGGTATATTTTCTGTGAATGTCATCACCAAATGTATATTGCCAATGTGCCTCGCGGAGGAGTTCGATGGTTGCTTCCTCGAATTGACTTTCATAATATTTCCCTTTGTTTGCCATAATCGCTGCTATTTAAGAATGTATGACATGTTGAAGCAATGCCGGACAAACTTCGCGTGAAAGTCTGTCAGCTTCTTCTGCTATTTGTTTGGCTTCGTTAGCGCATTTGTAGATATTGACAATTGCACGTTGAACGTCAATGGGAGGAATAGGTATCTTACAACGTTTCATATCTTCAAATGAAAATGCTTCACGTGCACTTCCCCATGAATTAAAACGGACGTACCGATCAAATTCCGGTCGGCAAAACCATAGATATAAGAATTCTGGAAGAATCCTTTCCTCATTATTAATAGTAAACGTTATATATGATGATGAAACGATGTGATTATTATTGTTTTTGTTTAGTGCCAATGTAATTTTCTCTCCATTACGAGATGTTATCGTTACATAGCAAAAAGTATTCGTCTTGAAAATTTTATATGGAGTCAATTTAACTCCATCCATATTTGCTTTAGTCTCTATAATCTTCTTTTCTATACTGATCCCTCTTACATCATCGAGTCCATATGTTTCATTAGAATTTCTTTCATCATATTCATCAATATACGGTTCAATCTCATGCAAAGGATATTTGTGTTTCAATTCTTGAATATAACTTTGGCAGACTTGCATAAGCGGAGCTGCCTTAGCCTCATTTTGTTCTTTGATTTCCCGGAATGCTTTCCATGCATTTACCACTTTCTGTTGTTCGTCAAGGGATGGTAACGGAATTTCAATATCAAGGAAACGCGGCCAGTCCAAGTTGGCTCGAACACTGGAATCGCTAATGAACCAACCATAACGATCACTTTCGGCTCGATTAAAATACATGAAGAAGTATTCTGGCACAACTTTCTTTTCATCGTTGATGACAAATGTTGTATATGCAGGAGAAATTAGAGCAGGTTGTTCTTTGTCATATAGCCCGATGCGAATACATACATCTCGCCCGGTCTGCATCCCGCTAAATACAAACATTCCTTTTGTAATAATTTTATATTTAGCCATATCTACTCCATCCAAATTTGCAACGGTCGGCATAAATGTTTTATCTCGATTTATACCAATTACAGGATAGTTGCCACGCGCAGAGTTCCTTTCATCACATTGTTCAATATAATCTCCCAGGCGAACCCGTTTTACATTACTAATTCCCATATCACTCCTCCATTCCGTGTTGTTCCAAGAAAAAACGTTTTTGCTGTTCTATCTCCCTGCTCAACTCTTCTTCCGTTGGCATATAGGCCATATATTTGGCTGCAAAAAGTTGCTCGCTACCGTTAAGGACAGAGTATTTTGCCATTACCTTGTCGGTTTCAGTACAAAGCAGTATGCCTATTGTCGGGTTATCATTCTCATCTTTTACAAGGTCGTCATACATTCGTACATACATATCCAATTGCCCCACATCTGCGTGTGTCAGAGAATGTGTTTTCAATTCAAACAACACGTAACGCTTGAGCTTGATGTTATAGAGCACAAGATCAATGTAAAAATCACCTGTGTCCGTTGATATGTGTTTCTGCCTGTCGACAAATGCGAAACCACGTCCCAATTCCATGATAAATTGTTGCAGATGATCTATTAAGGCTTGCTCCAACTCGCTCTCGTCATATTTGTTGTCCTTGCGAAAACCTAAAAACTCGGCAACCACCGGACTCTTTATATATTCCAATGGATCATTGACTTCAATATCAGGGGATGACAATACCAGCCCTTCCCTTACACAAGCCATACGGCGGCCATAGTATTGTGTACCGATGTTGCGATTGAGTGTCCTCACACTCCACATCTGTTCCGATGCCTCTTTTACATACCACTCTCTGGCCTTAGGGTCTGCAACCTGTATAATTGAGCGGAAGTGCGACCATGTCAGATTGTGAACACGCGTGTTCACAATCTCCAAATCATTAAAACACAGGTAAAATTGGCGGAAGTAATCCAAATTGCGTTTACTGAATGTACTACCGTATTTAGGTGCCAGTTGCTCTGCTAATGTTTTAATCAACCGGGTGCCATACTGCGCACGAACTTCTCCATGCTGTTCTTCTTCCACTATTCGCCGCCCAATGTGCCAATAAGTAAGTACAGCAATCTGATTAGCAGCCGCGTATGCCTGTTGACGACCTTGTTCAATGATACTCCGAATATCAGAGACCAGTTTATCAGTTGTCATACCATGTTGCAGCTTATTCTTTTCCATAACCTAAAACTTTGAAAGCGTTTATAAGTTCCGTTTCGTTTGCATCCCATCTTTTCTTCAATTCATCAAATTTACAACTCATTTCTGAAAGGGCAGACTTATAGTCTATTTCCGTATCACGGTCTATAAATTCAATGTATCTGGATGGCACAAGAGAATATCCCTTTTCTTGAATTTCGTTACGATGTGCAGCATAGTATAATTCCGGCTCTGCATACTCGGCAAAATTCTCGGTTTGCCAATCGAGGTATATTTGACGCACTCTGTCTATTTCCGTTTCCGACAAGCGGACGTATTTCTTTTCGTATATGTCATTGTTCCATGTCCGCAAGTCAATGAAAAGGATTTCACCTGTACGGTCGCGAAGTTGTCTGCCATGCCATGGACCACCTTTCTTGTTGTTGTTCAAAATCCAAAGGGTGACGGATATATCGGTAGAATAGAACATGTTTCGCGGCAAAACGATAATAGCTTCTACTTTGTCGCTTTCGATTAGCTGTTTGCGTATTTCCTGCGTATCGCTATCATCCAAAGCACCATTGGCAAGCAGGAATCCTGCGATTCCACGACTGACATTCAATTTGTTCAGGATATGAAGAATCCACGCATAGTTGGCATTGCTGGCAGGAGGAACTCCATAGCCTTGCCATCGGGGATCAGTCTCAAAACCTCCGTATTCGGCATATTTCTTCAAATTGAACGGCGGGTTAGCCATGATGTAATCAAACTTAAGTTCCTTATGCTGGTCATCAGAGAAAGTGGAGACAGCTCTATCACCCAAATGGTAAGAGATACCTCGGATAGCCAGATTCATCTTTGCAAGGCGATAGGTTGCCGGCTCTGATTCCTGCCCATACACATTGACAGCTTTAGTGTTTCCGCCGTGAGCCTCTATGAACTTTGCAGCTTGAACAAACATACCTCCGGAACCACAGCAAGGGTCATAGACCGTCCCATCAAAAGGTTCAATAAGAGAAGCGATAAGCTCTACGATAGAATGCGGCGTGTAAAATTCTCCTTCCTCTTTGTCTGCGTTGATGGAAAAAGCCTGTAAGAAATACTCATATACACGGCCTATGAGGTCGTGATCATTAAATTTCTGGGGATCTATCTTGTTTATTTCATCCACTACGCTTTTCAAAACTCCCGGTTCAAGGGCTGTTTTCGTGAAAATTTGCTGTGGAAGAGCATTTTTCAACTTAGGTTCGTTGTCATCCAAAGTTTTTATGGCCGTATCGAAAGCAATGGCCATACCAGTAGGCGAGGTAAGAATCAACTTATCCCAAAATGTTTCATCCGTTAGAAAAAACACTCCGTCCTGCATATATTGGTTGGGGCGCGAAAGTTGCAATTCAATGAAATCCGTATCATTAATGCCCTGTACTTCCACTATTTCATGCCTGATTTTCTCCTTTTGCTGTTTGAACCGTTCTCCTATGAATTTCAGGAATACAAGGGTCAACAGCAAATCGCGCTTATCTGTCATGGCTGCACGCCCACGCAGACTATTACGACAGTTGAAAAGTATCGTTTCAAGAGCCTCTTCCTTTATCGGTTTATTCTGTTTCTTTGCCATTCTATTATTTTATCAGTTCTGTATTTAACTTAAAAGCATTTGCATCAATCCCCATTTGGTAAATCTTAATGTCAGGATTCAGTTTCCGTGCAACGCTTATTATTTTTGATTTTTCATCTGCATTCATGTTGATTCCTAAATAGACAGACTCGAAACACTCTCCTCCGATTTTAGGGAAAGCTCGTACTTCCTTCCAATCAATCGGACCTTTATCATCATTCTGATCCGGTAATAATGCCATATATGTGGGACTAGGGTCTAAAATAAATAGCCTAACCTCTTGTTCATGCTCCCAAGCTTTTGCCTTTGTGGATAACTGATAATGGAAGAAATCTTTTGCATTCCTGAAATAATCAGGCTTCTCTACAATATCTTTATATTGGATTTCCACTTCGGAACAACCAATCATGATTTTTCCTTGTATTTTCGAAAGATACTTTTGGGCTTTTTCCATATCCAAACCAATACAGATACCTTTATGTTTGCTATAATAGCTCCACATCAAAATTGAATTATGTATCTTGGAAAGACTACATATCCACACCTCTTCTCTAGTTCTACGAAATGGATCTCTTTCCAATTCTTCGATTATTTCCGAAGTCCATCCTCCACACGCTTCTTGCGGAACATTGGAGAAATCAATTAACGATGGGTGGCAATCAAACGGGTCGTTCAACTGCGTAGCATTGGTAAATTGAAGATTACTATAATGCAACATCATCAATCCGCCATTGAAATCAAGATACTTATATAATTTATCTGTCTCCATAAACTTATTATTCCGTCCTCAATAAGTCATCCACAGTGACACCCAAAACTTTGGATATTTGAATTAGCGTTTCCACATTGGGTTGTGTTGTATTGGTAACCCATTTGGAGATTATAGCGGGATCTTTATCCAATTGTTCAGAGAGCCATTTATTACTTCTGTTTTTCTCTGCGAGAACGACTTTGATTCGGTTCAGTAATTTACGTTCCATATTCGTATGTCTATCCAATGTGACTACAAAGGAACAAATTATCTAGGAATATATTTGATATTACAGGTTATATATTGCGGAAGAAGCACAAAAAAGTGACTAAAACATCAATTTTAGCAATGCAAGTTTATGACATTTACTCTTTAGGGGGATGATAAACTCCGTTTTTACCCTAATATACAGGAACGGTTATTTTTGAATATTATATCTTTTATGGGAACTATATGGTATCAAATCTATAAGAGAATGATATATAATGACTATATATCAGATTGACACAAATCGCAATTCGGTTCAAGAGTGAAAAAAATATTGAAATCAAATACATAACTTCCGGTTTACAGTTGAAACAGGAGACACCCTGAAAAGGTAGATCTTCTGTTTTTTCTCTTATTTCCGCAAACATTTTCACAATTGAACATTTAGCCTTTCAAACATTTAATTTATTTTTTATGTTTGCAGCTATAAAACCGAGGACAAACCTTTAACATTCCTTCTTTATGAACAGATTAACCTCTTTGATACTTATTTCTTTCCTCTTTTTCTGTAGTTCTTGCGTTTCCAAGAAAAAATACCTTATAGCTGAAAACGGACGCCTTTCGGCTATCGAAAGAGGAGAAAAGTTACGGAAAGAACTGTCGGACTGCAAGGACGAAAATTCCCGACAGACCCTCCGTATCGACAGTCTGCTGACAGACACAACAGAATTAGGCGGAATCATCCGGGCTTATCGGAATCTTCTCTATTCCAATAAATCGGAACAGGAAAAATTAAACGCTATGATCCGGGAAAAAATGTCTGCTCTAGACGATAGGGAGAAAACTATACGTGAGCTGCAAAAACTGATCGATTCCCAAAACCTGAAAGTAAAAGAACTTTTGAGCAGTATCCAAGATGCTTTAATGGGTTTCGGAAGTGATGAACTGAGTGTGCGGCAAAAAGACGGGAAAATATATGTCGCCATGTCAGATAAGCTTTTATTTGAATCAGGAAGCGCTAAAGTAGACAAAAGAGGTAAAGAAGCTTTGTCCAAATTAGCCGGAGTATTAAATAAACAGACGGATATCGATGTTTTTATAGAAGGACATACCGATTCTAAACCTATCCATACGGTTCAATTCAAGGATAATTGGGACCTGAGTGTGATCCGTGCAACCTCCGTCGTCCGTATTCTGACGAAAGACTACAAAGTTAGTCCTTTGCAAATCCAACCTACCGGAAGGGGAGAATATATGCCTGTTGCCGACAACAAAACAGCCGATGGCCGGACTTTAAACCGACGAACTGAAATTATTATTGCCCCCAAATTGGATAAACTGTTGAAACTTTTACAAAACTAGACAAGACAACAGGATTTTCCGTTCAGTCTTAACGCCTACAGAAAAAGAAGCTATCTTAAAAATGCTTTTAGGATAGCTTCTTCTTTACATCAATTTTTCTTACTTCGCCCAACCTGCTGCCCGGATCTGTTCGAAATCGATAAGATCAGTACAGCCGGTAAAACAATCATTAAAAGTAGTGGGTTTTTTGAAAACAGTGGTATGCTCAGCCCTTTCATACAAATGCACCTTTACTCCCTCTACCATTGTATAAGGAGATTCTCCTTTCAATTTTGTACCCGAGAATGCAAAACTAAAAGTAGTCACATTAAGACAATCGTC
>UMCV01044019.1_pt1 | contig 19318 bp, 26 predicted proteins | sample 1964311 | NCBI WGS metagenome assembly UMCV01 (sample SAMEA4835976, study PRJEB28245) | human gut metagenome | biome: gut microbiome; material: fecal sample | place: Denmark | collected 2008 | reverse complement strand
ACATTATTTTTAATTATTTTCAACTTAATTAAAAGTCTAAAATCATCATCATTTAATTTATTAGTAGTTGACAATAAATCTTCATAAGTCAAAAATGATCCGTCATCAGGAAGTGGATTGTTCCAATCTTGATATCCACCTTGTAAAGCATTAGGTTGATCAGTTTCATTCCAATCATAATATGCAAAGAATTTTTTGTTATCAAATCTTTGTCCTTTGAAATATCTATCAACAACAACAACCCATTTCCCGATAAAATCTAATGCCTCGCCAACAGATTCATCAACATTATATGTCTTATCTCTTATTTGCAAAAATATCATGTCAGCTAATAAAAAACTAGCCAAAAGTTTTATTTCTGCTATTGCTTTAGGTGTTTGATACTGCAAAATAAGCAAATCAGCATAATATTGTTGTATTTCTTTTTTTACTTCAATATAGTCAGTCATTATACTAAATCAATCTCCGTTATTGTTATTCTGCTTGTATCAACAGTGAATTTGTTTTGTTTTGTAGGACATGGAATATAATCTTTCCAATCAGAACCGTTTAAGGAAATCTCCAAATCTACAGGAACACCATTACCACCATTACTTTCTATTGCTGTTCTTGCAATTGCAGTAGGCTTTAATGTTTCTGCTAATTCATTCATTTTATAAGTCAAATTATCAGCAATATATTTTTTTATTGCATCCATATCAAATAAAGTTCCCTTAACTGTTTCTTGAAGATTAAATCTAATATGTAAAGGTGTTGCTTCTGTTCTGTCAAAACGAATTGTAACCATTTGACCGCTAACACTTGGAATAGCTAATTCAACATCACCTTTCATTCCTGCTCCACCATGATTAGCATAAATGACTGTTGCTATTTCCGAATTTGCACCACCTTCAACTATTACCCAAATATAATGAGGTTTGATTCCGTCTGCATCAGGGCCGTCAGGATATTTCTCATAATCATGAGAATAAACATAAGCTTCTGTTACTCCTTCTAATTCAAGTAATTGAGAACGCATTGAATCAGTACCATTTTGTGAACGATTTTCAGGTGATTGTTCACGTCTTAAAGCAAAATTTTCATCTGTTTCTTGTGTTACCCCAATAGATGTTGGAGCAGAATTATTAATAACGCTCTCAACCTCTGTTTTAATGCTAATTTGGTTAACGATAGTACCAATTACTGGTTGAACTAAACCTATTTTTTGTGCTCTAAATGGTAAGGTATGCTCACCTTTTTGTAAAGTTACTGTATCAATTAAAAAATATTGATTTCCTGAATTATCAGAAACTCCATAAGCAGTAGCATTAACATCATTATAACTTGCATCAAGACCGTTTAACGTAACAGTAGATTTTACTTTAATAGTAATCGGAACAATAGTAAAAGTTCCACCTTTACGAGTAATATTATTCATTTTAAATCTAACATCTTGAATAGTACCTCTGCAGTAGTCAGGATTTCCACAATTATAAATTTCTTTTGCTAATTCTCTTAAATCAGTGCCCATTTGCACTAATAATCCAATACGTTGACCGTCTTGGGTATTACTATCAAGATTAATATCTTTTCCGTATATTTCCTTAAAACCTTCTTTTAATTCAGTTTCAAGTTCTGTCGCAGTTTTAACTGTCAATCCATTTTCTGTTAATTCATCAGGCATTATACAATACTCCCTGTTGTAGTTAATTGTCTTTCGTTATTATAAATATCTGTATAAGAAAAATCTGCTTTATATTCTCTTTCTTCATTCAAAGTGCTGCTAAAAGAATTTAAAGATAATACAAACTGATTATTCAATACAATTTGCTTTACATCCTCATCAAGCAAGTTTTTTTGACCTTTATAACCTAATCTAATGTCATAAGGTATGCCGTTATTCATGGCCCAAAAACAATTATTTTTCCACTCTTGTAATTTTGTTTTTATATCTAAAGCAACGGCATCACTATCACTTAAATATTCAGTTTCAGAATATCCAAAAGTCCAATCGTTATTTTCATCATTTTTTCTTATAATCATACTTTAATTATACCACAACACCTGTAGTATTTTGTCCTTGATTACCATTTCCATGTTTGTGATCTTCCCACTTAATACCATTAATCATGACATTAGGAGCATTAATATTGATTGTATCTGAACCATTAAGATTAATTGTTTCAGCTGTTAGATTAATTGTTTTAGCTTCTATATTCAAATTTTTGTTAGGAGCTTTTATATTATAATTTCCATCTTGTACAGGTCTGTAGAAAGGTATGCAAACACAATCATTAAAAGAGTGTGTTCTTAAATCACTCAAAGGGCTTACTTGTCCTGTTGCAAAAAAGCTGTCGAATTCTCTGTCATTGAATAACAAAAGACACGTCATTTGTTCTTCTAATGGGAAGTCAATCCCCATCATATACCAAACCTTAGCATAAATCGGTGGATAATCTCTTACAATCTGAGTTCCGTCTTTATTTATTCCCATTAATTTTTTATTTGTGATTAAACATTGTACCTCATTATTAGGCAATATTTGGTTAATTAAACCGATACGCATACAGTTTAATCTTGCAAATGTTTCTTGTTGAATTGCTCTTACATAATCTTGAGCATCAACATCTTTCATTAAAAATTCATTAATATCACCTGTCATTGGCTATCTTTCCTCCGCCCACTGTTATATCAACATGAATAAATCCACTGCCTGCATAACTTCTACCGCTCCAAAATCTTTGAACGTCTTTGTAAACATAATAAATTATTTGGCCAGGTATATAAAAATCCATAGCATAACCATAAATGTGTGATGAATTAGGATGTGCGTTTGGTATTCTTGAATTATAAGTTTTTGACCTCCAACCACTCGTAATTATAATTTTATTGCTAGGATAAAATTTGTCTAAAAAGTCTTGAACTCTTGTTGCAAGAGTAACTAGATTTGTTAAAACTTCAAGACTTGGAATTTCACCTTGCTGTGAATAATTCATTAAAACTTCATTCCATGCAATGTTTTTAGTTATTTTATCTGTTGGCGGTTTGCCATTATTAATTAAATATTGTCTTACTTGTTTCACTGAACTTAAAACAGTACCATCGACCGGTTTAACTTCTTCGCCTTTAACCTCACTCAATGGTTGTTCATAACTTACTCCGGTAAAAATTTGATTAGAATTTGGCAATAAAGCACCAATAAATAAATTAAGAGTAGTTCTAACCTCTCCACAAGTAGCACCACTAATTACTCCTGAATGCTGCAATCCAACCACTTTAAACTGCCCGTTAAATACAGGAGCTGTTGAACTTTCAATTTCTAATAATTGGCCCACTATTATTTCAGGAGAGAAAACAGCATTAGCGACAACTTGTGCATCTCTACGTTCAGGAGTTCCCAAAAGTCCTGTATCACTTGTCAGTTTATAAATGTTTATATCGCCCAATGTCTCATTTTCTTGAAGAACATTTAATTTATCTAAATCAACAAATGCATGATTTCCTGTTAATTTATTAATTGCTACAAAAGTTCTATCTTCAACAATATAACGATTTTGCAAACTTCCTTCTAATGTTCCAACGGCTCCAAGTTGAACATTTGGCATATCACTTACAAGAGTTTTTAAGACATCCTTTTTAGGTGTGCCGGCTTCAAAAGTATGAGACGAGTAGCTTTGAATAATATCATTATCTAATGCACTTATTCTAGTTATAACATTAGTATTACTTTTGGAAGAATAACACTCAAGAACTTTCCCTGAAAAAATTAATGGCATATTATCGCCATAACCGGCATAAAATTTTACAAAGCAATTTCTATCGATTCTATATTTATCTTGAAACATCTGTTCTCTTGTACTTGGTTCTAAATTATACAATTGAAAGTTTGCAGTATTAGCTTGCGAGAAAGTATTTCTGTTTATATCAAATTGAACCATTATAGGATAATTGATGATAATTTCAACTGGTGTGTTATTATCATCTCCAGGTGTTGTATAAACAAGTTTATAATTTCTTTGAAATTTATTCATTGTATAATATTCTCTCTACCTCTAGAACATCTTGCTCATTAAGTAAATATATTTTAACTCTAGGATCATCACCAATAAAATCATCTAACTTAAACGGATCAACTCCATCAAGAGATTTAAAAGCTAATCCAAAAGGAATAATGTTTTTAAAGGCCCTCAAAAGATTTGAGCCTAAAACAACCTTATTGCCATTTGATATAAGATTTTTATATTCAATATCAAAATACCAACTGTATTGAGTTGGTGAAAATTTTAGTCTTATTGTTGCTTCTTCATTTGTTTCAAGTGGCAATTTAGCTGTTTGAAATGAACTGTCTGTAAAACCTTTTAATCTTTGCATTATTGCCCCCTTCCATAAGTCCAACGATACAATGTAGATGTATTTTCTTTAACACCTTGAACTTTTCCTAAGTTTTCTTCTTGTGCTCTTTGAACGGCAACTCTATCTTTATATTTTTGAACATCTAAAGCTACGGTTTGAGTACTAACACTATTATATTGCTTTAATTCTACTATAAGTCTTGATTGATAAACAGAATCTTCTTGACTCATTCTAACATTTTTAATTAGATAGTTTTCAAATTTCCCTATATTCTCAATATAAACTGTAATAAGTTTTCTAGCATTCCTTAAAGAAATTAATTCACTTAAAACCTGTCCTTGTCTTGTTTTTGATTCTGTTTTATCTTTAGAAAATATATTAGTGATATTTTTAGCATTTTCTACATATCTTCTAATAGAACTTTCAACATAAGAAACAGCACCAATTACCGTTTCGGCATAAGAACTTACAGGTGGCACAAAGGAACGAATTGGATTAAGTTTACTAAAAGTTCCTGAAAATTTACTTGTATGTAAATCTTGAGGCTTATAAACTTTTTCGCCAACAAATCCCGTTAAAGTTATTTCAATAGGTCTTAAAGCAACATGTTCTTGAATAGCAGAATTGTTTTCAACGTATTGGTCGGTAATGTCACAACCTGCTTCAATTGTTTCTTCTGCTCTTATATCAAAATAATATTGTAATTCAGGGATTACTTCCTCAGAAACTCCACCTTCTAGAACTAAAACTGATTCGGCCATATTACACCGTCCTATCTATTTGAGCATAAGCAAAAGCTAAATCAACTGTTTTTTGTGCCATTTGCTCAGGAATTGCATCATTTGTGTAGAATGTATTATTTTGATTTATTGTATTTGTTGTGTTCATGTTACCCATTCCACCTCCTGATGTTGCCATTGCTAATGCAGGCTGCATATTAGAGAGAGATTCACCCATTAAATTCATCCATTTAGAAGGTTTAAAATTTTTAAAAAACTCGCCCATTTTATCAAAGGTAGTACCGAGCATAGATTTCCCACCAGTAACCCATACTGCAATATCTTCTAAAAGTAAATAAAGAGCTGTAACAATACCAATAACAGGACTAAAGTAAGTCGTAATCGCCAATGCTAATGCAGCAATAGCTCCTTTAAATTTTCCAAACCAATTCCAAATATTTATAAGTGCATTTTCAACTTTTACAAACATTTCAAATATTGCACCTAATCCGCTTAAAAATTTGTTTAAAGCAGGTATTAATGGCATTATTGCTTTGTCTTTTAAAACTGAAAATTGCATATGAACTTTTCTAAGTTCCATTGTGTACTGTTGCAATGATTGTCTTTCTTCAGGAGATAACATAAGACTTTCATCAGTAAGAGAGTTCATTTCTTCTCTTGTCATTCTTAATAAAGAAATAAATTCAGGACTTAATCCCATTTGTTGGATGAGATTAACCGCTGTCATGTCATCAATGCCCTTAATAGCTTCTCTTATATCTTCGATTACCTGATAGGCATCTTTTCCTACCGGACTAATACCCAAAATCTGAAATGGTGCAATATTTCCTTCACCTAATCTAATTTGTGCAAGATTACTTTGTAAAGCCTGTATTCCTTGCATGGCTGTTTCAGGTGAGAAATTATAATCTGTTAACATTCCTGCAGTTGCTAATTTTTGCATTTGAGCAATAGACAAGCCTGTTTGACGATTGAAATTGATAAACTCTTGATTGTTTTTAGCAAGAGAATTAGCCATGCGGTCAAGTGCTGTTGTTATTAATGCAACAGAACCAACAAAGGCAGTAACGGATTTAATTAAGCCTTTAATAGAATGATCTACTTCCTTAACTTTTTCATCCTTTACATCAAATCCTATTTTAAAAAATATTTCATCTACAATATTTGGTGCCATGTTAGTTTCCTTCAGGTGAATTTAACATCATTTCTGTTTCTTGATATTCGTTTATAAATACGCTGTAATTATAAACATTCATAACTATATCAATAGGTGTGTTATAAATTGTTTCAGGATTGCCCCCAAATAATCCCTTTATTGCCAAAGTATTTACAATCGTGTCGCAAATATCAGCAGTTACTTTTACTCTTGGCTGTCGTCTTTCGTATTTAAGGGGACGCTCAACTCGCCAAGAGTTCTCTTGAAAAAAGGCTTTAAAGTTTCTATCACACAATCATATCTTATTTGCATGTAATATTCTTTTGCTTCTTCTTTGTTGTCAAACAAATCATCAGTTATCCCGATTCCATCAAAAGTACACTTTTCTACGCAAGCTGAAACTATTTTTTCAAAGTCGTCATCTGTTTCTAAATCTATCCATACATTTTTTAATAGATTTATAAATTGAGAAGAGTTTTTTCTAAAATAATTTAACATATCAGATATGCTTTTAGAATCACCAATCTCTATATCATGTTTTCTAAGTTGCTTTAAAATAACTTGTTTTAGCTGTTTTGCCATTCTCGTAGGTGCAGGGTTGATTACAACCCTTACACCTTTATCTGTATAAAATTCTTTCATATTATGTTAATCCTCTTGTTGCCACAGCTCCGTCAATTACATAAGTAACTTTGCCTTGTTCAGTATCTCCTGCAGAGTTACCTTTTGCACCAGGCATTTTTTTAAACATCATGCCTAAAAGTATATATTGATTATAAGTTACATTTCCTTCACCATCACCTAAAACTTTTGTAAAGGCTCCGTTCATTAAAGTAAATCTAACAAAATCAGACTCTTGTTGAGATCTCAAACCGTTTAAAAACTTATCAACTTTTCCGCCTATTCCGATAGAAAAAGTCATACTAAAATTTGAACCTGCTTCATTTTTAGCATATATGGTATTTTTGTTTTTACCTGTTGCCATAGAAAAAAGGTCATTAGGAAAGTCGATAGTGCAAGTATCACCATCTTGGAAATCTGTGTGAATGGGATAATCGTTTATAACTAACGAATCATCTCCTACTAATGTCATTATGCCCATATTTATATCTCCTTATAGATTATCTTTCGATTGTACCGTTAACATTAAATCTGTGAATTGCTCCTGCAGACTTTCCAGCTGCTTGAATAAGTGGAGCAATTCTATCTTCACGTTCTGTTTGGTCTTGGTCCGCAACAGGTATGCTGTATTGATAGTATCCTTTTTCATAAATATTACGGTCGAAATCTTCAGGATTTCCAAACTTACCACCTGTATTCCATTTTAAACCAGTGCCTAAAAATCCGTTAGTTACATATTTTTCCCAAATAACAGCTAATGCACCTTTTAAATCTGTCATACCTTGTTCAGTTTGAGGAACTTTTGTTTTAATTTGTCTTAAATAGTTAAAACCTTTAACCTCTAAGTCTTTTTGAAGTGCTAACCCACCTATTTGGTCATCAATATAACCTCCTGCGTTTTTGAAAGAATAAACACAAGCTAATCCCTTTGTTCCACCATAAATATCGACCCCGTTAGCTTTTGCTAAATCAAAATAAGTTTGATTTAAACCAGAGTCAGGTGCAACAGTTGCAAGTTCTTTTAAATTCATTGTAAGAGCTGTGTCTGTACCACTCCAATTTGGACTTACTGCATATGAAGCATAAGCTGCAACCATTCCTTTTGCTTCTTTAGCACCTTGAGAATAAGCAACTAATTTAGAATTTTTAAATCCACCCTCTACCAGTTCCTTACCTAAAATTTCAATATTTTTCAATGATGTTGTTACATCAATATATCTTATATCAAGAGTTTCTGCAGCAGTTGCCATTGCTTTTATTGAATCGTTTTCACGATAACAAGTATCTAAAACAACACCTGCAGAGATTTTATCATACACTCTTAAAAGTGCTTCTGATGCTTTTTCAGTGTCAACAGCATTTTTACCTGCAGTTGGTGATAAAGATTGAGCATTCAAATAAGTTGAGCCGGAAATATCTTCACCACTACCGTCTGCAAATGCTTCTACATTAATTGTTGATTCAGTACCAAATCTTTTAGATGTGAACACAATTTTATCATCAGAAGTTGCTTCAATATAACAATCAGGATTTTTAGCAAGAATAACTTTAACAATATCAGCAACTGCTTTAATTCCTGAAAAATTCATCTTATCTAATTTTGTTTCAACTCCATCAATAACCAATTGTAATTCACCATTTGTTACTGCTTTAAAGTTGTCAACATTAGCAGTAATTGCATCAGTTGAGACTGTTCCGCTTGTTGCATTAGTTGCTACATAAGGAACAACGTACAAAGTACCTCCACCACTTCTCAAGTTAGGTGATACTGCAAACATTTTTTGAATCATGTAATTTGTAACACTATCAGAACCAAAATCAGCAGCTCCGTCATTTGCACTTACATATGCTTTGTACTCATCAGAAAATGCTGCCTTTTCGTTTGTCAAAAGAATAGTGTTTGCAACTACAAAATTTGAAAGTCCTCTAGGTGTACCTGTCAATGTAATATTGACGGTGTTTGTAATATCAATTTCTGGCATTTTTAAAATCTCCTTTTATTTTTATTATAGCACATTGCCCCACTTCTGATTAAATTGTTTCTCTTTACTATCAACACGTCCATTCAAAGAGAATTTATCATAATAATCAACTTCTTTTTTATATGTTTGTAAATATTCAACTGAAAAAGTTATTGTATAACGATTTATTAAAGTTGCACCTTCTGCAGCTTGAGTATTTGAAAATCCACTAGGAATATTAAAAATTCTGCATTGATAATATTCCTGCATTTGTTTTGCGTATGTGCTTGCTAAAGATGTTAAGACTTCAAAACGTCTTATTCTTGCATCATTGTTTCGACTTTTAATATCAACTTGTATCATGTCATTGACAACGCATTCTTTTATCTCTTCAAATTGATTATCGGGATTATATCTGACATTATTCCCTACAACCTTTGAACCGATTGATTGTATTGCAATTTGTAATTTGTCTGTACTTCCTTGCGATATTAAAGGCGATACAATATAAACAGATGGTATAATTTTACCGTTTTCTGTTCCGTATGTTTCCGGAAGTCCTAATTCATGTAATAATATTTTTTGTATAACCTTTTCTATTTCTTCATTATCACGCATTGTTTTGATAATCCTTTACTATATGATATTCGTAAAACCCGTTTAGAGAATAATCTTTAACCGCCATTATTCTGTAATCTTCATCTTTAATATTAACTACTTGCTGAATATTTAATTGTTTATACTTAGCATCAACATGTAGCCAATAATGCTTCCAGTTTCTTTGTCCTTCAGGGAGAAGAGCTACCTCTTCGAATTTCAACGGCTGTCTTGTACCAATTATTTTTTCAGTTTTCTTTATTTCAACCGGCTCTCCATTAACCCATTCTTGTTTAATGTAATCAGCCAAAATCAGAACTTCCCAACCTTGTAAAGCTGTCTGCATTTGTGGCATGCCACTTGACAATTCACTTAATTTAGTTATTTTCATTGTTTTTTCACCACCTGACTTGTTACTGCTGCTCTTAATCTTCCGGTATCAATTAACGGTGTATCTGAACCTTTTAGAGCTATATATTTCTCACTAATATTTGCAGGCCACTTACCAAAACCTTGTGTGTCAAATGCCTCCTGAATAATTGCTTCGGCATTCATTCCTAACAATTTTAATGCTACTCCGGTATATCCATGTTTAAAATCTAATAATAAAGATTTTTGAACCGTTCCACCTTGTTTTACCGTATCACCTTTTAATTTTTTAAGATGAGTTCTTATTGGCATACGAATAAATGAACGTGTAGGAACTCCACTTATTTTAACTTTTTTCCCTTTATAATTAAAAGTTCTAGGACTTTCAGAACCATATTCATGAAGCATTGCAATACTTGCATAACTTTCACCGCTTGGAGCATTTCCACCCAAAACCCCAACTTTAACATAATGTTGTTTATATTGCTCTAACACTTCTTTAATTTTAGTTAAGCCTTTTAACTCCGCACCTTCAATTTTAAAGTTTTTTCCCATACAATCCTCCTTATGGCAAAGTTGCACCGTAAGCAATACCAATATTTCCAACCAAACGTGGAAACAACATAGCAAGATATTTTAATCCAAATTGAGATGTTATATAGAATGAATATGTTGGATCATTTAAAAATTTTGCAGGTATTCCATAACTTTCAGAAACACTACCAACTGAGCGACTTTGTAATGGGAATGGGAACTGTGAAGCCAAACCACTCATGGCAGTTCTTAAATCATTAAGAAGACAATGAGCAGTTAAATAAAGTTGAGCTAATCTTAATGTTTCCTCATCAAATAAATGTTCAGGTAACATTGCTTTCATCTCACCCATAGCTCTTTCGATATCATCATCTGATACATAATCGTTTATATCTTCACCCTCAACTATAGTCCAATCTTCTGTAGTTGTAGGAACACTTGTTACTCCGTTTTTATTAGCTTGATAAAAAAATCTTGTTAGTTCATAGTAAACTTTTTCACCAGTATTATAAAAAACATCAGCACTCCAAACAGGCAAGAAAGGAATGTTGTATCTTTTAAAATAAGTTTTAAAATCTTCTACTGTAATCATAATCTTATTATAACATATAAAAAAAGAGCTTGTCTTATTCGGCAAGCTCTACATCAAATTAAAAGAGTAACTTTTTAATTATTTTTTTAATTTTACTAACTCTGCATCAACTTTTGCTTTGTCAGTAGTAAGAGTTTCAATTTGCTTTTTAGCTTCCTCTAACTCTGCATCAACTTTTGCTTTGTCAGTAGTTAATGCTTCAAGCTGTTTTTTGATTTCCTCAAATTCAGCTTTTACTTTTTTCAACTCTTCATTGTCTTTTTTGTCTGCAGGTACTGCAGCACCTGCTTCAAGAATTTCTCCCGGATAAAGCTCAAGAAGTTTTTTCCCTACTTTATCGTCAACCTCAAAAAGGTCATTAGGTTTAATTATTGTTTCATTAGACAATTGAAAGTTTCTTTGTGATTTATTATAAAGTTTCATTATTCCTCCTTATGTGAAATCGAAGTAAACCATTTCATTTCTTAAACCTTGTACACCTGTGAATCTTGAGTATGCAGCAGATGTATAATCAAATCCATTAACTGTTCCTGGTAATGTCAATGTGAAGTCAATTGGCATTCTAGCAATTAATGATTTTGCATCTTTATTATACAACGCATAACGGTTTTTGTTCAAGTCTGTAATACCTGCATTGTTATCTTTAGATGCATATACAAGAGGAAGAACTTTGAAATCAGCTCTTTTTGTAATCATTTTTAACGCATTTTCAAGAACTTCTAAACGAGTTGAACCTGGATATGGGAATGTTTCAGCCATAAATGAAGCTAATCCCATGTAATCATCAGCAGGAATTACTAATCTGTTAGGCATTACAGTATAAGATGTTGCTGTAGCATAAGCAGGCATCAAACCGGCTAATACTGCATTAAATTCTGCAGCTGTCATTGATGACAATTTTTTAGTAATAACGCTAGTATTAGATGTTGCATTGGCAACAGTTAACAAACCGTTATATTTAGCAGGTTGTTGTTTTGAACCAACACACATGAATTCTTGAATACCCAAGTCATAAGCTGTTTTTCTTGCATCGTATTTTTCACGAACATAATCCATGTTTTGAGTACCTGCAGAGAAAACACCTTCTTCAAAAATGTTATAAGTAACATCTTTTTTCCAAGAAGCTACTGCATACTCTCTAGGACTTACAGCAATATCATCTTCTTGAGCATTAGAACGGTTAGAACCAAGTTCGATAAATCCGGATTCAAAACCGCCATCTTTTACTTCTGTTTGCCAATTAAATAATTTAGCTGCAAAAGGATTGCCTTGTCCTACCTCAATATTCACATAATCTGCAAGAGGGATTGTGTAGTATTTTTGTTTAATAACATCAGGCAATATTGATGTTAAAGTTGTAATTGTTTGATCTGCTCCAAGAGCATTAAGTTTTTCCAATTCTCTTTTAGAATCGGCATGAGCAATAACTCCTTGAGGTGAGTAAATTTCACCATTTCTGTTTACCACTAAAGGCATGTTAAATATTTTTCCCATTTTTATTTTCTCCTATAAATTAACTAAGCTGATACTAATACAGGTGCTTTAATAAGAACATCAATTAATTGATTTTTTGCAGATGCTTTTTGTAAAGCAACACCTACAGCATAATTTGTAGCAGTTGCTTTTGCAATTAATTGACCTGCGATAACAGGCATTACTTTATCACCTGCTGCAATTGCTGCACTTGATTCAAGTGTTATCATTGTGTAATCAGAATATACTGTTACCATGTCGCCATTTTCAAATTCGTTTTTGTTTGCATTGTAACCAATAACTCCAAACGGCTCTTCTGTTGCTGCAGTGATTTTTTCAACAACCGGAGTTGATGCATTTGCAACATCTTTAAGTTTTACAAAATCTCCAACTACTAATTTTGCAACACCATCAGTGAAAACTTGACATTGATAAGATTGTCCTCTTTCACCGTTTTTAATCATACCTTTTTGACCTGAAGGTCTTAATACGTTAGATGTGAAATTCACGCTCATTTTATATCCTCCTATTTATTAACCAAATATCTCATTACCACGAGCAATTCTATCAGCTTGTGATTCATGTTTAATTTTATCTGATTCATCATCTGTTTTACGAGAGTTTAAAAGTTCTTCAAGTTTTTTATATGCTTCTTCTCCAAGAGCATTTTCTTTTTCTTCTTTTTCTTTCTCTACTTTTTTAGCAGCTTCTGCATCAGCTTCATTCTTTTTCATAGTTTTAAAAGCATTAACAAGTTCTTTTTTAGAGTAAGTTTCGCCCTCAAACTCTAATTTGTCATCATCTTCATTGTCTAATTCTTCTTCATCCATTTTTTTCTTTTCTTCTTCTTCATCCATTTCGTTCTTTTTACAAGCATTGAATTTTTCTACAATGCCATCAGTAATTTTTGAAATAAATTCGTTTACGTCCATTTCGTCCTCCTTATTGTTTTGCTTTTCCTGAGTATTTTTTTCTATTTCATTTTTTAATTTATTGTAACTTTTTGCATTCTCATACACCTTAGCATCTTCATATCTCGGGTCCGGAACAAGTGCAAGATGAGTAAATTCAAGGTCAGTAATTTCTCTGTCATAAGCTGTATTGTGCCAAGTGCCACCTTGTCCGAATGCTTTAGGCAAATATGCACAAGAAACACTCCAACCGTTAGCAATTTTGCTTTTAGCTTCTTCATCAAATAAAACAAAATCGCATGAAAAACTAGCATTAAATTCATCAAATCCGGCACCTGTAACATATCCAACTGCATGTTGTTGCATATTGTCAGGATTGATACCTCTTTGATGTTTAATTATTACAGGCTTGCCTTTAATATCTCTTACACACTTCTGTAAAGTTTCTTGAGAAAAACAAACAACCTCATCTTGATAAGTACAAACACCCTTTTCAATGAAGTTTACAGCCCTATAACATTTAGCCCAGTCTTTTTCTTTTGAGTTTTCTAATATTTCCATTTTTACCTCTTGATTTTATTATATCATATTATTGGGATAGCTTGACAACGACATCCAAAATCTTCGCCCGGATTTTTTCTATCTCCTTTTTCATTAACTATCGGAGGTGCTTCAAAGTCAAATACTTGTCCGTCTAATTCTTTATGTCTTTTACGAACTCTATCATCATGAGAAGTAGACCAACGGTACTTTGTAATTCCTACATCAGTATATCTTAACTTACGATATTTAGCTGTCAAAAGACTTGTTTCTTGACGGGCCAAAAAACGAGCCTTTGATTCAGTAACTCCATAACGGTCTTGTATCTGTTTGATTAAACTTTCATTACTGTTACGTTTAAACTGATTTTCTTCTATAATTTGTCGAAGTTCAATAATTTGTTTTTCTGTAAAATTTTTAATAGACAGTTCCATGTTTTCTGTATATTCCTTTTTTAAATTCGTTTTCATTTCAGGACTTAATTCCGGTTCAATAGTAATCGCATCTTTTAGAGTAAAATATGCTTGCTCATCTAAATCCTCTAAAATCTCATCTAAAGGAACATCAAGAACTTTTTGCAAATCAGGCATGTAGTTTTCTATGTTGAAAGAGTTCAAAAAGTCTAATAATTGCTTACGAACTGTTGCAGCTAAAACAGCACTTGCTGCAATAGCTTCAATTACATTAATTGGAAGTAAGTCTTTTGCAATATCAAAAGTTTTAGTTACTTTGTTATATTTTGCACCCATATCGATTAAGGCTTTGCTAATCTTTGAATTAAATTTACCGTAAAACTTTCCGTTTACATATTCAATACGACCGGACCTAATCGCCTCAATAACAACATCCTCTTTTGCGTTTTCTAACTCTCCCACAGATTTTAAAATCCTTGCAATTTCAGCCCAAAAAGTATAAATAAAAAACTCGTTTAAAACACGAGTTATAGAATTTGAATATTTTAATTTGTCAATAATTGGTTTTAATTGCTTTACCACCATTTCCAACCTTTACTATTTTTCTTTTCTTTATTCCCTTGAGCTGCCAAATCCTCTAGTTTTGGAGTTGCTTTTACTTCAACCTCAATCGGGAATAAGTTCGCTTTATTGCACGCTTCCTTAAATTCTTCTTCTGTAATAGTTTGTGCAGAATAAGCCTGTAACAATCTGTTGAACTGTTGATTTTTAACATTTTCCTCTTGCTCTGCAGATAAAACCCTTAAAGCAGGATATTCTAAATCTATATCTTCAGGAATAAATCCTAAAACTTTTAAGCAAGCTAATTTGAAAATAGTTACAAGTGTTGAGTGATTTTTTGCTCTAATTTCAGAACGTAGCATTGAATTATAGTTTTCAATATCATCTTCACCACTGTTGAAACCTGCAGAAGAAACACCAAATAATTTAGTTATTGGCATTTTAAGGTCTGATGCAATATTCTGTTTATTTTGAATATTCATATCAGGCAAGCCTGAAAAAGTCATTGTCTTTTGCTCATGATTATCTTGAGCATCTAAAACAAGTGCGTTTAAATAATTTTTAACTTGATTTGTTATTGTAACTTGTTTTAATATCTTATCAGTACCGCCTTTTTGTAATAAAGCATTATTAAACCCTTCAATCTTATAAACATCAATTTTAGCTTCATCCAATAACTCAAAAATCAAATCTTGGTTTTTCAAATACGCATTCAAAGAGCGGAGTAATCTCTCAACTTCTGACATACCCCAACCCATTAATTGAAGTGATAATATTGACGGAGCTTCTTTACCTTTAATCTTTAGAACTCTACTATCGTGTACAGTTACACCGTAAAGATTATAAGGAGTTTGACTTATACCTTTTGAACGGTCCAAATTGTCAACACTAATCTCACCACTTGGTTGATAATTCAATTCCCATCTATCAACGGCATAAATACTAATATTAGAGTCTTGATGAAGTTTATCAGTTCTAAATTCACTAACAGGATTTTGAGTTGTGTTTATAAATATACCGGCTCCACCGTATAATCTACCCCACTTAATCCCTTGCTTGAATGTATCAAACCATTTACTTTCACGCATGTATTGATGCACTTGCTCTATCTCTTCAGGTTCAATTTGACTTGATTTTAAAATTGGAAGCTCAGCATAAGCATCATCAACAGGTTGATCAACTAAAGTTTGTACAAGGCCAATTTCAACATAAAGTTGTGATAACAACATACGGTTATTCGTCAACATATATCGTCTAAGATTAACCTCTGCAGTATCTGCTTGTGCAATTTGATTTTGTTGTGTTCTTATTCCTAACGCAAATTCAGTTAAACTGTTAGATTTTTCTACATCCACTACTTGTGGTAAATTAAGTTTATTCTTATTTTTATTTTTATTCTTGCTCATAGGTATATTATAGCACACTAATCAATAACATCATAAATACTAACAGTTAATTTTGCAATGGTGTTCATTATAAGATAAACCAAACAGTCCACTTGGTCATCATGCCTATGACTATCATCTCTTGTAAATTCTTGACATTCTGATAATAATTCAGGATTAAATCCGTATAATTCACTTTCAGGCAATAAAACATTCCCGGCTTCAATATGTGCTAAAACACTCTCAAGACGGGTTAATTTATCTTTGTCCGCTTCAATCGGAATTATAGGAATTGAGCATTCTGTTTTAATTTCTTGGATTAAACCAGTGCCGCTTGCTTTATCTTCAACATATAAACCACTGCAGAAAGTTTCCCCTGTTTGCCACTTGTTCCATAACTCTTTACATTTTCTTTTAAGTTCCGGAGCTTCCCATTTTCCTCTTACAACGTCCAATACATGTAATTTATTATCTTGAGAAATTCCCCCAACCATAAAAACACTGTAATCGTTATGTTCTTTTACTTTCATGGCCGTATCTGCAACCATAATTATTTTTTTATATTCAAAATTAGAGCTAACAGGATAATATTTAAACCAATCGGTTTTTATAACATTACCACCATCAAGAATTGGCTCTTGTTGAAATTGGGCCTGAAAAACATAATTATTCTTTTGCAGCTCTTCAATACGTTCTTTCGTGTATTGACTTGGCAAATTACACTCTCCATTGTCTTTAATCAATGGTATTCTTAAAGACTTAAAATTATACTTTTGTTCTAATAGGCCCGATAAATCTTCAACATGTAATCTCTGCATTACGTTAATTATTGGAGTATCAGAATTATTAAGACGAGATAATAAAGTTTCTTCAAAATATCTCAATGTTTTATCACGCATTAACTGCGAACGTATATCAGCGGGTTTTTGAGGATCATCTAAACATAGGTAACCACTAAACTTTTTAGAGCCTTTAACAGAGCATCCATATCCTGTAATAGCACCGCCTATTGAGTTAAAAAGACAAACACCACCCGCATAAGTTTTGATTAATCTATTTGAATAAGTATTCTTATCTGAACTATTAAAGAGATATTCTCTCCAAAAATCATCAATTGGATTTGTATATTCTTCCTCTATCGAACATCTATTATTAGGAAACATCATTTTGTATGCTGGATTTTCAAGTATGCTTGCAACTTTTGAAGAGATTTCAGATAAAAGACTCTGAGAAAAAGAAGTATAAATAATCTGTGATTTAGGATTATTGGTCAATGTGAATACTAAAAAATACTGTGACATTGTAGTTTTTGCAGAACGTGGGCAAATATTTATATTACAGCGAGTTATTCTGCCATTGTAAATATCATCAAAATAGCTAAACAGCTCTTCATGCAATGGCTCAACTAAAAAAGGGCGTCCTTCAATAATCTTAAATAGATATAAAAAGAACGTTTTAAAACCTCTTTCAAGTAATCTTTGTCCAATGTATTCAGGATTCAAATTCATGCTAATTCTCTATGATTTCATCAATATGTTTGTCAGTATTGTTTTTTTCTTGCGGTGTAATATAAACCTTTTGAACTAACGGAGAACCATCTTTACCTGTAATCTCTTGTTGTGTTTTATCAACCCAACCAAAATTTTTCAATGCAAAAATAGCTCCAGTACAATTATTGCCTTGTAATAATTGCTCATATTCTTTTTCAATAAAGAGTCTCGCACGTTTTATAGTGTAAGAAAACTTTTCTACTTGTTCATAATCATAAAAACTTTGACGACTTTCAAAACCAAGATAATAACATAATCCGCTTATTGTTGGCATTGGAATTTCAATAACATTGCCCAGCTTTGTAACAAACTGTTTTTTATCAGGACAATTTTTAAAGTATGCGTCAATCTTTTTTTGTAATTCTTCAGGTGTTTTAAACTTTGGAGGTCTACCGCCTAAATTTTTGCTCATATTCTAACCTCTTTTTAATCCCATTATACCATAAACTATGAATTAATACTCTATCTTGCATTGGAAGCCATCCTGAACCAATAACTTCACAATAAGAGCCATTTTCTTTATCTACGAAGCAATTTAAATTTTTATATTTAAAACAAGTATCATTTTCAAAATCTTTCTCATCAAAAGGTAACAAATTAAAAAGTTCTTGCATGAGGTCATAAAGTTGTTTATACTTATCAAATCCAAATTTTGAATTATAAACATTATAATCCGATGCTTTAAATTTGCTCATTATTCACCCTAACCCATTATAAAATATTTCATTCATTTATTGTATTTATGTTAAGAATTATTAAAAAATCACTTGATTTTAAAAACATGTTATGTTAAAATATAAGTACAAAAAGAAAGAGAGGTTATTATGACAAAATTTTTAGTAGTTTTAAGCATTTTATTTCTAAGTTTTATGATGTTTATGGAATTTATGGATTATCAAAAAAACAAAAAATCTGCAGTAATTCCAGAATTTTCGGATCAAGAAATACAATTTATATGTCATGAAGAGGATTTGATATAATGAAAAAAACGATTATTATTCAGGCAAGTAAAAAAGGATTATATTTAAATATTCCTAAAAAAGTTATTGAGCAGATGGACATTGAAAAAGGTGAAACTGCAATTGTAGAAGTCATAGATAAAGATATAATGCAAATTAAATTTATAGAGGAGTAGGAATTATGACAGTAATTTTAGATTTTGAAAAACATCAAAAGGCCCTTGAAGAAAAGAAAGCAACAATTTTAAATGTGTTAATCGGTTATTATAAAAATTTAGATAAAACCGGCACAGTAAACATTCCATATTTTTTAAGAGCTAGAGATACATACAATGAACTTATAAAAAATAATAAAGATGTTAATTTTTTCTACAATAAGATCATGAAACAAAATAAAATTTTATAATACTTTTCAGGCTCTGAAAAAGTGAAAAATATTGGAAATTGGCTTATAGTGTAACTTTAAGTCAATTTTTTTATATTTTTATAATTTTTCACACTTATAGTATATTCTTCTCATTTTACATATAAAATAATAAATTTCTTTAATAAATATTTATAGAGTGAAAAACATTGTTTTAATCGGCTTTAACACTTACAACCATTTGAAAATTAACAAATTTT
>UMCV01005604.1_pt1 | contig 19522 bp, 14 predicted proteins | sample 1964311 | NCBI WGS metagenome assembly UMCV01 (sample SAMEA4835976, study PRJEB28245) | human gut metagenome | biome: gut microbiome; material: fecal sample | place: Denmark | collected 2008 | reverse complement strand
CAAGACATGACGAGCGCCTTATACCGCCGTTCAATGGTGTGTATCAAGGTGCTGCTATCGTTATCAATGAGGAGCTTCCGTTCGGTAATGAACTACTTTTAGGTACTATCACGATTGATTCTGAAGGTCGTGCTATGCTTACCGAAAACCCGTATAAGACGCGAATGGTTCCGCTTGATACGGTCGAAGGTGCTGAGGACTATGCTAAGCTCTTGACTGCACCGGAAGACGAGCATATCTATGGAATAAAGTTCGGTGAAACCGGAGGCTCCAAAGATGGTGAGGTAACTAACCTTATCGACATTGATAAATGGCTTTGGATTGCATTCGACTCTAACCTAGGCAAACTTCTCAGGAGCATGTCGACCAATGCAGATACTGCAGGTAACTCTAAAGATGAGCCTACTCGTGGTATAATCGTTTCTGACCAGACCCCGTATACGGCGGATGATCCGGTAGTTGATGAATTCAACTGTCTGCAGAGAATCGACGCTAAGTCAGGTTCGCAGTTCGCCCGTATATCTTGGCATCAGGCACAAACTCCACCAAAGACAGGTGCAGATTCAATCGACCACAGAGCTCTGTTCTTCCAGTATGCTATGTCAAGGATAACAGGTTCTTCTTTGATTTCAGAAAAGAAAGTTCCTGCCAAAGACGGTACAGTCGTTAAACCGTTCTATGATGTCAGCGTATATCCTTGTCTGAACGGACTGAATGGTACGGATGGTATCATCACTTATCAGCAACTCGCTATGCTAGAGTTGATGTTTGATGACTACGTTCATAGACAAGCTGACGGGTATGCTCGCGGCAGACAGTACGGTCCATTCCTTACGCTGGCTGATGCCAAGGGGTGGTTTGAAAGACATAAACCGGCAGTACAGCCTGGTGACTATTTCTGGGTTATCAATGATACGGCTGAAGCAGGAGGTACCGAAGCGAACACGACTACTTCTGGTTATGAACTGCAAAATATCGTAACCAATTATGGAACGGTATCTGGAACGGTATCTGGTACAGCAAAGCAGTCAAAGCTGGAAGTACCTGTATCTGGTTCATTTACCGGTACCGCACATCCAGAGTCTGACCCAGACGAGACACTCAACATCGAGGGTGAAATTAACGGCAAAGGTCAAGGAACTATTAACGCTACTGTAACCGGTACGGTAAGTGGTACTCTTGACTCGTTCACTCAGAACGTATCAAGCCGATATACCTGTCGTTACCATAAGACCCACGCTCAGGGAGAGACTGGTTCTTGGAGATTTGCTCATGCAGTTATGCTTGAGGAGAACTCCTATTCTGGTAGCTTTACAAGCCTTACTTTGCAACCGAATATTCGACCTGGTTCGCTGCTGATTTCTCCTATTCCCAATCATCCGGTTCTTACCGATGATAATACCGGCATATATGGAGGAATATATGATAACAAGTATGGCAAGATTATGACTGTGATGAACGAGGGTGGCAGATACGTTGAAGTTCAGGTCGGTACAATCAATTACGCTACCGGTGTGATTACTGGCTTGAAAACCGAAAGCACTGCTATTATCTCTTACTTCTTGCCTACAGACAGAGCTTCCTATGTTATCCTCGACCCTGAAGGAGAATCTCAATCCTTCCAGGATACCAGCTCTACACCACAATCAGTTCTATTTACGGTTGAAGCTGTTGAGCGTGGGTTTGCTGTGCCGGCTACGTCGACTACATTCGGTGTCGTTAAGGTAGGTCCTGGTTCCAATCTGTATGATGTAATCGTTGACCCGACTACACAGAGACTTCGTATTACCGACCTTCTGCTTAGCCTTATTAAGGGCGGTGGGTTCTCTGAGTATCCCGACGAAACGATTGTAATCTCTCCTGGTGTTGACCTGACTCAATATGCTTATAGGAGATATTCTGGTGGTGTTATGTTCAAGATGGAAGGCAATGCGTCTGAGTGGAGAGCTAACCTAGACACTACAGGTACGCTTGCTCATATCCGTGGTAACATCACACTTGATTTCTCTGAGGTGGTTGAGGATGGAAATCGCACTGACGGATTGTTGCTGCATTTGGTTGACCTAGACCATGTCAAGCTCGTAGGTGATAATGTAGCTACAACCGAACACGTGTCTACCGAGACTTTGCTATTCGGAGTAGACCATTGCGTGGTGGATAAGTATTTCTTTACCAACATCGGTGAGTGGAAATATTCACAATTCATATCAGGCGGTAATACACTTGAACTTGACTTGCCATGGATGGAAGTAACCGACGTGTTCACCAGCTCAGGTATAGATAACAGTCTGATGTGTAAGTTCTCGAGCGTTACGATGGGAGAAGAAGGCGTATGTGCAGCTCAGATGGATATCTGGGTTAAACACGCGGGTTGGAAAGATTACAGCGGTAATATCGACCGTATGTGGTCATCTTCTGCTTACCTGAAGTATCCTCCGTTGTTCTTTGAGCATGACCTTAGCGAGGACGGCAGTCAGCTTTCCACTATCAACAAGCATACCATACAGTACATTCCGGATAACCTAAATCTAAAGATTTCTGGCACATCTGGTGTGCATCAGGCATACGACGAGAATAACTCTGAGTATGTACCGAGCGGTAACCTGCTGGTAAATCTGAATTGGGAGTATAACGGCAATCCCGCTACAGCAGACGAACCAGGTGGTAAGATTTATCTTAACCTGTATATGAAGAACGCTTCTCCTGACGACAAGAAGCAGAACTTCTCAAATCTCAGATTCCGTGCCAATGTTCAGGTCATCAGACTTGATAACAACGGAATGTCAGAATCTGTGTCTTACGCAGAGCTCTACTGATAAACTTCGAAATGCGTGTGCTGAGTATGTTATACTTGTAATGTGAACAAGAAACATACTTGACACACGCATTACCTATCAAATCAAGAAAGGATTGATTCAATTGCCACTAATGAATGAAGAGCATGAGTTTCTTTTCGACTACTCTGATGTCGGAATTCCCAAGACAGTGACGGTCAGTGGATACACCAGCCGAATGGAGAAGCTAAGACTGTCTTCAGATAATCTGCACCAGGCAATGATTAGACACATTCTCCCTCAGGTTATCGAGCCTAAGATTGATGTGAGAAAGCTGTTTGAGCCTGACTATTATCTGCTGCTCCGCCATATTCGTATTCTAACCTGGGGACCGTTCTGGACTGCTCAGAACTGGGTGTGCCAGGACTGTAAGAACGATGACGGTAGCAAGGGTAAGTTCTACACAGATGAACCTCATCAGATTAATCTAAGCACTGTCGGCGTTCTTGTACCTGAGAAGGGCGAGACGCTCAAAACCACTTTCGTAATCAAGCCTGACGAATTTGTGGTCACCAATGCAGAGGTTAAGATGCATCTGAACAGATGCCAGGATATGCTTTTCTACTTCGCAAAGGTTGCAAAGGAAGATGAAGATTTCAGACCGCTCGCAGCTTCTATTTCTTCAGTTTCTGATATGGACTTTGTCGATGTATCCGAAGCAGCTGAGTGGCTCGGTAATCTTCCGGCAGTAGATGAAGAGATTGTCGAGAGGCGTTATAAGGAAGAATTCAACGTAGGACTCCAGAACCGTGTCGAGTTCAAGTGTCCTCATTGCGGAGGCAGAGCGTGGGCATACGTTCCGATTAACGACTACTACTTTCGACCGTCCAAAGAAGACCTCAAAGAATGGAAAACTCTACTGGCAAGTTCTAAGAAGTAAGTACGACCAGGTTGACGCGGAGATAAGAGCTATCATGGGTAGATGGCAGGGATATTCTGCAGACTACATCGAAGACCAACCGGTGTTGTTTAGAACGAAACTCATTCGGGAGATTATCAAGCAAGACCAGGAAGGAAAAGACGGCTCTGGTGCAGTCAAGAAGACATAGTAACTTCGTGTATCACGGTTGTTATAATGTATAATGTAACATATAACAAATACACTTAATGCGTGTGTTCTGCTACGGTTCTGCTGTGGATATCGTGTTTTTGTTGTAATGTTATATACAATATACAACCACGTGGTATGCGTTAGCGTGCTATGTAAAGGAGTTGGTGTAAATGGGTGTATGATACTCGAGTAGAGTTCCCCCTCGATAAAAACGGGAACAGTGAGTAAGGTATCCCCTTGCTAAAGTTAAAATCGATACGAAAGGACTAATAGGTATGAAGTCAAAGATTCAGAAAGAAGAGTCATGGGGCAGAGCTCCTGGTCTGTTCGCTGTGCTAATGTCTATCAACGTCGCAAGCTACGCTCTGTGCGTACCGATGATGGTTAAGATTTTGGAAGCAAAAGAAACCAGTATCTTTTCTATTCTGGGTATGCTGGTTTTCACGGTGTGCGGTATGCTGCTGGCGGGTAGGTTGTCGGCAAAAGTGAACAAGGTAGTTGCTTATGCGTGCGGTGCTCTTCTAAGTGCAGCGGGAATCGTCTTGTGCGCGCTTGATGCAGTAGATGTTCTGTATATACCAGGGCCTACTGTCATGGCAACTGCAACAGGTGATTCTCTATTTTTTATCGCAACATACATCGTATCCGACGTGTTTTCGGAAGTATTCGGTTATAAGGCTTCGAGATTGTCTGGCAACACCGCAGCGATATTTGCTATCGCAGCTGCTTTGCTAGCAAAGGGTCTAACGCTTGTGCCTGTACCGGAATATGTGGAAGCGAACGAATCGGCATTCGATTTCATCTACGGTGGCGGTATTTACGTCACGGTCGTAGGTATCTTGATATACGCAGTCGGCGATTTCATGAATGATAAGCTGTTCGCTTATATCAAGAAGAGAAAACCCGGTGATGGCTACGCTAACTATTCACTTCGCTCAATCTGCTCCAGTATTCTGGGTAAGACAGCTGATTTGGGCTTATTCACCGTGCTGGTGATGATTCCATTCTCTATTCCGAGTTTCTGTGAGGCTATCGGTATGGATTGCTGGGGAATGGACTCCAGGAGTATAGCTGGTAACTTTTTACTTGGCATTGCATTTCAGATTACGGTAGAGGCTCTGATGTCTCCGGTATCGTACAAGATTGCATCTAAGGTAAAAAGACGTATAGAAGCATAATCTAAGAAAGGATTTTTGTAATATGAACAATTCAAAGATGGAAACCGGTATTCCTGATATTTTCAGCAATTCTTCTACCGTAACTGCTAAGGGCCTTGACCAGGCCCCTGCAGAGGAGCAGTTTTCTGCAGCACATTATCGCTACGATTTGCCCCAGGAGCTTATTGCTCAGGAGCCTCTCCCTGACAGAGCAAGTGCAAGATGCCTTATCGTCGATACAGCGTCTGAAGTTGCTTCTGGTGAGGTGGTACACCTTGAAGACAAGCACTTCACAGACATCTGTGATTACTTCAACGCAGGCGACGTTCTTGTGCTCAACAACACCAAGGTTATTCCGGCAAGAGCGTTTGCTTATAAGAAGGGCACTCAGGCAGACGAGGAGAACACTATCGAGATTCTGTTCGTTCAGTATCAGGGCGGTTCTACCTGGAAGGCAATGATTAGCAAGCAGGTTGAAGCTGGCACGGTTCTCGTGCTAAACGGTGCTGAGGATGCAGAAGTAACTATCAAGAGCTGTGACGACGAGGGAGAAGTTTTCCTCGACTTCAATAGCTCTACCGGTTGGGATATTCTCGATAAAATCGGTGAAACTCCGCTTCCTCCTTACATCCAAGGGAGAGGTCACTCTGAGGCCTACATCTCAGAAATGTATAACACGGTGTACGCCAAAGAAAGAACTTCCTGCGCTGCCCCTACGGCGGGATTGCATTTCACACCTGAACTTCTCCAGGCACTCAAGGACAAGGGCGTAAAGATACGAGAGGTTACACTTGATGTCGGTCTCGGTACTTTTAAGCCGGTTGTCGTTAAGGACCTCAGAAACCATGCTATGCACACCGAGCATTGCTTCTGCCCTGTAAATGTTATCAACGACATTAAGCAGGCACATTCGGAAGGTCATAACGTTGTTGCTGTAGGTACTACTTCACTACGTACTCTCGCTTCTATTCCTGATGAGGTTTGGGAGAAACCTGAAGACTTCTCGACTGACACGAGCATCTTCATCTACCCTGGTTCAGAGACAGCAAAGCGTGTAGACTGCATTGACGGTCTTATCACCAATTTCCATGCACCTGAAACTACTCTTATGATGCTGGTTTCTGTTGTTGCAGGATATGACCAGATTATGGCTGCTTACAAGCACGCTGTTCAGAAGAGATATCGTTTTATGAGCTTCGGTGATGGTATGCTCATCAAGAGACACTCTTGGGCAGATTATGCAGAGCACGCTGTACCTGAGTGTGATACGGAGGGTTAATCATGGAAGGAAGAAACAAAGAAGAGCTTCAGGGCGTTAGCCTGCTCGGTAACCAGAATACCAAATATAAGTACGACTACGACCCGTCCGTGCTGGAAACATTCGTAAATAAGCATCCTGAGAATGATTATGTCGTTACTTTCGATGCTTATGAGTTCACATCACTCTGCGTAACTGGTGATACGCTAATCGATGTTGCGTGCGATGAAGAGAAATTTCCTAATGGTGTTGCTATTCAGGATTTGGTAGGCTGTGAAGGTTATGTTTTCGGATTTGACACCGAAAGCAGACAACCAGTTGCTAGGCGTTATCATGACGTTAGACAGACTGGTTCTCAGGTACCTGTAGTTAAGGTTATTATGGAGTGCTTATATGGCAACGCCAGTGCAGGTACCCAGCGTTGGGTAACCTCATCAATTCGTTGTACTCCTGACCATCAGATTCTAGTAAAGAAAGGATTTAAGGACTACGAGTGGGTGGCAGCTAAAGACCTAAAGCCTGGTATGCGACTTATCGCCGACCAAAGAAGTGGAGATTGCATTCGCGGCTGCGCTCGTCATAGACTTATCGGTGAAGCTCTTTTCGATGAAGATATCAAGATAATCCATCACATCGACGGTCGTCATAGCAATAATTCGCCTACAAATCTGGAAAATGTTACCGTTTCCGAACACAATCATCACCATCGTTCTATAGAATACGGTTATGATGATTCTTTGGATATCGACGCTCTAGTTTCTCTCTATAATTCTGGAGAGAACGTTCATTCGTTAGCTCAGAAATTCCATTGCGACGATTCTACTATCAAAAATCGACTCAAGGGTTTGGTAGAATTTCGGACACAAGGGGAGTCTCTTAGCCTGCGAACTGACACTACAGAAAGAGATGCGGAAATGGTAGCGCTATATCAGAAGGGATATCTTGTATCTGAAATCGCAGATTATGTGCAGCTGCACCCAACGCAGGTAAGCAGAATTATCAAAAGTCTCGGAGTAGAGATGCGGGAGTCAAATTTTGCCAGATATAATCGCAGAAAGCTGAACCTACCGCCACTTAATCATCGTGTAGTTTCGGTTATACCTGACGGCGTGGCTGATGTCTATAATATGGAAGTTGAGGATGTCGAAAACTATTTTGCCAATGAGGTTGTAATCCATAATTGCCCTAAGACAGGTCAGCCTGACCTTGCAAAGATTATCATCAGCTATATTCCGGCAGAGCAGATGGTAGAGTCTAAGTCACTCAAACTCTATCTCTTTAGTTTTCGTTCCCATGGCGACTTCCATGAAGATTGCGTCAACATCATCATGAAGGACCTGGTTAAGTTGATGAAGCCGAAATACCTTGAGGTGCGTGGTATCTTTGCTCCCAGAGGCGGTATTGCAATCTTCCCATTTTCCACATATGTTAGTCCTGACCATCCTGAGTTCAAGGACCTTGAAACTCAGAGACGTTTGGCAGTTCTTCAGTCCGCAGCTGAAAGGAAGGTGACATACGATGGCTAAGGCACTCGTTCTCAGCTCAGGTGGTGTCGATAGCACCACTTGCTTAGGATTGGCAGTATATGAGCTCGGTGCTGCTAACGTAGCGTCGGTTTCGATGTTCTATGGTCAGAAGCACAAGAAGGAGCTCGAGGCAGCTCGTAAGTTGGCAGAATATTATAATGTTCAGCACTATGAGCTTGACCTTTCAGTTGTGTTCGCACAGAGCAACTGTTCACTTCTCAGTCACTCAACTCAGGAGGTTCCTGAGGGTGACTATGCAGACCAGATTGACAGAAGTGAGAACGGTATGGTTTCAACTTGCGTACCGTTCAGAAACGGTATGTTCCTGTCTGCGGCTGCTTCATTGGCATCGTCGCTATTCCCTCACGAAGAAGTTACAATCTACATCGGTGCTCATGCTGATGATGCAGCAGGCAATGCGTATGCTGATTGTTCTGAAAACTTCATCGACTCGATGAATGACGCAATCTTCCTTGGCACTTATGAGAAGGTGTCTATCAAGGCACCGTTTGCAAACTCTAATAAGGCTGAGGTCGTTGCTAAGGGACTTGAACTCAAAGTTCCTTATCAGTACACCTGGAGCTGCTACAATGGTGGCGACAAGCCCTGTGGTAAGTGCGGCACTTGTATCGACAGAGCAAAGGCATTTGAAGCTAATAATGCGGTAGACCCTGCACTAGACAAGGAGGTGTAATATGGATTTTCAGTTCTCAATCTCAAAAAGAATGGAGATAGCTGGTTCACACCAGCTATCTCTTGACTATGATTCTAAGTGCAGAAATATCCACGGTCATAACTGGATTATCGTGGTCTACTGTGGTGCTAATCACCTTAACCACAACGGTATGATTATCGATTTTAAGCACATCAAGAACCTCATTCATGACAGACTTGACCACCATCACATCAATGACATTATCACTGATATGAATCCTACAGCGGAGAATATGGCGGCTTGGATTCTGTGTGAACTGAATAAGAAATTCGACGAGTTGAACCCGCTCGACGGTGCTGACGGAAAATGCTACAAGGTTACTGTTCAGGAGTCTGAGGGTAACATTGCTTGCTGCACACTCGGCGGTTGTGGAGGTAGACTCTAATGGAACAGAAAACATTACCGGTATCTGAAATCTTTTACAGCGTGGATGGGGAAGGCGCTCGTACCGGAGCGCCAACAATCTTTATTCGCCTGTTCGGCTGTAATCTGAAATGCACCTACTGTGATACTCGTTACGCTTGTGAAGCTGAGACACCAGATGAGAACGGAATTATCGGCTATGACCTGATGGATTTCGACAGGATATTGTATAATATCAGAAGGTACGAGCCCTGCAAGTGCATTACGCTTACAGGTGGTGAGCCGCTTATTCACCCTGCAGCTGCTGAGCTGGTAACAGTTCTGAGAGAGAACGGATACTGGGTAAATATCGAAACCAATGGTTCAATCGACCTAGAACCGTTCATCGCAGAGCAAGACAAACTCGGTCCTAAGAAAAGCTCGATGGACTACTTCTTCACCATGGACTGGAAGTCTATCACCTCTGGTGAGTGCGCTGCGATGCTCAAGTCTAATCTAGACCTTCTTGAGTCTACAGACGTTCTAAAGTTTGTCGTAGGTAATGACGATGACCTTAATCAGATGAAGAAGCTCCTTGAAGACTATCCAGACATCGATGCTCAGATTTATGTCAGCCCTGTATGGGGTGAAATTACACCTGCACATATCGTTGAATACATCCTCGATAATCAGCTAGTATACGTCAAGGTTCAAGTCCAGCTGCATAAAATCATCTGGCATCCTGATAAGAGAGGTGTTTGACAATGAAACAAATCGACACAAAAGCAATTCAGGAAGCTGTAAAGACTATTCTTGTTGCACTCGGTGACGACCCAAATCGTGAGGGCCTGAAGGATACACCTAAGCGTGTTGCTAAGATGTATGCCGAAGTGTTCGAGGGTATGTGCTACACCAACGAAGAAATTGCTAACAAGTTCAACAAGTGCTTTGAGGAAGGAGCTACAGGTGATCTCGTTACGGTCGCAGACATTCCTATTTTCAGTTACTGTGAGCATCATATTGCTCTGATTTACAATCTGAAAGTTCACGTCGGATACCTTCCGAAAGGTAAGGTAATCGGACTTAGCAAGATAGCTCGCATTGCAGATATGGTAGGTAAGCGACTTCAGCTTCAGGAACGCATCGGTGCTGACATTGCCGAGGTCCTCGAGATGGTTTTGGGCACAGAAGATATCATCGTCGTCATCGAAGGTGAGCATTCTTGCATGACTGCACGCGGTATTAAGAAGCCCGGTACGAAAACTCGTACCGCTACCTTGAGAGGTGTGTTCAAGACAGACTCAGACCTCCGCACAGAGTTCTATAACCTGATTAAGCAATAAAAAACCACGGTACTGCTTAATTGCAGTGGTGCGCCTTGTGTAGATGTATGTCGCAAGACGTAGCAGTTAAGCAGTACCGTTTGTGTGAAACTTCGTTTCCGCAGAATATTTTGTGTTATAATTATGATATAATAATAACAGGAGGTAACCCTTATGTATGACTTTCATGTATCCGATTTGGGTACACAAACCATTCCTAAGTCTAAATATTATTGGCAGAATGAGCAAACCAAATGCTGTGTGATTGTACCTGACGAGGTAAATGAAAATCCCAATGCACCTGCTATCGTCTATTTCGTGCAGGCTGCACCTAATGTCGAGATTTTGTGTACCGATATGCAAAATCCAGACGCTGCTCGTGTTCTTCCGAATTTCAGTAATGTCACTATTACTGCAAAGGCGTTCGAACGTACAGCCGGTGTATGCGAACGACCCAAGAATTGTCCCAAGATACTCGACAATATCCTGTCGTTGATTGATTGTTGTTCTTGGTCATTCCCGAGAGCTCAGGCAGACAAGGTATATATCTCAGAAGCCCAAGCAGTGCTTCTTGAACAGAATTTCAAGAACATGGTCATGGCACCCAACGACGGCACCTGTGTCTTTGCTACCGTTGCTGTAGCAGGCTCTATGCTGGCAGACAGAATGGGCATTGAGTCAGACGTTGTCTATGGAGTCAGCCATTATGATATGACTACAAATACGCAGGACGACGCTCGGATTAAGGTTGCTCAGGATAGAGACATTGACCTGTCTGGTAAGAAGGTTATCGTAATCGACGACCTTATCTCAAGCGGAAGAACAGCTAATGCTGTCATCGAGCGTATCCTTGCAAGCGGTGCTGAGCACGTCTATTATTTCGCACTTTACAGAACAATCTGTAGCCGTGAGGTAACTCTAATCGATGACCCGAGGGTGACGATCCAGTCTTATGTTCCGCTGTCCAATGCGTATTGGACATACGGTAGAGGATTTGATTTGACCGACGAAGCTTCTCGAAACACTCCTGGTATCTTTGCCGCAACCAAGCACTGGGATTGGGAATCATCAGAGGACGTGGCAGAACTTATCGACTTCTTTGGCGGCATTGCACCAACCGCATACGAAGAGAATGTTGAAACTGAAACTATAGAATAAACAATGGAGGTAGAACAGAATGGAGTACCGTGTTTTCATTTCACAACCCATGACCGGACGTACTCTGGATGAGGTAAAGAAAGAACGTCAGGACATCGAGACAATAATGCACGAATTGAATGACGCATTGTCTACCAAAGGTATTTCAGTCAAGGTTATCGACTCATTCGATGAGCAGGCGTTTATCGAGGGCAGAAATCCGTTAGACTGCATGGGCGACTGCATAAAGAAAATGAGTGAAGCCAACATCGTAGTCTTTGCGCCGGGGTGGGATAAATCCCGTGGATGTCGAATAGAGCATCAGTGTGCAGTCGAGTACCAGCTTGCTACCATCATGCTGAAAGATACGACTCCCCACACCAAGTCAAAGAATAATGATACCGTGACATAAAATATATAAAGGGAGCCCGTGTTCTCCCTTATTCGAAAGGAGTGAATATCATGCACATTATCAAACGTGACGGAACAGAAGTGGGGTTTGACGGCACCAAGATTGCTAACGCCATATCCAAAGCCAACGCCAAGATGAGCGATGAAAATAAACTCACCCAGGCTCAGATAGAGGAGATAGCTCAAGCAGTTATATTTCGGTGTGAACAGCAAACCAGCATCGTATCGGTCGAGGATGTTCAGGACTTCGTGGAGGCTGAGCTGATTGCTCGTAACCTATCCAAGCTGGCTAAGGAGTACATCACATACCGATACAAAAGACAACTCGCGAGGAAGTCTGACAGCATGTCTGACAACATTCTTTCACTGCTTCAGAACAAAAATGCTGTGCTTAAGGAAGAGAATTCTAATAAGAATACTCTTATCAACTCGGTGCAGCGTGATTATATGGCAGGTGAAGTGTCTAAGACAATTACATTCACGCAGTTGCTTCCTGAGGACATCGACGAAGCCAACAGAATCGGTGACATCCATTTCCACGACGCTGATTACTTCGCACAGCCGATGTATAACTGCTGTCTGATTAATCTTCAGGACATGCTTGAGAATGGAACTGTAATCTCAGGTACCAGAATTGACACACCTCATACGTTCTCGACAGCCTGTAACATCGCTACCCAGATTATCGCTCAGGTTGCATCTAACCAGTATGGTGGTCAGACAATTTCAATCGCACACCTTGCTCCCTTTGTAGAGAGAAGCAGACAGAAAATTCGCGAGCAGATAAGAGAAGAATGCTGTGCAGCAAGTCTCGCTATCAACGAATGTCAGGCTGAAGCTATTCTCAAGAGTCGTCTCGCTAAAGAAATTGAGAAAGGCGTGCAGACAATTCAATATCAGGTAATCACTCTGATGACTACCAACGGTCAGGCTCCTTTCTTGAGCCTTTGTCTTTATCTGAATGAAGCGAGAACTCTTCAGGAACAGCATGACCTAGCAATGATTATCGAGGAGATTCTCAAGCAGCGTATTCATGGTGTTAAGAATGAAAAGGGTGTGTGGGTAACTCCTGCATTCCCGAAGCTCTTGTATATCCTGGATGAGAACAACTGCGATGAGACCAAGCCGTATTGGTATCTCACCGAGCTTGCGGCTAAGTGTACAGCTAAGCGTATGGTTCCTGACTACATCTCTGAAAAGAAGATGCACGAGTATAAGATTGACCAGAATGGCAATCCGCAGTGCTATCCTTGCATGGGCTGTCGTTCATTCTTAACCCCCTACGTCGATGAGAATGGTAATTCTAAGTTCTACGGCCGGTTCAATCAAGGCGTCGTTACCATCAACCTACCTGCTGTTGGTTTGACAGCTAAAGGAGATTACGATAAGTTCTGGCAGCTTCTTGACGAGAAACTCGAGCTCTGCCATAGAGCACTTCGTATCCGACATGAGCGTCTTCTTGGCACAACTTCAGATGTTGCTCCTATTCTTTGGCAGTACGGTGCAATCGCACGGCTTGAGAAGGGTGAGAAAATCGATAAGCTGCTCTATGGTGGTTACTCCACAATCTCGCTTGGTTATGCAGGGTTGTATGAGTGCGTCAAGGCGATGACGGGTCATTCTCATACAGACCCAGAAGCTAAGGAGTTCGCTCTTGCGGTTATGCAACGTCTCAACGATAAGTGTGCGGAATGGAGAGAAGCTGAGAACATTGCTTACTCAGTGTATGGTACACCCCTCGAAAGCACAACCTATAAGTTTGCTAAAGCACTTCAGAAGCGTTTCGGCATAATCGAAGGCATTACCGACAAGAACTACATCACAAACTCTTATCACGTTCATGTTACCGAGAAAATCGACGCATTTACCAAACTCAAATTTGAGTCTGAGTTCCAGAGACTTTCACCTGGTGGTGCTATCTCATACATCGAGGTTCCGGACATGACTAATAACATTCCCGCTGTTCTGGAAGTTATCAAGTTTATCTACAACAACATCATGTATGCTGAGCTGAATACGAAGAGTGATTATTGCTGTGAGTGCGGCTTTGATGGCGAGATTCAGGTAATCGAGGAAGATGGAAAGCTTCTCTGGGAATGCCCGAATTGTGGCAATAGAGACCAGACAAAGATGTCTGTTGCTCGCCGCACCTGTGGATACATCGGAACTCAATTCTGGAACCAAGGGCGTACTCAGGAGATAAAGGATAGGGTGGAGCATCTATGAACATAGCTCAGATTAAAAATCTGGATGTAGCTAACGGTCCTGGTTGTAGGGTTAGCGTATTCGTATCAGGATGTACTCGTAGGTGCGAAGGTTGCTTCAATTCGGTAGCTTGGGATTTCGATTACGGTGAACCGTTCGATGACGAGACTATAACTAGGATAATTAACTTAATGTTAAACCCTAGAATTTCAGGACTATCAGTCCTGGGCGGCGAACCTTTTGAACCTAGAAATCAGAAAGAAGTGCTTCGTCTTATGCGTTCGATTAAACAGTCTGTGCCAGATAAAGACATCTGGTGCTTCACTGGATACACGTTCGAACAGATATTATGTTCCGGTATTACCACGCCTTATGCTGATGAGATGATAAAGCTAATAGATGTTCTGGTTGACGGTCCTTTCATATTGGAACAGAAAAATCTTGCATTAAAATTCCGAGGTTCAGCTAATCAAAGGATAATCGATGTTCCGAACAGTCTCCAGCAGGGGAAGGTAGTATTCTGGGAAGATAAATACGACAAATCCTAATTTCATTTTTTATACTCCTTATGACAAACGCACAATGGTTTTGTTACTGTTGTGCGTTTGTTTTGCGTGTGGTAACCGTGTACCGTGTAAACTTGTATATAATAGTGACGCACACGCAAAATCGTAGCATCGTACACGACAGCGGTTATGTCAACAATGACACAAAACCGTATAATACAATGAAAGGAGGGATTATCTATGCCTACCAATGAAAACAACAACCAGAACACGACTAATGAAAGCACATCGAGTAGTCAGGATGCTACTGCTGGTGACATCTTAGAGCAGCTAAAAGCAGATTCTGCGACAGACGCAAATCTGTATAAGCTAGGGCTCAGGATGCAAAAGTCAGTTACCAATATGGACAAGAACTTAACCAAGCAGCAGAAAGTTATCAACCAGGCTAAGAAGAACCTGGATAGTGTAACCGCTGCTGTTACGTCCATAAGTAAGGATTCGGCTGTCAATAAGACAACCCTAACGTCCATCGATACCAGCATAAAGCAACTTTTCAGTCTGCTTGAAAAGGTACAAGAGGCTAATGACTCGATTGGTAAATCAGTTAGTCCGTTGCTCACCGAGACGAATGACAATCTTAAGCAGATTCAGACACTTCTGGCTCAGAATCAGCAAAATCCGCCTCCGGCACCGAGCAACCCTGGCGAAGGCGGCGGCGATAGTGTCCTATCCTCCATCGACACGAACATAGATTCTATTCGAACGATACTTGAAGGATTTGAACAGAATGGTATTCCCGGTGCTCCAGGTGGAGGTCGTGGCTCTACACTGTCTGGTGTAGATGAGTCGTCAGGCTCTGCTAATGCCGGAATTCGGTTATTAGAGCAAAGAATTGCAGCGTTTGAAGCTCAACTTAGAGCACTTCGTCATAATCTTGATACCGGTGCAATATCGCAAACCGAGTATACACAGCAAACAGATGATATAAAAATCGAATTGCAGCAGGCATACCGGACCTTGCGTGAAGCTAATGAGTCACTTGCTAACTATGCTCAGCAGTATGATTCTTATAAAACAGCTGAGGATAGACTACGCCAGAATATCAGTCAGTTGACTGAGAAATTTGCTCGAAATCAGATTACGCAGGATGAGTTCAATGAGTGGATTTCTCAGCTTAAAGGTGCTTTTGACTCCCATCGAGAGACGCTGTCTGACATGGAAGCGGCTTGGAAAGACGGCGGTAAGTTCAGCTTTGCAAAACAAGGCAAAGAGTTCGAGCGTAAGATAGACGAGAAGTATGAAGCCAAGAAGGCTGACCTAATCGATAGGTTTGAACGTGGTGTTCCTGACGAGAATGGTAATGTCATAGATAACGATGCGTTCACTCAGGCTATGAAGGACCTGATGGGTGAACGTGCTATTGAGATGGCAAATACTACCGGACTCGGCGGTTTGGTAACCGGCGTTGAAGCTATGACCAAGGTTGGCACGTCACTTGATAAGTTCATAGACGACTTCTCTCACGGACGTACCTACAATGCACAAACAGGTGAAAATCATACAGCAGCTGCGGCTATGAACACGATCGGAGCGGTTGGCGGTACGCTTGTAGGTGCTGAGGTTGGTGCTGCGATAGGTACTGCGATAGGAGGACCGGTTGGTACTGTCGTAGGTGGTATTATCGGTGACCTTGTGGGAAGTAAGATTGAAGCACTTACCTCGATTATTGGTGACCGTCTAGACTATCTTGCAAACCACTCTAAGAAAACTCGTGACGAAATCCTGCAAGCCGGTTTGGATAAAATCCGAAAAGACGTAAAGGATATGGCAACATACTCTATCGAGATTTATGAAACCTCGACAAAGAGTATCTATGATGCGTGGGATAAGAATCTTTCACAGATTACAGCCACTCAGGGCTACACCAAGGAGGCTCTTAACTCCCTCCAGGATGCTGTAGCACAGAGGTTGCAGTCTGAAGGATATGGCACTACCATTAACGCCGCAGATTACCTTGACTCTTTGGCAAATACCCTGAATGCAAATCTAGGAGGTACGCTGGCAGAAGCATTTGCTGCACAGAACCTAATACTTCAGAAAGCAGTTCCTGAGGTTGATTTGTCACAGAGTGCTGCACAGTTCGCTGCGATTTACGCCAATGCTAACAAGCAAACTGGTCAAGGCGAAGAAACAATGATTGCCGCTATGAACGAGATTGCCGGTGCTGCTAAAGCATTGGAAACCGTTACAGAAGGCAATAACCAATTCCTGAAAGAAACAGGAACTCTATTAACCAAGGCGACAGAGGTTGTTCAGATTGCTGGTGGTAATGCAGACCAGATTTCTGGATTGACGACACAGATGATGGCATCAGAAGCTGCCATTACATCGGTCGCTCCTCAGCTTAGCGGATTTACATCAGAGTTAGTCACTCTGCTGATGAATAATAATGATGCTACTGCTGTATCGTTGAGAGCGATTATGAACGACATGAACTCCAATATCGGAGTGAGTGCAACCAGCTTCATGAAGTCGTTCATGGATGATACTCAGGGCACCTTGAGTACTGCATTTGCTGCTATCCAGAAGTTTATCGACCAGAATGAGAACGAAGCATCTAGACAGGAGTTCCTTCAGGCGCTGGAGTCCGTGTTCGGTGTTCAGGGTTCTAAGCTGGCACAGATTGACTTCGGTGGTGTTTCAGATTTGATTTCTCAAGTCAACACTTCTGTCAATATGGCAGCATTGACTGATGCGGAAAATCTGGTACGTGGTGGAGAGACTACATCTCTAGAAGAACAGCTGGTAGCTAACACAACCAATCAGCTTTTGGCAACGAATGCTATTTCGACCACTATCGATAATAAGCTGATGAGGAAGCTAGAGACCAACGAGCTGGCTATGGAACGCCTGGTATATTCTGCTCAGGCAACACAATCAGTAGATTTGGCAGAAAACACATTAGGCTTCTTTACCAAGATATCTGATTTGATTATGTCGATTCTTGACCCGTTCGGTCTGTTCGATATGTTCACAACCTCGATAAATGCAGCTACATCAGCTGCAATCGACGCTGAAAGGTATCTGGTAACCTCGACCATGTCCAGCATAGGCTCGACAGTTGCGGACGGGTTTGCTGGTGCTCAGAATGCTTTTGCTAATATTGTCGGTGGTGCTACTGCCGTTATGTCCGCAGCCACAACCAAGAGTACTGATGCAATGGTATTTGCTGTCGAAGCCAATGGTGTTACAGACACGTTCGAAGGCATGATGAGTAACTACGCTCAGGCTTCAAGAGAAGCTCAGGCTGCTATCGCACAGTCGTCTGCAGAGTCTAATGCCATTAGTTATGCGTCTATGGAGCAGCAAGCTAAACAATCCTCTGAATACAGACAGAAGCAGACTGAAGCACAGCAGCAGGATGCTAAGTATGAGGAAGACAAGGCAGCAGCTCGTGAACAGCAGAGAGCACAGCAGCAGGAGGAAGACCTCAGAAACATCGAAAACCACGACAATATCGTAATCATTAAGGATTACCTGGATACGTTGGACATGAGTGACTACCTGCAACCTATCTTGGAAGAGCATCGTACACATACCGAACAGATTAAAGACCTGCAAGCGACGACTACAGAAGTGGTCAAGTTGCTCAGCACGATGATTGAGTACCAGATGGTTACGAGTCCTGAGTTTGCTTCTACCATATCGTATGACGAGCGCTCTAGAATAATGGATAACGGATATGTTACCGCAACTGTTCCGGGATTCTTTTAAGGAGGTGTCTAAATGAGCTGTTTTGATACGTATTCTAAAATACCAAAGGCACTGCCTGAAGAGTTGATTGAAGCGGCACGGACTGATACCGGATATGGTTGCTTGGACTTGATACTCAAAGTCCGAGCAGCCAACTTCTGGCACGAAAGTCTTACAACGCTAACAGATGCTCAGCTTATCGGGTATGTTCAGACGACAATGGACTATTTGTATCCTAACCTGAAACAGAACAATTACAACCTATATATGACTTTGACTTTTCAGGACGAGGATAAGACCCTAGAAGACCTGTTAAAGGTTATCTATAACTATCAGTGGTGGCTCGGATTTGTTGTAGGTCCGAACGGATGCACTCGTGATATAGCGTATGCCAACGAGTTGCTAGAGTTACCTACGAATGAAGAATGGTCAGAACAGTTAGAGCATACACTACTCGAGTTCCAGTCCAAGAATAAGTACATCGAGGAGGTAACCGGGTATGTCTGCTGTGAGACGTTCAAACGCCTAAGACTGTTGGAAAGAGGTGATGTTGGATGAAATCAGTAATCGTTGTCGATGACACCTTGACCGTGGCGACCTTTAAGCGGCAGACAGAACATGCTGATGACATTCTGCGTGCTAATAACCTACCTAATCCGACTTGTCCTTATAGCACGGTTGCTAATCAGCTTTATAATAACGACTTTCAGGCAATGACTAAGCTGGGATTTGACCCTGCATATACAGAGTCTGCTCATGTACGAAGTGTTCAATCTCAGCTGGGTGACCGAGATAAGGCTAATGTGGTGGCTGGATTTACACCCGCAGAGTTTACTCGATATGCTACTCTAGGTAGCGTACCTGGTTGCCTGATAGTTCCTGCAGAATATGTCGATGAGGTTACTCCGGTATCAGGTCACACTCAACAAGCGATACTCCGTGACCTGAGTCTCGCTTCTGTCAGAGAGGATTTGAGAGCAGATACACCGCAGCTCGAGTATCCGAGAATTGACTCTGAATATGGCACATCTGAAGATAACTGGTATTGGAAACCCCGCGGTGATGTTATGTTCCAGGTGGAAGGTCAGTCACCTTTGGAGATTCCTTGCTTCCCTGAAAGCGTGAATGATTCTACATCGGCTACATGGTCTCAGGAAATGACGACATATCAGCATTATGAGCCACAGAATACCTATAATAAATCAGGACCTAGAGTGGTATCGTGTACCTTTAAGATTCATCGTGCTATGTGGGACGGTAATCAGGATTCTGGTAAGTCAGAAGAACTGGTAGCCTATATGCAGT
>UMCV01020210.1_pt1 | contig 19526 bp, 14 predicted proteins | sample 1964311 | NCBI WGS metagenome assembly UMCV01 (sample SAMEA4835976, study PRJEB28245) | human gut metagenome | biome: gut microbiome; material: fecal sample | place: Denmark | collected 2008 | reverse complement strand
CCTATCGGGTCGGCGCTTTTGCATATTCATTTGTCAAAGATATTATTTCTTTGATGATTTGGCTGTGGTGCCGTTCTTGGCGGCAAGGCGCTTCTGGTTCCAAATCGTAGCATCGAACATCACTGGTGTACCGATGAAGATGGAAGCGTAAGTACCGATGCAGATACCAAGGATAAGGGCGACCGCGAGACCTCTGATGGACTCACCACCGAAGATCGCGATAGCGAGCATGGTCACGAGAGTGGAGACAGAGGTGTTGACGGTACGTGTCAATGTCGCGTTGATGGCCTGGTTGGTGTTGGTCCTCACGTCAACATTCGGATGCAGGGTCCTGTACTCACGGATTCGGTCGAAGATAACCACGTTGTCGTTGATGGCGTAACCGATGATGGTCAGGATGGCCGCGATGAACGTCTGGTCAACGTCAAGGTTGAACGGAAGGATTCCGGAGAACAATGAGAAGAAACCGATCACGATGATCGCGGTGTGGGCAAGTGAAACGACTCCACCAAGGCCCCATGTCCAGCCCTTGAATCGGAAGGCGATGTAGGCGAAGATCACAAACAGGGAGAGGATGACGGCGATGATGGCGTCTCTCTTCATGTCGTTGGCGATCGTAGGGCCGACCTTGTCTGATGAGATGATACCGTTAGGATTGTCAACGGTTGACTTGAACTCGTCAAGTGTGATGTCTGTCTCAGCGAAGAACGGCTTCAAAGCGTTGTAGAGCTTGGCTTCAACCTCGGCGTCAACATCAGTTGACTCCTGATCGTTCTTGTACTGGGTTGTGATCTTCATCTGGCTCTCGCCACCGAACTGCTTTACCTCGACGGCACCGTCAAACTCAACGATAGCGGCATCACGAACCTGCTCGGCGGTTACCGGCTGGTCGAAACGTACAACATAGGTACGGCCACCGGTAAAGTCAACACCGTAAGTGAAGCCCTTGGTGAAGATAGACACGATTGAAATGACGATCAACGCGCCGGAAATGATGTAAGACCACTTGCGTGCGGCGATGAAGTCGAAATGCGTGTTCTTGAGGAAGTTCTTGGTGAGGTTGTTCTCGAAAGCGATGCTCTTGCCCTTCTCGATGCGGTCATCAAAGATAAGCCTTGTGATGAAGATAGAGGTGAGGACAGAGGTGATGATACCGATGATCAACGTGGTGGCGAAGCCCTGGACAGGACCTGAACCGAACACGAAAAGGACGATACCGGTAAGGAGGGTGGTCACCTGACCGTCGATGATGGCGGAGTAGGCGTTCTTGTAACCATCGGCTACGGCCTTGCCCAGACCCTTGCCAGCAGCAAGCTCTTCCTTGATACGCTCGTAGATGATCACGTTGGCGTCAACGGCCATACCCATTGTCAGGACGAGACCGGCGATACCAGGCAATGTCAGGACAGCTCCGAATGAAACGAGGACTCCGAAGAGGAGAAGCACGTTGCAAAGGAGTGCGATGTCAGCGGCGACACCGGCGCCCTGATAGAAGAAAATCATGTAAACGAGAACCAAGAGGAACGCGATGATGAAGGAGATCATACCGGCGTTGATGGACTTGGCACCGAGTGAAGGACCTACAACCTGCTCCTGGATGATGGTGGCAGGCGCAGGAAGCTTACCTGACTTGAGGACGTTCACAAGGTCGGTGGCCTCATCCGGAGTGAAGTGACCGGTGATAGAGGAACTTCCGCCCGTGATGGCGTTCTGTACGTTAGGATATGAATATACCATGTCGTCAAGGACGATGGCGATCTGCTTGCCGACGTTGTCGCTGGTCATGCGGGCCCATACATTGGCTCCCTCGGCGTTCATGCTCATGGAAACGGAAGGCTCACCGTTTGAACCGTGGTCGTAAACGACACGTGCATCGGTGATCACACCTCCGTCAAGCTTCGCCTTGCCGTCCCTTGAGGTGGCCTTGATGGCGACGAGCTCGAAGATGTTCTCGCCCTGAGCATACTCGGAAGGCTTTACAGACCACATAGGCTTGAACTCGGCCGGGAAGATCTCGGCGATCTGAGGCATGGCGAGATACCTGTTGACCTTGGCGGTGTCGATCGCGGCGGCGAAACCGATGCAGGCATTGTTAGATCCTGAAGGGCTCAGCACAGCGAAGAGAGGATTGGCCTTTCTGTAAGCGTCAATCTCAGCGGAATTGTCCTGGTTCTGAGCGATCTCTGAATTGAGAAGAGAGTCAACACCTTCTTTGGCTACATTCTCGGCGGCAGGCTCGGCGACCGCTGTGGTGTCGGCCTCTCCAGCAAGAATCTCAGCCAGCTTGGCGTTGGCCTCGGCAAGATAGCCGGAAAGTTCCTGGCTGGTATAGGTCTCCCAGAACTCAAGGGAAGCGGTTCCCTGAAGGAGCTTCCTCACACGCTCAGGCTCCTTGACGCCCGGAAGCTCGACGAGGATACGTCCGCTGTTGCCAAGTTTCTGGATGGACGGCTGGGTCACACCGAAACGGTCGATACGGCTTCTGAGGACGTTGAACGAGTTGGCGACGGCACTCTCAGCCTCGTCACGGATGACGCTGATGACCTCGGCGTCAGTGGAGGCCGGGGTGATCTTGTCTTTCATCTCGTAAGTACCGAAAATCTGGGCAAGGTGCTGACCGTTGCTCACTTCCTTCCACGCATCCGCGAAAAGAGTGATGTAGTCCTCTCTGGAATTAACGCTGCGTTCCTTGGCAAGGGCGAGAGCCTTCTGGAACTCAGGATTCATGCTGTTGCCGGAAATGGCCTTCACAAGATCCTGAAGCTGCACCTGCAGCATGACGTTCATACCACCCTTGAGGTCCAGACCAAGGTTGATCTCCTTGGCTTTGCACTCCTTGTAGGTGTTCCAGAGGAATACCTTCTTCGAAGAGATGGAATCAATGAATACCCTGTTCTGTTCCTTCCTGATCGAATCCAGATAGTAAGCCTGGTCATTTTCAGGAACCTGGGCGAAAGCCGCTGAATTCTGAGCCGCCACGGCAGCTTTCTCAGCGAACTTGGCCGCTTTCTTCTCCTGGATGGAAGTCACCGCTGTGAAGGAAAGCTGCCAAATGGAAGCGATCGCAAGCAGAATGGCGACAAGCCTAATCCAACCTTTACTTTGCATAATTGTGTACTTTTATTATTGTTTTTAATTTTTGCGCATAAAAATAAGGGTACAAATTTAGCATTTTTTTCTTAGAAAGAAATTATCTGCCAAGTATTTCTTATTTTTGCAGACGCAATCACCGAGATTTTTCAGAATGAGAAACAAAATATTCATCGGCATTCTAACTCTGCTCGCGCAGATCACATTCAACGGAGAGGCTCACGCGCAAGTCTCCCCGACCAGACTCATGATCAAGGCTGACTCGTGCCGGCTGGCCTACAGCTTCGAGGAGGCGGTCAAGTACAGCGAAGGCGCCATCGAGCTTCTGGACTCAACCGCTTCGGCAAAGGCGGAGGAACAATTGTTGATGGCACGCAATGGACTGAACATGATGGGGTTCTGCAGCCAGCCGACTATCGTCGCGAAGCGGACATTCCCGCTCAGGGACTTCTTCTTGTTCTACCCGCTGAAGGATTTCAGCTGGAGGAAGACCCCGAACCAGCTCGACTCTTTGGGCGGAGACGACCTCTCGCGCGCCATCTACATCCCTGACGACGCGAAGGACATCTACTACTCAGCCAAAGACGAGGAGGGCATCAGGAATATTTACTGCACACATCTGACGGATTCCCTATGGTCCGCACCGGCGCTGATCAACGAGCAGATGACCAGTTCCTCGGACGAGATCTACCCGATGCTGTCCCCTGACGGACAATCACTTTACTTCGCCTCCAAAGGTCTGTACGGCATGGGAGGCTACGATCTCTATGTCTCAAACTGGAACAGCGAGACCAACGATTGGGACATGCCGGTGAATATGGGCTTTCCATATTCATCACCTTACGACGACTTCCTTTTCGTCAACACGGAGGACGGGAAATATTCCATCTTCGCGTCGAACCGCGAGTGCGGCCGCGACAGTGTGACAATCTATGTACTTGAATATGACAGCATGCCTGTCCGGAAAGCCGTCACCGATGTAGGCGAGCTGAGGACTCTGGCAGCCCTGAATCCGGCCAAGGATCCTTCCAGGATCGACAATGACGCGGCGGTTCCGGACGATGGGCAACACGATGAAGGCACAAAGCGCTACATGGAAAAGATGCGTGAGGTTAGAGCCTTGCGTGACTCGGTGGCAAGGTACGGAAAGAATCTGGACAAGATGCGCTCGGAACTTGCGGCGGCCTCAGCGGAAGAAAAAGCCAGACTCACGGCCGAGATATCCGACAAGGAATTGATGCTTCCGACCTTGAACAGTTCCTTAAACGCCGCGGTAAAGGAGCTCCAGAACATCGAGATGGATTTTCTGGCCAACGGAATCGTGATCGACACGCGGCGGCTCCAGGCCGAGGCCGACAAGGATATTGTCGGGACAGCCTCCGGCTACACATTCTCCAAAAACAGTTACGGCCCGGATCTTCATCTGGAGATCCTCAAGCCGAAACCTTCGTTCGACTATTCGTTCATGATCCTCCCGGAAGGACGTTTCGCCGAGAACAACACCCTGCCGGAAGGCATTGTCTATCAGATAAGAATATTTACCCTCAGCAGAAAAGCCTCTGTCTCCGACCTCAACGGCCTGAGTCCTGTGTTCGAGAGGACCACGACAACCGGGAAGCACGCCTATTCCGTCGGGCTTTTCAAGTCCTACAAAGATGCTCTTTCCAACCTTAACAAGGTGAAGAAGAGAGGGTTCCGCGACGCGCAGATCGACGCGTTCCAGAATGGCCAGATCATCGGCGTGTCGAAGGCCAGGGATCTTGAGTCGAAGGTCAGGACCTTGATGATGGTCAGGATCTACCCGGAGAACGGACAGTCTCTGTCCGAGGAGGCCATCGCGGCGATCCACGAGCATTCGGACAAGGATCTCATCAAGAGCGTCGAGGCCGGAGCCGTGGTGTTCACCGCCGGCCCGTTCGAGGACAAGTCGCAGGTGGACGCCCTTGTCGCCGCCCTGAAAGCCGCCGGTGTCGAGAACATCTCCGTCACCGAGTCCGCCTCGGAATAGATTCACTGAAAGAAAAACGTGACCAAGATGAAGAAAGTCGGGAAAGTTCTTGTGGTTGATGACAATGCGGGGATCCGGTCCGCGTTGAAGATCTTGTTGCCTATGCGGTTCGAGGCGGTGGAGATCCTGCCGTCACCGGCACAGCTTATCAGCACCGTCAATGCCTTCCAGCCGGATGTGATCCTGCTGGACATGAATTTCAACACGGACATCAACACTGGAAATGAGGGACTTTTCTGGCTCAGCGAGTTACGCAACAACAACCCGAACCAGAAAGTCGTGCTGTTCACGGCCTACGCGGACATATCCCTGGCCGTGGAGGGGATGAAAAGAGGGGCGTTCGACTTCATCGTGAAGCCTTGGGAGAACGAGAAATTGCTCGCCACGCTGGAAAGGGCGGTGACGGAGAACCGGAAGGACAGCCGGCAGTCTAATGAATATGCCACCGGCCCGACCGGGATGTACTGGGGCACTTCACAGGCTATGGCCGAGATCAAGAAGACAGTCGAAAAGATCGGCCCGACCGATGCCACGGTGCTGATCACGGGCGAGAACGGAACCGGTAAGGATCTTCTGGCCAGAGAGATACACAACCATTCCGAGAGGAGGAACGGCCCGATGGTAAGCGTCGATGCCGGAGCGATCCCGGAGACCCTTTTCGAGAGCGAGCTATTCGGCCACGTCAAGGGCGCGTTCACGGACGCCTACGCCGACAAGGCCGGAAAGGTCGAACTGGCAGAGGGCGGAACCCTTTTCCTGGACGAGATCGGGAATATTCCCCTGCACCTTCAGGCGAAGCTTTTGAGGGTTCTTCAGAACAGGACGATCACCCGGGTGGGCGACACCAAGCCGCGCAATGTGAACATCCGCCTTGTCTGCGCCACGAACATGGATCTGCGCCAGAAGGTGCAGGAAGGCTCGTTCAGGGAGGATCTCTTCTACAGGATCAACACGATGAGCATCCATCTGCCGGCCCTGAGGGAGCGCCCGGAAGACATCGTTCCGCTCGCGGAGATATTCATAAAAAGGTTCGACGAGAAGTACCACCGCGAGGTAGAGGGCATCGATCCGGAGGCGAAGGCCGCTTTGAAGGACTGCCACTGGAGCGGGAATATTCGTGAGCTCCAGAACTGCATTGAGAAGGCGGTCATTCTGGCGGAAGGCAGTAATCTGACAGAGAACGAGTTGCAGCTGCCGTCAGAGGCTCTGGTCGAGGGAAGCGAGACTTCTGTGGCGACGCTGGAGGAAGTTGAGGAGAAGGCCATCCGCGCCGCGGTGGAGAAATATTCCGGGAATATGTCGCTGGTTGCCAAGGCGTTGAATGTCAGCCGCCCGACCCTCTACAGCAAACTCAAGAAATACGGGATTTAGTCGAAGTTTATGAATATGCTTCCGTGGCCTCAGATAGCGATTCCGGCCGGCGTTCTGGTGCTGGTGGCTTTGCTTGCGGTGCTTCTTACACGGCATCGCATCCTCAAGAAAGTAACCTATATGCTTGATGCCCTGGAGGATAAGGAGACCAATTTCAGGTTCGACGAGGGGGGCTTGGGCAGCCGGAAGATCAACAGGACCCTGAACCGAATCCGTACCATATTCCAGAAAGAGACGGCCGACATCCGGGAGCAGGAGGAATATTACGGACAGATGTTGGACAAGGCCAAGACCGGCATCGTCGTGCTGGAGTCCGGGACGGATTCCGTGCTTTACACCAACAAGCAGGCGTTGATTCTTCTGGGAGTGTCGTCTTTAAGCACCTTACGGCAACTTGACATCGTAAGCCCTTCATTAAGAGGAGCCTTTGAGAAAGTCGAGGAGGGGCTGGACCAGAAAGCGTCCATCTATTCGGAAAGCTCGCAGACGAACATTTCCCTGTCCGCCACATCGGCGCACATCGGGCGTAAGGACGTGAAAATCATCGCGGTAAACGACATCTCTGAGGCCATCGAGGAGAACGAGTCAGTGTCCTGGACGAGGCTCATCAGGGTTCTCACACACGAGATCATGAACACCGTCACACCGATCGCCTCCCTTTCCGAGGCTCTTTCCGAATATGCCGGGACGATCACTCCGCCATCAGACGGGCCGGATCTCAAGGCAGGTCTGGAGACCATCGCCAGTTCGTCCCGTGGTATTATAAAGTTTGTCAATTCGTACAGGGATCTGACCCACGTGGCCGTGCCGGTCAGGAAGGCGTTTTTCGCTCGCGACCTCGCGGCCAAGGTCATCGATCTGAGCCAGCCGGTGTTGACCGCCGCCGGGGCTACCGCTGGATTTGTGGAAAAGACCGAGGACGTGCTTCTGTACGCTGACGAGAGCCAGATCTCACAGATTCTCATCAACCTTGTCAAGAACGCCGCTCAGGCCGGGGCGCGGCACATCGAAATCTCTGCCGAGATTGACAAGAGGGACAACGTCATCATCAATGTGAGCAATGACGGGCCGCCTATCAGCGCGGCAAGCCAGGAGGAGATATTCATTCCGTTCTTCACGACCAAGCCTGAGGGCAGCGGAATCGGACTGAGCCTTTCCCGTCAGATCATGAGGATGCACGGCGGCACCCTCCGCCTCACCCGCTCGGACTCCGAAGCGACTGTTTTCACGCTGATATTCAAGTAAAACTCATTAGCGGACCATGGGATGGAACATATTCATTATCAAGAATATAATAATTCACCTTCAGCAGTTTTCCACCAAAGGTACAACGCTTATTCACTGTCAATCAACAGGTTAATCGCCACTCATTGATTCCGAGCGAGTGGCAACTAAGTAGCTCATTATCAAACAATAAAGCAAGTACGTGGTGCCGGTTTATGCACCACGTACATGCTTATTATATTAGTTGACAGATAGTTATCTGCCACGACACTGCAATCGCATTTCGATGGTTGGTGAGCTGTCGAACCACGGGTTCAACGATGGCACGCTCAGCGACCGGGACAGCAGGACTACCCTACTCGTTCTTGAGGGACTCGACAGGGTTGGTGTGGGCGATCCTCAGGGAGCCGATCACGATGACGCTGACGATGATGGCCAGCACGATGATGTCGGCGGCGATGAAGAACAGTGGGTTGAGGGCGATCTTGACGGCGAACTGCTGGAGCCAGTAATGGGCTACAAGCCAGGCGCCCGCGTCACCGATGATCACCGCGAAGACAGCCACCTTCAGGATGTCCATCACGAGCATCGACACGATCTCCGAGGATTGCGCTCCGTTGACCTTGCGGACGGCGATCTCGGCGCTTCGGCGATAGTTCTCGTCACGGACGTAGGAGATCAGGCCGATCACCGCTATCAGCAGGGCGAACAACGCTCCAAGGGTGTAGGTTCTCTTCATCTGCCTCGTCGGATCGTATAGGCTCCTGAACGTCTCGGCGTAAGACTTCACCTCGGCGTCGCTGTCAGGAGCGACCTCCCGGATTGTCTTCTCCACCTTACGCATCGTCTCCGGAGTGACATCCGTGAGCTTCACGACAAGTGTCTGCATCAGCCTTGACCAGTCAAAGTCAGCCTTTTCCTCATCGGTGAGGAAGTCCTTGTTCCAGCAGAAACGCACGCTCGGACGGTTGTCCGGATCAGAGACGCTTCCGATGACATAGTCCTCATAGACTCCGCAGATCGTGACCTGCCCGTGCTCGGTGATGCCGACAATCTTTCCAACGGCTCCGTCAGACCAGTTGGCGAAAGCCGCCATCTTGGTCACAAAGGACTTGCTGACAGCGACATCATTCGGTCCTTTTGGAGCGGATCCCTCGACGAGCCGGAAGCCCATCATATTGAAGAAACCTTCCGTGGCGCCATATTCATCAGCGACATTGAAGAGTTCCCTGTCGTCACCAGGAAGGGTAATATTATTGCCGGAAGCTGACACCAAAGGTGTCACGTAGGTCAGTTCAGCAGCCTCGACCTCAGGCAGCTGGCGAAGAGCACCGGCGATGGCTGTCATCTTCGTCTGGTCGTAGGACGGGAATGTCTCATAGACAAGATTGCTGTAGTTGTAGCCCGGATCGGCGTTCAGCACCTTGCGGTACTGGAAGCTGACGATCAGCACCAGCGACACCAGCACGGCGTTGATGGCGAACTGGAAGGCAAGCAGTGAGATCTTCCAGCGGCGCTTGCTCTCCTTGTAGCCTCGGAAGGCGCTGGAAATAGGGATTTTGGTGAACATCCTCGCCGGAATGACGGCGGAGACAAGGAACACCAAGATCACAATCCCGACAATGATCCAGACGGAAAGCGGAGTGACAAGATCCTTCACAGGGACTCCCAACAGGGATTCAACCGCACCCCTGAACGCAAAGATCAGCAGGGCTGCCACGGCGAGGGAGACACCCAAATTCCAGGCGGTCTCCTTGAGCAGGATCTTGTTGATGTCCCAAGGCTGGGCTCCGTAGCATTTGCGGACTCCGACCTCGCGCGCCCTGCGGATGACATCCGAGATCGCCACAAGGACGTAGTTCATAATGGACACAAGCAGCAGCAGAGCGGCGATGATGGCAAGTATGAACACAAGGTTCCTGACCTCCGGCTTCGAGCTGTGCTCGGTGGCCAAAGGCGAAAGGAAGTACCAGAGAGTGAGTCCGCTCTTCTCCATTTCCTCCAAAGGCTGGTGAGCCTTCTGCATCTCGTGGATGGCATCCTTAAGCGACGCCGGATCAACCCCTTCGGCCAATTTGACGAAAGCGACGTACCTGTCGTTGCCGACCCAGTTGGAGAGGCTCCACTTGCTCATCGCCTCGATGGAAAGGATGACATCGGCGTGGATCGATCCGTTCTTAGGGAAGTCCTCATAGACTCCGCAGACAGTCAGCTTCAGATTCGGATTGTCCTCGTTGGCGATCTGCTTGCCGACAGCCGCTCCGACTCCACCAAGTTTCTCGGCGAAAGTCTTTGAGATGGCCACATCGCCGCTCCACGACCTCAACGCCTTTTCCGGCTCACCGGCGAGGAACTGGCGATTGAATATCCTGAAAAAGCAGGAATCCGCTAAAAGGTGCTCGGCCGCCACCTTGCTTCCATCGTCATCGATGATGAAATTCTCGCTGTTGAATATGCTGGTGAACCTTGTGGCCTCCAGCACTCCCGGCACCTCGGCCTTGAATCCCGGAGCGATGGCTCCGCTGACCTGACCGAAATCCTTATCCTCACCTTGCATAACGGCGCCGGTGCGGATCTTATAGATCCTGTCAACATCCTTATAGGAGCTGTCGTAGGACAGTTCAAAGCACACTTTCGCGATCAGGATGATGGCGATCGCCATTCCCACTCCCAAGGACAGAACCTTGATGATCAAATCACTTTTTCTTCTCATACCCATTCCTCCACATGGAGGCTAATCTTTTCTCGTTCAATATTTTGCTTGCATATCCTCCTCCCGATTCCAGCGGTGAGGACACATCATTATATTCCTAATCTTCAATCGTTTAGGCTCCACTGAATTATTACTACTCAATCCGGAAGGTTGCCGCAGCGAACCTTGGCCACCCGCGACCATAAGCGGGAGGGGCCAAGCCGTCAGGCTGGAAGGAACGGAGCGCGAAGCGCGGAGGGTTCGTCGCGACAACCATCTGGATTGGAGATATAGCATGCTATTCCTTCTTCAGTTCGATCGCCGGGTTGGTGCGGGCGGCGCGGACAGCCTGCCAGAGGACGGCAAGGGCGGCAATGACGGCGGTGAACAGACCTGCCACCGCGAATATCCACCAATGGAGACCGATGCGGTAGGAATAGCCGTTCAACCAAGTGTGCATCAGGTACCACGCCACCGGGACGGCGATGACGAACGCCACACCGATCATCTTCATGAATTCAGCCACAAGACCCCACAGGACAGAGTTATAGTCAGCGCCATAGACCTTCTTGAGAGACACAGTCCTGCGTTCCTGCTGCATGTAGTACGAACTCATCGCCACGAGACCCAGAGCCGAGACAAACAGCGAAAGGATTGTGAATATGACCATGATCTCCAACACCCTGTTCTCGGAAGCGAACACAGCCTTGATGTCATCCTCGACATAGCTGGCATCGAATAACTTATCCGGGTACAATTCGCTAAAGACCGCCTTGACCCTTGCGAAAGCCTCTTTGTGATCCGGCGTGGTCTTCACAAGAATCGTCCACGGCCACTTCCCGGCAGGATATTCATCATACTGGTAAATCAACGCAGGATGCTGCTCCTCCAGCAACGGCTTGATCTTGAAGTCGTAGTAGATTCCTCCTATCTGCCATGTGCTGTTGGACTTGGTTGTGAACTCCGTGGCGGTCTCGTCTATTTCGAGGATTCCGTAGGCATATTCATTAAGCCAATAGCAGTCAGGTGTGTGATTGTCCTGCTTCTTCCTGATGCCGAGGATGTTGAAGTAGGCGCTGTCGCCCTTCACCATCTGGAACGACGCCTCTTTTCCGCTTTCGGTGGACATAGTCCTGTTGTTGGTGTCGAACATCGGGTAGCCATCGCCGAGACCGACAGCCTCAACGCAGCTTTCCGCCTTAAGTTTGTTGATGAGCGGAGCCAATTCGCCCGCGCGGCCATATTCATTGCTGATGGTGATCTGATCCTCAGTGTTATAGCCCATCGGAGCGTTGATCATGGAGCGGATCTGAAGGTACATCGTGAAAGCGGTCACGAGCATCACGACCGTGATGACATTCTGAATCACAATGATGACCTTGCTGTAGAGGGTCTTTGTCTTGAGTCTGAGCGTACCGCGGACAATCTCGATCGGCTCGGCCTTCTGGATGATGAGCGCAGGCACGATACCAGCGATGACACCGACCAGAACCGTGAACAGGACACAGACAATCACACTCACCGGAGAGACAGCCTCGAAAATCGAGATGTCATAGTTCAACACCTTCGAAGCCGCCGGGGAAATGGCCTCGCCAAGCAGGACGGCGATGACCATAGCGGCCGCGCAGATTATGGTGCTCTCGACAATCATCTTCATGAATATGCCGCCTTTCGTCGCCCCGATGAGCCTTCTGGTGGCCATCTCCTTGGCACGGAAGCCGGAGAGAGCCGTGGTCATATTCACATAGTTCAGGATGGCGAACAGAAGCAGCAGGAAGCACATTCCGGCAAGCAGCATCACTGTCGTCTTGTTGCCAAGACGCAGACTGTCATTATAGTCCTCATTGCCGTCCGACAGGAAATAGACATCACGTAAAGGAATGATTCTCACGTCATTATCACCTCCGCCGTAGTCTGACATATATCTCCAGAAATTCTCCCGGCACCATTTAAGAATATCATCGTGTCTGGCCGGAAGATCGGCTTCGGATAAGCCATCACAAAGCAAGTGGATGATCCGGCGTTGGACATCCGCTCATCGTTCGCCTGGTTGATGATCGTCGTGATCTCTCCGCGAAGGAATATGTCGCACGGTCTGATGATGGAGTTCTCGATGTCCTTGAACACACCTGAGACTGTCAGGTTGCTTACCGTTGAGTCAGCGCCGTCGAAACGGATCTCACGTCCAACCGGATCCCTGTCCCCGAACTGAGCCTTGGCGAAAGACTCACTGATCAGGACTCCGCTTATCGAGGCCTTCCACTCACTGAAGTCGCCCTCCACGAGAGGGAAACTGAACATATCGAAAAACGACGAGTCAGCGTAAGAAGTCCTGGCGTTCACGATGTTGCCGTCGATCTTGTACTCCTGCATTCCGTTGCTGGAATATGAAGCTGACCTCTCAATCTCCGGAAAGTTAGCCTTCATGTGGCGGGACAGCCAGTAAGCGGACGAAAGGGTCTCTTTCTGTGCGATGACGTAGATCCTGTCGGCGTTCTTTTGGAACGAGTCAGTACTCAGCTGACTGGTGACGTACACGGCCAGAAGCAGGACAAACGCCATCGAGAGGCTGAGCCCCAGAAGGTTGACCGCGCTGTAAAGTTTGTTGCGCTTCAAGAAGTTAATGAAACTGTTCATAATCCATTCACGGCCTCGCGGAGGCCAACTTTTTGTTTTTCATTCTTTTGCTTCCCTATCCTCATTCCCGCTTCATGCAAGAGGACATCCAAGCATATTCCTAATGGTCAATCACTTATCCTCCACGGATTTTTACCCGTTTGGAAATCCCATCCAGAAGGTTGCCACGACAAACCCTCCGCGCTTCGCGCTCCGTCCCTCCCAACCTGCGGCTGGGCCCCTCCCGCTTATGGCCGCGGGTGGCCAAGGTTTGCTGTGGCAACCTTCTGGATGAACCGAGACAAAGTATTAAGGAGTTTGACTATAAGATTCAGGCAACCTTCCGCCAATAATATCTTAAACGTGAGGGGCGGCGCTTATGGGTGGTATAATTACATTATCTACTGTCAAGTCCGTAGTGACGATTCATCAGCTATCGCCAAGTAATCAGCCGACCCTCACGAGAAAGGTTCAACGCTAAAGCTCGTTCTTCACGTCGGAGACGATCTGGCCGTCGAACAGGTCGATGGTGCGCTGTGCCACGGCGGCGTCTCTCTGGGAGTGGGTCACCATAACGATGGTCGTACCTTCCTTGTTGAGCTCGCTGAGGAGATCCATAACCTCCTTACCGTTCTTGGAGTCCAGGTTACCGGTAGGCTCATCGGCGAGGATCAGTTTCGGACCTGCGACCACGGCACGGGCGATGGCCACTCTCTGCTGCTGACCTCCGGAAAGCTGCTGAGGGAAGTGCTGGGCTCTGTGGCTGATGGCCATTCTCTTCATAATCTCGGTGACCTTCTGCTTACGCTCGGCCGCAGAGATGTTCAGGTACCTCAACGGAAGCTCGATGTTCTCATAGACATTCAGCTCGTCGATCAGGTTGAAGCTCTGGAACACGAATCCGATGTTGCCCTTACGGAACTTGGTGCGCTCCTTTTCCTTGAGCTGGCTGACCTCCGTGCCGAGAAGTTCGTAGGAGCCTCCGGTAGGGTTGTCAAGAAGGCCGAGGATGTTCAGAAGGGTTGACTTACCGCAACCGGAAGGACCCATGATGGCGACGAATTCTCCGTCAGCGATTTCGAATGAAACTCCATTGAGGGCTGTTGTCTCGATCTCCTCTGTTCTGAAGACCTTGGACAGATTGTTGACTTTAATCATGGCTTTGAAAATTTTTATTTGTTATTGTTTATATTCATTAATCAATTAGAAGACAAGCACATCGCTGTCGCCGTAGTTGTCGTAGGAGGAGGTGATGACCTTCTCGCCAGGCTCCAGCCCTTCAAGCACCTCATAGAACTGAGGGTTCTGACGACCGATGCGGATCTCGCGCTTGACAGCCTTGCCTCCATCCTTGCTGACCACATAGATCCACTTGCCTCCCGTCTTCTGGTAGAATGTCCCGCGAGGGATGAGGACCGCCCGCTCCGGCTGACCGAGCTGAAGGTTCAGGTAATATGTCTGGCCGGTCCTGATGTTGTCGGGCTGCTGGCCCTCGAACTTGAAGTCCGCCTGGAACTTGCCGTCACGCACCTCCGGATAGACCTTGCGCACCTGCGCGTCGTACTTCTCGCTCTGACGCTCAAATGTGGCGTCGAGTCCCGGAACCACACGGTCAATATAGTGTTCATCTATCTTAGCCTCAATCTTGTAGCTACCCTCGGAGTTGATCTGGCCGATCTTGGTGCCGGCACCTATGTACTGGCCAAGGTTCGCATCCAACAGTCCGAGAACCCCGTCGATCGGAGCCTTGATCGTAAGGCTCTCCTTGCGGCGGCGTATGAGTTGCATGTTCATCTTCATGTTGTCAAGACTCTCGCGCAGACTCAGAAGTTGGGTCGAACGGTAGAGACTGTCCTGCTCCATACTCTTGAGAGTCAGGTCAAGGTTCTGCTGCGAAAGCTCATAATCCTCCTGGGCCTTGAGGTAATCCTCCTTTGAGATGAGCTTCTCCTTGTAAAGCTGCTGGTTCTGCTCGAATGCCCTCTTGTTACGCCTGGCCTCGGAGGCGTAGCGGAGACGGTTCTGCTCATGGGAGAGTTTCTGCTGCTCCATCGAGATCATCGTGTTACGAAGGATGTTCTCCTTTTCCGCAAGCTCAGCCTCGGCGTTAAGTATCTGAAGGTCAAGGTTATCATTGGACAGCACAAGAATCGGTTCCCCGGCCTTGACGGTGGAGCCTTCCTCGACGATGATCTTCTGGACGGTACCGCCTTCGAGCGGGCTGATCTGGATTGTGACCATTGGCTGTACCTGACCGCTCACACGGATATAGTCGTTGAACTGTCCGTCAGTCACCTGGCTGACCGTGATCGTGTCCTTGTCAACCCTGAGGGTCTTGGAATTGTCTCTGAACACGAGGTAGAGCACGAACACTACCACGATGGCTCCAAGCCAGTAAGGCATCGCCTTTTTTGTGAAGGCTGATCTCCAACCTTTCTTTTTCTCGATTATCTTGTCCATAATGTTTGTTATTATTCGTTGATTATTTCTGAGGTGGTCGCTTCGACAGGCTCAGCGACCGGCACGGTCATATTCATTGATTGATGTAATCCACTCCGTTATAGTAGTTGACCACGCTGCGCTTGATGAAGTAGGTCAGCAGCGAGTTGAGCCGCTGGGCGTTCGCCTCAAGGTAGTTGTTCGATGCGGTCTGGAACTCGATCGGAGAGATTAACCCCTGCTCCAACTTTTTCATATTCAATGAATATGCTTCCTCCTGCACATCGGATTTTCTCTGCGCCTGAATATAGGCGGCCGACGCTCCGTCGCGATCCTGGACAGCCCTGCGCACCTCGGCGGAGATGTCCCTCATCTTCTGGTCGTACTCGGCTGAAGCCTTGGCGACCGCGTTCTTCTTTCTTGCGATGTTGCTGTGTCGCTGAAGTCCTGAGAAGATCGGAATATTCAGGGACAGCTGGACATATTCACCACCATTGTTCTTGAACTGCGTGCGGAAAGGGTCGGATGCCGAGCCGCTGCCAGGGTAGGTGAAGTAAGTCGTGGACCATCCTGCGTAGGCGTTCAGCGAAGGGAGAAGCTGCCATCTGGCTGTGCTGAGCTCACGCTTGGCGTTCAAGAGGTTATAGCGTGCCACACGTGCGGCCGGGTTGTTCGCCTGCGCGAAATCAACCATATCCTCCAGAGCCAAGGAATCGGTCAGCATCCTTTCGCCGTCAAGGGCCACTGGGAGTTCCGTGTCGATGACAAGCTCGTGATCCTCAGACCAGAACATCACGTCCTCAAGTGTGATCTTAGCGTCGTTGAGCTTGTTGTTGGCCTCAACGAGTTGGTACTGTTTGTCGGCGAGGTTGGAATCCATCTCCACAACATCCGCGTGACCCTTCTGTCCAAGTTCCTCCTGACGGCGGGCTTTTGTGAGAGATTCCTCGGCGACCTCGACCTGAGCCTTGTAGATGTCGGCCAGCTGGCTGTAATAGAGCACGTTGCAGTAGGCTTCCATCGTGGCGAGGCAGATGTCAGCCTCAATCTGGTCTTCCTGCGAGTTGCCAAGAGCGATGGAAGTCTTGGAGATCTTCATATTGTTCACGGCCTTGAATCCGTTGAAGAGAGCGATGCCGGCGCTTACACCATAACTGTTGTGGAACGAGGTTGTGGTGACGTAGGTGTTGGTCTTAGGGTCAACCGCACGTCCGAAGTTATAGTAAGCCGAGCTGCTTCCGCTTATCTCAGGGGTGAACGCATCGAAGATCGCATCCCTTCTCGCAAGCCGTGCGTCACCATTGGACGCCTGCTGGATCCTCACCTTGGTGCTGTTGCTGATCGCATATTCCATACAATCCTTCAGCGTCATCGGAGTCGGAAGCGCCTCCTGCGCGAAAACCGGAGCGGCGACCATCATCGCGAATGTTATGAATATTGTCTTTTTCATATTTCTTTTTCCTTTTCGGTAAAAGTCATAAGCATTAGGCGCGCCAAAATATTCAATTAATTAGTTATGAATATTTTAGCGATTCTAGCAATTTGGGAAAGTGTAAAGAAATTTAACACTGGGTGTAAAGAAACTTTACACTTTCACCGATCACTTCGACAAGCTCAGCAACCTGATCTTCCCTGCATTGACGTCAGATCGTGCACCAGAATGTGACGATGAACGGGATGGAGAATTCGAGGACGAAGCCATGGAAGAGGGAGATCACTGAATATTCCTTGCCGGAGGATGCCATGATGATCGGAAGTGTGGTGTCCATCGATGTAACGCCACCGGCGGCTATCGGAGCGAGCGGACCACATATTCTGACAAGAAGCGGAGCCAGCAGAAGCGTGGCCATCTCCCTTATGATGTTGGACAACAATGCAACGGTACCGAGTTCGGCGCCACGGTAACCGGTTATGAATATGCTGGAGAGGGAATAGTAGCCGAATCCGGAGCCAACGGCCAGACAGTCTGTGGCCGACCTTCCGGGCAGAATCAGTGCGGCCGCAAGCGCCCCGGCGAATGTGCCGAGCATAGTTCCGACTGGAAGCAAAGCCATTCGCACATCAAGGGACTTGAATCTGGAGACAATGTTCCTGTCACTTCCCACACCTATCCCCACGAAGAAAAGCAGGGCACACAAGGCGTAGAATGTCAGGTTCCCTTCCACAATTTTCTCCGGCACAATTCCGGACAGGCCGGCAAGGATGCCAAGGACGAAAAAGCCTACTATCACAAGACTGCCTTTCATGTCCTTTTCTTTTCGGATTTAAGATGACGCCACAAAAGCCAGGCGAATAAACAGCTACCAGCCAGAGACAACACAGCAATGAGCAAAGCGTCCAGACCAAGCGACGGAAGTGATGAGATTATCGTCCTGTTCCCTCCGACCTCAACACCCAGAAGAAACAGCAGAGACCAGATCAGAATGGTTGTCAACTTTGAGACCCACCCGCAGTCTCTGTTCCTCAAAAGCCTTCCGGCCGCGATTCCCGCAAACAAGAATAATATAACGGTAAACATTCTATTTGAGCCTTGTACAATTTTCTATTTTCTATGCCAATTTCCAAATCGACATCACACCACATTTCATTTGAACATTTCTATCATGCAAAACTAACAACTATTCTCCAAACATTCGGAATCAGAGAATAATATTTGATTCTTGATGGTCACTGGAACGGCATTCTCCCGTACAAACCACGTCATATTACAATTTTGTCCACGCAAACTGCCATCCGCCGGATAAACGCGTTGATTTGCACAGTTTGTCCGGCGGAAAGGCTTCTCGCCGGACAAAACTTCAAGGTAAGATATGAATTAAGGGACAGTTTTACAGCTGGTTTCCCAAGGAGAGATAGTCCTTGAGCGAATCGACATATTCATTGAACGCCTCGCGGCCAGCGTCGGTCGCGCGGCAGGTGGTGCAAGGTTTCTTGCCTTTGAAGCCTTTCTCGATGGTGATGTAGCCGGCCTCGCTGAGTTTGTCTATCTGCACGCTGAGGTTGCCGGCCGTGGCGCCCGTCTGTTTTCTGATATAGACGAAGTCCGCCTCCTCGACCCCGATGAGGATCGACATCACGGCGAGCCTGAGCTCCGAATGCAGCAGAGGATTCAGTTTTCTGAACATATCCTACCTCTTTATTATTCTGGCGATGACGCCGCCGGCGGTCATAATGATGCCGCTGAAAAGCCATATCAAGCAGATCTGCGCGCCGGCATAGTCAGTGTAAAGTGCGCCGAGCAGAACCACAAGCGCTCCAGAAGCGATGATCGGCCAGCTCTTGATGACTATGCCAGTGGACAGGATGGTGAAACCGAACAAAGACGTGATGAGGTAGGTGTCAAGCACGAACGGGTTGACCGTGCAAGAGAGGATTGTCAGGCAAACGGCCGTGATTCCGAAAGCGCACCAAATCCAGCCTACAGTCTTGTGGAGATAGGTTTTCGGAGCGTCACTCCCCTTCTTTGAAATGAATATGGCCGCCGGAACTCCGATCACCGGAATGAGAAACCAGAGGTAATTCCAGACCGGATTCCCCGTGCCGTTCCATAAAAGATAGATGAGGGTGGAGACCACCGCCAGTATCACACCCCAAAGGATGTAGTAAGTTCCTTGATTCTTCTCGATCGCACGGCAATTCCTTGCCATCGTCTCGCTGATGATTTTCAGACTTTGCTCAGCCGAAAGATTGATGTTTGTTTCCATAACATTTTGATTTACATCGTTTCCGTCATTAGCGGTCATGCACATTAGCCCTAACGGCATCACAAATATAAATAAGTTTACAATATAAACCAAATAAAATCGTCAAGCTATCACGAAAATCATATCATCAGCATTATCCGCCCCTCCGCCTTGACGAAAGTGTCCGGATAACGCATCACCACGGCATACACCTGCGCCGAGGTCACCGGCTTTCCGTCCTTACGAATATGCAATCTGCGGCTGTTGATGATCTCCGCGATTTGCTCCGTCCGCAGCCCGCCACCCCTCTCGGCAAGCACATAGAGTATAGCTTCTTCGATTTTCATTTCAATAAATCATATTCACCAGAGTTCTTCCGCACCTCCGTAATAGTCATAGACAT
>UMCV01029672.1_pt1 | contig 19979 bp, 10 predicted proteins | sample 1964311 | NCBI WGS metagenome assembly UMCV01 (sample SAMEA4835976, study PRJEB28245) | human gut metagenome | biome: gut microbiome; material: fecal sample | place: Denmark | collected 2008 | reverse complement strand
CCGGAAGGCTGGACGGTCAGAAGTGACGAAGGTGTGTACACCGATTCGTCTTATTCCGATCTCGGTTTCTATTTGCTCGGGCGCAAGCTGCTCTATGATGAAAACGGAAATCTTGCCGGTGCGGCCGGATACGGCACATACGACCCGAACAATCATGCCGAAAACGTCACGTATGAAGTATATGGCTCTGTCGTTTCCGGACATGTTAAACTTGTCAACTTTGAAAATTTCCATTCAACAGTCGATAACTCAACAAACTGCATAAGCGCATATACCTCATCTCATCACGAATGCGCTCCTGCCATGTGGACTGTCGGAGAAGGTTTCCATGCCTTTGATAACCCTGCTGCCTGTGCATACACCGAGGAGAACCCTGTGTTTGTTGTTATTGAGCTTTCTCGGCTGTATGAGGACTCGGCAAGCCTTTCCAAGCGCGTTGCAGAGAGCATAAGGTTTGAATGACGGAAAAGGGAATTAACCGTAACCGATAACGAGCCTCCTTTCTTTTTCCAAATAAAACACCCCTGTCCGGGCAATGCCGAGCAGGGGTGTTTTGCCGTGCGGCATATATTTGAAAAAAAGCGTTTAAACCGTTGCCAAAAAAGGAAAAGTGTTGTAAAATTGGCATGAATGACGGAATGCGCAAAGCATTCATTAAATCACGGAGGAATTACTTCAATGAACCCGAAATTCAAGAACAATATCGGTATCATGGTTCCCGAAATCCTGATGCCCGCAAAGAATGTTGACCTTACCAAATGGGCATGCGTTGCGTGCGACCAGTACACTTCCCAGCCCGACTATTGGAACAAGTGCGAAGAGATCGTCGGCGATGCTCCGTCCACCCTGCGCCTTATGCTTCCGGAGATTTATCTTGAAAAGCCCGGCGAAACCGAAAAAATTGCCGCGATCCGCAAGGCAATGCACGACTATATCGACAACGGCATCCTTCAAAATCTTGGCGAAGGTTTCGTTTTCACGCGCCGCAGCGTCGGCGGCAACACCCGCAACGGACTTGTTGTTGCGCTGGATCTTGAGTGCTATGACTACTCCAAGGGTTCAACGACCCTTATCCGCGCAACCGAGGGCACGATCGTTGAGCGCATCCCGCCCCGCCTGAAGATTCGCGACGGCGCACTGCTTGAGCTGCCCCATATTCTTGTTCTTATCGATGATGAAAAGAAAACCGTTATCGAACCCCTTGCGGAAAAGCTTCAGAACACTGAAAAGCTCTACGATTTCGACCTTATGCAGAACGGCGGACACATTGAGGGCTGGTTCGTCAACAATGAAGGCATGATCGAGGACGTTATCTCCGCGCTGAACGCACTTGTTGATCCCAACAAGTACGGCACCGAAATGCCTCCCCTGCTGTTTGCAATGGGCGACGGCAACCACAGCTTTGCAACCGCAAAAGCAAATTGGGAAAAAGTCAAGGCCACCCTCACCCCCGAAGAGCAGGCGGATCACCCCGCACGCTTTGCACTTGTTGAGCTTGAAAACGTTCACGATGACGGCATCGTTTTCGAACCCATCCACAGGGTCGTTTTCAACGTTCATGTTCCCGCATTCCTTGAAGCACTGAAGGCGAAGCTTGCGGAGCAGAACAACGGAGAATGCGAAATCAACTTCTATGACTGCGAATGCTGCATGGAAAAGGCGGAGAAGGCCGCTCCCAAGGGCGCGCACGTTATTCCCGTCATTACCGAGAACGGCAAAGGACTTATTGTTGTTGCAAAACCCAATGCACAGCTTGAAGTCGGCACGCTTCAAAACGCTCTTGACGTTGTTCTTAAAGCAACCGAAGGCGCGACTATCGACTATATCCATGGTGCAGACGTTGTGAACGACCTCGGCAGCAAACACGGCAACATCGGCTTCCTGCTTCCCCCCATGGAAAAGAGCGCATTCTTCCGCACCGTTGTTTTTGACGGCGCACTGCCCCGCAAGACTTTCTCAATGGGCGAAGCACATGAAAAGAGGTATTACCTCGAATGCAGGAAGATCTGCAAGTAAAACCTGCGTTTTGAGTTAAATGCTCGAGTTTCGGAGCCTGCAAACGGCTGAACCGAAGACCGATTCATATTGGACCCGATTTACGGAGCGTTTTGTGAGGCGCTGCTTCACGGAATGCTCCGTTTGCAGGTTTTCTTCGAATTAATTAAAAACACTTTCTGTCAAATACTCTGTCAAAGGCAAGGTAACAAACAATGCTTGAAACAACATTCCATTCGCTTACGGCCGTGCTTATCGTGATGTTCATGGTCGCCGTGGGCTGGCTTTTCGGCAAACTCGGCTATCTGCGCCGCGAACACAAAAAGCTTATGACCAAGCTTATTATTTCGGCGGGTATGCCTTCCCTTGTTGTGAACACCGTGTTCGGAAAAATCGACCTTGACGCGCTGCAAAATCCCGCACTGCTGTTCCTTTTGCCCGCGCTGAGCATGATTATAACTCTTCTGCTCGGCTTTATTTTTGCAAAGCTGCTTAAACCCGAGGCAAAACGGCGCGGCGGTTTTATTGCGATGTGTGCTTTTTCGAATTCAGTTTTTGTCGGACTGCCGATGAACACCGGGCTTTTCGGCGATGAAGCCGTGCCGTACGTGATGTGCTTCTACATTGTCAACACAACCCTTTTTTGGACGATCGGGAATTATCTCATCTCTCGCTCCGGCGAAGGTGAAAAGCGCGGCGGAATTCTGCACAATCTTAAAAAAATCGTTTCCCCACCCCTGGTTGCGCTTGCTGTTTGCCTTCCGCTTGCGGCACTCGGCGTCAAAATGCCGCAGCCCGTTGTTAAGCTCTCCGGCTATATGGGCAATATCGTAACGCCGCTCGCGCTGTTTTATATCGGATATGCACTGTATGAATACGGGTTTAAAAGCCTTAAGCCCGACCGCTGCATGCTTGCTGTCATGGGAATGCGCTTTATCGCCGCGCCGCTTATCATGCTTGTGCTCTGCAAACTTTTCGGTCTGAGCGGAATGCCGAGCGGGGTTCTTGTTATCGAATCCGCCATGCCCGTTATGACGCAGGCCGTTGTTGTTGCGGCGGCAAACGATGCAGATGAATCATTCGTTGCTGCCGGAATGAGCCTTACGACTCTCGGCTGTTTCATCTTTGTCCCTCTTCTGATGCTGCTTATGGATGCCGTCGGTTTGGTTTAAAAGCATTTCCCCGCCGACAGGACACCAATGCCGCGGGACAGTATTTTTGTTTTGTGAACGGCATTTGATGAAAAGCTTTGCAATATATTGTTTATGATGTTAAAATACAATCACTAAAGGAAGTTTGGAGGTATTGTTTGCCCACCGACAATTCGGCATTTAACAACGTATTATGAAAACAAAAAAAACAAGCACTGAAAAAAGCGCAAAGAACAGCGGTTTTCGCAGCCTGCTGCCCTGCGCAAAGGGGTATCGGCTTCCCTCGTTTCTGACACCGATATTCATCGTTCTTGAAGTTACGATGGAAGTTTTTATCCCACTCCTTATGGCGGCAATAGTTGACGGCGGGCTTTACGGCTCGCCTGATTTCACCCTTCGGAAGTATTTTTCGGCAGAGCTTATCGCCGACAAAACCCGATTCGTGATCATTCTCGGCGGCATAATGGTGCTTGCGGCAATGCTGTCGCTTGCATTCGGTATGCTTGCCGCACGTACGGCTGCGGTTGCAAGCATGGGTTTTGCAAAGAACCTGCGCCGAAAAGTTTTTGAAAAGATTCTGTCTTTCTCTTTCAAAAACACGGACAGATTCTCAACACCCTCCCTCGTTATGCGTACAACGGCGGATATCAACAACGTTCAGAATCTTTATCAGCAGATGATACGCATATTTGTGCGCGCTCCGGTCATGATGGTGCTTGCGGCCGTTATGGCTCTGCGCGTAAATGCGGAGCTTTCGGTCATTTACCTTGTTGCGCTGCCCATTATGTTCTGCACACTCATTTCAATGGGAATGATAGGCAAGCCGCGTTTCCGCATCATGTTAAAAAAATATGACAAGATGAACGCTTCCGTTCAGGAAAATCTTGTCGCCGCACGCGTTGTGAAATCTTTTGCACGCGAAGATTATGAAAAGAAAAAATTTGCCGCTTCAGCTGATGACCTTAAAAAGGCTCAGATTTACGCACAGAAGCTTTTCTCCCTCCTGCCTGCGATTCAAATGGGTATTATGTGGACCTGCGCCGTCATTCTGATGCTGATGGGCGGCAATCAGGTGTTTGCGGGAACGCTTACTAAGGGCGAACTTGTCAGCATGTTGACCTATACCAATCAGGTTGTAGGTTCCGTTTCAATGGTTGCAATGATCATCATGATGCTCACCATGACGCGCGAATCCGTGACGCGCATCAACGAGGTGCTTGACGAAGTTCCCGACATTACGGATAACGGCAGCACGTTCAAAGTTGAAAACGGTGAGATTGAATTCCGCCATGTTGATTTCAGCTATTCCGGAAAAAGCGACAACCTCACGCTTTCTGATATCAACCTGCACATTCGCGCCGGTGAGACCATCGGCGTTGTGGGCGGCACCGGTGACGGAAAATCGACCCTGATGCAGCTCATTCCGCGTTTTTACGATGCACTTTCGGGCGAAGTGCTTGTCGGCGGAAGGAATGTTAAGGATTATTCACTGTACGAACTGCGCGAAAGCGTATCAATGGTGCTTCAAAAGAACATGCTTTTTTCCGGCACGATTCGCGACAATCTCCGTTGGGGAAACAAGGACGCAACGGACGAGCAGATTGAGCATGCCTGTCGCCTTGCATGTGCGCACGATTTCGTTATGAGCTTCCCCGACGGATACGACACGGATCTCGGACAGGGCGGTGTTAATGTTTCCGGCGGACAGAAGCAAAGGCTTTGCATTGCCCGCGCGCTGCTCAAAAATCCGAAGATCCTGATCCTTGACGACTCCACAAGCGCAGTCGATTCACGCACCGATGAAAGCATCCGCGCCGCATTCCGCGAAAGTCTGCCCGGAACAACAAAGCTCATCATTGCCCAGCGCATAGCCTCCATAATGTATTCCGACAGGATAATCGTTATGGATAAGGGACGCATTTCCGATGTCGGCACTCACGATGAGCTTATGCAGCGCAGCGAAATCTACCGCGAAGTTTACTTGTCTCAAAACAAGGAACTTCCGCAGGAAGGCGGAACGGTCTCCGGCGTAAACAGCAGCTCTGACATAAAAGGAAAGGAGGCGGTCACTAATGCCTAAAATGCCCGGAGGAAGAGACAACCCCGCTGCACGTTTTGCAGGCAGCGGCCGCCCCGCAAACCCGCTCAAAACAATGAGCAGGCTGCTTAAGTACTACGGCAAATGCCGCTGGATGTTCACTGTTGCGGTTATTATGATCGCAGTCTATTCCCTTGCAACAATTGCCGCAAGCTACATGATGAAACCCCTTGTTGCCGTGTTGGAAGAGGCAGGCATCACGCCCGATGCGGCACAGGCAAAATACCTTGCTCTGCTTATCGGCATGGCGGGGCTGTATGTGCTCAGTGTTCTCACCAACTATTGTTTAAACTATCTTATGCTCAAATGCTCCGCAACGGTGCTTTGCGACCTGCGCAAGGATATGTTTGACAAGATGCAGAGTCTTCCCATAAGCTATTTTGACACGCATACGCACGGCGAGCTTATGAGTTACTATACAAACGATATTGACGCGATCCGCGAGCTTCTGCACCAGAGCATCACGCAGCTGATAATCTCCTGCATATCCCTCGTCGGCATCGTTGCAATGATGCTCATTCTTTCCGTTTCGCTGTTTGCAATCGTTGTTGTTATGGGGTTTGTTGTGTTTTTTACAGTCAAATTCATCGGCAAAAAGAGCGGAAAGAACTTTGCCCGTCAGCAAAAAGCCGTTGCATCCGTGAACGGATACATTGAAGAGATGATGGCGGGGCAGAAGGTTGTTAAGGCCTTTAACCATGAGGAAGCATCCATGAAGGCATTTGATGTGCTGAATATTGAATTCTGTTCGGCAGCAACAAAGGCAAATACCTATGCCAATATCATGGGGCCGATAATGAACAACCTGTCGCATATTTTCTATTCGATAACGACCACCCTCGGTGTTCTCGGTCTTGTGACTTCCGGCAGCGTGCTTATTGCTTTTTTGCAGTACATACGGCAGTTTGCGGAGCGCATATCGCAGATTTCGCAGCAGTTCAATTTCGTTCTGCTTGCGCTTGCGGGCGCGGAGCGCGTGTTTAAGCTTATGGATGTTCCGCCCGAAATCGATGACGGCGATGTTACCCTCGGCTTGAACGCACACGGCGAAAAAGTCTGGCGCGTTCCCAACGGAACCGAGTCGGGAGCAAACAATTCCGTGACTGAAATTCCGCTTGCGGGCATGGTTGAGCTGCACGATGTTACCTTCAGCTATGACGGCAAGGTGAACGTTTTGAATGATGTTTCCCTCTATGCAAAGCGCGGACAGAAGATCGCGTTTGTCGGCTCCACCGGTGCCGGCAAAACGACGATAACCAACCTTATCAACAGGTTCTATGATGTTAACGAGGGTGAAATCACCTATGACGGAATCGATGTTCGCCGCATCAAAAAACGCGACCTTCGCGGAACACTCGGCATGGTTTTGCAGGATACGCATCTGTTCACCGGCACGGTTATGGAAAACATTCGTTACGGCAAGCTGGATGCAACGGATGAAGAATGTATTCAGGCGGCAAAGATCGCAAATGCGCATTACTTCATCTCTCACCTGCCGAACGGCTATGATACGATGCTCACTTCGGACGGCGCAAACCTGTCACAAGGTCAGCGTCAGCTTATCGCAATTGCACGAGCCGCCGTTACCAATCCCGAGGTGCTCATTCTTGATGAGGCGACAAGCTCGATCGACACAAGAACCGAACTGCTCATCGAACGCGGCATGGACAGCCTTATGGAAGGAAGAACGGTGTTTGTTATTGCACACCGACTCTCCACCGTTCGCAATTCAAATGCCATTATGGTGCTTGAAAAAGGCCGTATCATTGAGCGCGGCGACCATGAAGAGCTGCTCCGCCGCAAGGGCCGATATTACGAGCTGTACACAGGCATGTTTGAATTGAGCTGATTACTGCGTCGAAATTCGAACAGCTCCGTGTATTCAATGTATTTCGATTGATGCATTACACGCACGGAACGCAAATTAAAGGGAACCGTCGAAACAAATCGGCACGGTTCCCTTTTTGATGCTGTGTTGATTCAATTATTCCGAATGCGCATTGAAATTCGATGTATTAAAACCCGGTGCGGGATGATTAATCCATGCGAAGCCGCCGGTCATTCGTCGATTGGCGGTTCGTCCGTCTTCGGCCTTTCCGGTTTCGGGGAAAGATAATGCGGGCGATAGCGATAAAGCGTGCAGGTCATGCCTCCGTTTGAAAGCTTGCGCCTTTTATCCGCTCTTGCGCCGTATATGCGTTCAAAATCCGGATGTGACGCAATGATGTTCACGCTCCAGCCGTCAAGCCGCGAAAAAATGCCGTGCATTTGACGATACAGCTCTTCCGCACTCTGTTTTTCAAGCAATCGCTCACCGTACGGCGGGTTGCAGACGATCACGCCGCCCGTACGCGTTTCACGGAGCTTTTGAACGGGTTCAACGCGCCAATCGAGCATGACCCCCGCTTTTTTTGCATGTTTTTTGCAGAGTTCAATCGAATGCGGGTCTATATCCCTTCCGGAGATATCCACTGTGTCACGGCGAACACTGTCCCTCGCCTGCTCCCGCGCCGCAGCGAATGCGTTTTTCTGCAAAAAATGCCAGTCCTCAGCCGCAAACTCCCGATTAATTCCCGGCGCGATATTGTTTGCGATCATTGCAGCTTCAATCGGCATTGTGCCTGAACCGCACATCGGGTCTATGAGCGGACGTGTTTGCCTGTAACCCGAAAGCATCACTATTGCTGCACCGAGCGTTTCCGATATCGGTGCAGGCACATTGTATGTTCTGTATCCCCTTCGGGACAGTCCCGCGCCGCAGCAATCAAGAGCAACGGTGACTTCATCGCGCAGAATCCCGATTTCGATTATTATGCGTCTGCCGTTTTCCGGCAGAATTTTAAGTCCGTATTCACGCGAAAGCGAATCCACAATCGCTTTTTTCGCAATGCTTTGACAGTCGGAAACCGAAAAAAGTCTGCTTTTTGCAGATTTGCCGTTCACATGAATAAAACTTGTGCGCATCAGGTAATCCTTCCAGCAAATGCGGCGCACGCCCTCGTACAGTTCATCAAAAGTTACGGCGCGGAACGAAGCAAGCTTCATCAGCACGCGTTCCGCAGTTCTGAGCCAAAGACAGGCACGCGCCATTGCAAAATGGTCTCCCGCAAAATCAACTCTTGCATCGCTGACGCGAAGCACCTCAATTCCAAGATCGCGCAATTCGCCCGCAACGACGGACTCAAGCCCGATTTTGCACGTTGCAAAATAAGTATCAGTCATACATATATCTCCGTTTATGTTGCTGCCGTAAACCGCCGGCGCACTGTCATTCCGCATCCGGTGCGCCGCCGTTGTTTTCGGACCCGCTTTCGGATTTGTTCACAGAATCATCTTTTGCTTCTTTATCAGACTTTCTTCCCGAATTTGTCCGTTTTTTCGAAGCGAGATCCGCCTTGTTTGAGCCGGCGTCGGCGTTTTTGCGGGAAGACGGCTTGGTTTTTCCGGCCTTTTTCCGTTCGGCTGCTGCCTTTTCCTCTGCATGAAGCTTTTTGAATGTTTCTTCAAAGCTGTCTTCAAGTTTGCACATTTCTTCCGGCTCGAACATTCCGTATACGCATAGATCGCTTTGAAGCTTCTCCGCCGCATTTTCCAATCTGCGCAGAGTTATATCATAATCCTTTATAAGTTTTTTTGCATTAACTGCTCTTTTGCTGTTCATAAAGCGGCATGTATAATCAATCGCCGCTGCATATGCAGGAACCTGCGAATTGGATAATGCCAACCCCAAATCATTGTACAGTTCCGCAGCCGCTTCAACAATATTTTCGGCTTCCTGCCTGATTTTTTTGCTGCAATTGCAGAGCTTTTGCTGCAAGAGTGCATTCAGCCGCCCGAACGGTGCCTGCAAATGCGGACAATCATCCTCTTTTTCTTCGTCATCCGTTTTGTCGGGTTGATTTTCGGTTGAGAACAGTTCACCCGTTAAGAGTTTTCCCTTATCAAAAATCGTGAACCTTGTCATATTCTCTTTATCGCGGAAAGTCATGATTGCAAACCTGCGAACGCTGTCGTCACAACTCGGATCCAAAAGAATCTTGTAAAGCTCATGCATCGCCGACCGACGGTCACGCTCGTACAAAAGCATCAATCCGCCGATACGGAAGGGCGGAGGAGTTTTTTCTGCGCAATACCGTACGCACTCTTCAATCTCCTCTTGTGTAAGCTCCGGTTCGCTTTCGGTCAACATCCTGCCTGCATCTTCATTTCCGAGTTCGTTCGAAAGCACGGTCATGCAGCGGAACAGTTCGCCGCTCGGAACATCATAGGGTATGCTGACGTTTCTCAGAATGCCGTCCTCCTGCGTTTTTATGCACAGTTTGCGATAATAAGCAGCAACACTGTCACTCGGATCTATTCGCAGCTGTTTTTCAAAGAGAGTTCTGGCAAGAGCATAATCCCCGCTGAGGTAGGCTGACAGAGCATAGTTATGGATTACCAATTGATCGTATGGGTGCTCCGAATAGACCCTTTTAACGAGAGTCATCGCGGCGGAAGCATTTTGAATCTCCAGCATCACGGCGGATGCCCGCATCAGCTCTTCTTCATCCAACCCTTTCATTTTAAGGATGTTGTCTGCACACTCGGCTGCTTTGCGCGGCCTGTGAGCTCCGCTGTACAAAAGCGCGGCATAGCACCGAATCGTTAATCTCGATTTCCATTTTTCGGGAGCGGCCTCGTATTTTTTGATACCTTTTTTAAAATGCATCACAGCATAGCAGCTCAAAAGATACTTTTCGAACAGTTCATAGGAATCCGGGAATTTTTCAATTGCATCGCTGAGAAGTCCGTATGCCATATCGCCGTTCACGCGATCCTCCTCTGCTTCAATGCGTTTCAGTGTTTCTTCAAGCTCAACCTCACTGCTGTCGCGAACGGCAGGAACGGATTCCCTTGACTCGTTCAAAGCACAATTCGCCTCACATATATCAAGAGCCTCGTAAACAGCAATCAAGTCCTCATCAGTGTAGCTGTCCGGAACGTTTATCAGGAACTGCCTGTACGCTTTGCGCGCCGCAACATATTCACCGAGCCCAAGATAGCTGTAGCCTGCGATCATGAAAGCATCCTGAACATATTCATGACCGGAATTCAGGACACACGAGGAATAAGCAAGCGACTCGGTGAACCTGTTCATCTCGTTGTATGTTCCCGCGATTGCAAGCATAACTTCCTCGTTTTCGGGTTCAATTGTTTCCGCACGCCGCATCAGCGAAAGAGCGCCGATATGATCGCCCGCATCGAGTTTGTCCGCCGCAAGCTTCATAACAAGCTCAACATTGCCGCTGATATCAATAACGTTGTCAGGTTTCTTTTTTGTGCTTCTCATGCTGCATATCCTCCACCCGGTTTTAAGCAGACGCCGAGTTGAAGCCGTTTCATTAAAGTCAAGCCGTTCGGCGAGTTTCCGATTTTTGTTGATTTCGGTTGTATTCCGTTTTTGAGATCACTCATTTCCGCAGTCGTTTATCGCTTCGGCAAGATCTGCGGAAATCTCATCCGAATCGTTTCCGCCCGCCTGTGCCTCTTCAAGCAGAGCGCGGAGTTCATCCTCGTTAAAAACGTATTTCGTTTGGCAGAAAGAACACACAAGCTCCGCCTTGCCGTCGTTTTCAATAATGTCTTTCAGTTCGTTTTCGCCGAGCGACATAATGACGCGCTCAAGCCTTTCCCTGCTGCAATCGCAGCGGTATGCAGGGCAGAGAGTGTCGGTAATTTCAAACTCCATGCCTTCGAAAAGGGCGTTAAGCGCGCTTTCGAGGGTCTCTCCGTCATCCATATGCTGTGACAGCTTTGCAATTTTGCCCGTCAGCTGTTCAAGCCGAATAATATCGCTCTCCGGACAATCGGGCAGCGGTGCAATAATCAGCCCGGCAGCGGAGCGCACGGTCCCCTGCTGCGGCTCAACCCTTACGCCGAGATAAACCAGCGACGGCTGCTGTTCGCTTGTGTAAAAATAGTTCGCAAAATCATCTGCAATTTCGCCGTCAATAAGCTCGCACCTGCCGACATACGGCTCCCGCAGCGACAAATCGCGAATAACGCGCAGCTCACCGCTGCCGCCGACAGCACCCGAAACATCCAGCTTTCCGAACTCGTTAAGCGGCAGTTCAACCTCCGGATTGGTGATGCACCCCTTAACGATTCCGCCCATATGCCCGACAACCGTTATGTTGCCCGCAGGCCCTCCGCCCGCAATTGTCGCCGTTATGCTGTCCGTTTCGCTTTTCAGCTGTGCACTCATCATGGAAACGGCGAGCAGCATTCTTCCGAGAGCGGCGGTGCAAACGCGGCTTGTTCCGTGAATTTCTCTTGCGGTTTCAACTATTTCGCGTCCCGAAACGGCGATCACGTTCACTGTGCGGTTAAAAAGCAGACCGCGAATGATATTGTCGCGTTCAGCGCATGTGTTTTCAATGCGGTCGGAGGAAGCATCGCTTTCGGTCATCTTATTTTCAATTTCGTTATTCATAATGTTTTCCTTTCGCTAAAGGTCCTTTGAGCAGGCCGCAAAGGTTATTTGCCGACTCTGCCGGGCTTTCTTGCCGTGAATTGAAGCCGTTCGCTTTCATCACGCGGCGGTTCCGTTGTGAATGCCGAAAAAACCCCGATATTTTCAAAGCCGATATTTTTAAGCCACGAAACAAGCTCCCTTTCGGAATGAGCACGTTGAATATGCTTTTCGGAAAATCTGGAATAGAGCGGTTCGCCGTGCGCGTCGTTTGCCGACTTCACAAAAAACTCCAGCTCCATTTCCACAAGCTTGCTCTCCGCATCATAGCAGTTTTGCCAGAAGTATGCAACGTCCGTTCTGCTGTCGCAATAGCCGTTTTGCCCGAGAATGTGCTGCAATTTATATCTTGACGAAACATCAAACAGCAAAATGCCGCCCGGCCTGAGCCCGTTGAATGCCGTCAGAAGGAATTTTTCAACATCCTCGCGGCTTGTAAGGTAATTCACGCAGTCACATGCCGCAATGATGCAGTCAACGGGACGATGCAATTCAATGCGGCGCATATCCATGCATATAAATTTTGTTTTTTGCCCGCACCTGCGGGATTTTTCAGCGGCAACTTCGAGCATGTCCCTTGAAATATCCGAACCGGTGACATCGTACCCGGCTTTGTTGAGCCGAAGAGTCAATGCGCCTGTTCCGCAGCCGCACTCAAAAATTCTCGCTCCTTTCGGAAAGTCGGTCGGCAGCAGCGATATTATATAATTCGCCCATGCATCATAATCCGTATTGTCCATGAAAATGTCATAGACCTCCGCAAATTTTGCATTATATTGTTCCATTGCCGACACCTCCCGAATTAATCAGCGAACACAAAATAATTATAAACCAATATAGCGGATTTTGCAACATCGTGAAACTGCGTAATGCACCGATTATCCGACTAAATGCTGTTTGCCGAAAAACACAAGACCCGTTCCCGCAAAAGGCAAATATTCGACAGTTCTGAGAAAGCGACAGAAAAAGCTGTTTTCCGCAGGTAAGAACCTCAGTCCTCCCGCGTGCGTTTCGGAATCAAAATTGCAGAATCCGCAGATACTATCATGCAGCAGGCGGCGGAACAGCCGCCGAACCGCTCAAACGCGGTAAAAAACAAGGTACAGAAATACCGCATGATGCAGGAGGAATCCGAAATGACAGAAACAAACACTTCAGGAATAATCACTGCCGCGGCAGACATTATTGCTGGGGCATTCAACGCACTTCCGAAGCGGGTCTGTAATCAGCACAAATTTTCCGACTATGCCGACTATCTGCATGAAAACCTGCCTGCACAAGCGGAGTTGGACTTGCAGCGTGAAAAGCCGCTGAACCCTGCACCGCTCGTTTCCGTTGCAATTGCCTGTTCGGGGGCAAGCCGTGCGGCCGTTCGCTCAACGCTCGAAGCACTCGGCAAACAAACCTATGCAAATTTTGAAGTTTGCTTAGTTTCGGAGCTTGCGCAGGCAGGGCTTACGGATTATGAAGGCATTCCGAAATTCAGGCTTGTGCTTTTTAACGGCACGGCGTATGAGCAGTTGAAAGCCGCCGAGAAGATGCTTAACGGTGCATACTTTTTGCAGCTGCTGCCCGGAGATTTGCCCGCACCGGACGCGCTTCACATGCTTGTTTTGCAAACTCATTCAAATCCCGAAGCGGAGGTTGTTTTTGCCGATGAGGACTCCGTGATTGACGGCATTCGGCAAAACCCGATTTTTAAGCCCGACTACGGGCGCGACACATTGCGTTCCTTCAACAGCATCGGGCGGCCCATGCTTGTTTCCAAACGTGTACATACGGCTGTCGGCGGGTTTCGCGGCAGCACACCGGCCGAGCTTTGGGCATACTGCATTGACTGTGCTTCGGCTGCCAAGCAGGTCATTCACATTGCAAGGATCGGGCTGACCGTTATCCGCGACTGCGACGGCAGCGAAATTCCCTGCACCGATATACTGAAGCGCGAATTCAATTCCCTTTATCCCGGCGACGGTTCGGGAAAGAAAAACCGCACAAACGGCTACTGCTTTGAGGGCAGCGTTTTGGGTACACTTCGTATGCGTTACCCGAGAAAACGCGAACCCTCCGTCGGCATTGTTATTGCCGGTGCGGACGGAGTTGAAAACCTTCAGCGATGCATTGACTCGGCGGAGATGCAGTCAACGGTTGATTGCAGACGAATTATCATTGCGGATGACGGCAGCGGGGACGAGCGAATGCGCCGCTATCTTCAGGCACTCAAAAAGAACAGGGCGGCAGAGATCGTTCACGTCAATGCGGAACAGCCGCTGCCCGAAACGCTGAATGCATGTGCATGCAAAGCCGCTGCGGATTTGCTGCTGTTTTTAAACGGAAACATTGAAATTCTCTCCCCTGCATTCCTTCGCGAATTCACCGAACTTGCGCTTCGGCACGGTGCAGGTGCGATTGGCGGAAAAATCGTGAACGAAAGCGGAAACATCCTTTCCGCCGGCACCGTTATCGGCCTTAACGGCTGGGCACAAAGCCCTTATTCCGGCGAAAAGGATGATTTTGAAGACTTTTTAAAATGCAGTTTTCTGCACGTTCAGCGCAATGTAACCGCCGTCAGCGGCGCATTTATGGCAGTCAGCGGCGAAAACTTTTTCAGTTTCGGCATGTTTGACGAAACACTGGCCGGAGTGGGATGGGACACGGAGTTCTGTGTTCGGCTCATGCGAAAAGGTCTTGCAAACTGCTTCACTCCGTTTGCAAAGGCGCGGTTATCGGGTGGACTTCCGAATGATTATGCCAATGCAGGCAAAGCCAATCTTTTGCGCTGTTATGATGTATACCGCGAAACACTGCTTTGCGGCGACAGGTATTTCAACCCAAACTTTGATTATGCAAACCCCGTTCCGACTCTCGCCGCAGTCCCGTACCCGCCGATAAAGCTGAATCCGCTTTATTCCGGCTGAGCTTCACCCGCAATCGACCGAAAACGCATCAGTTTTCGCCGTCATCCGCATTTATCAAAGCTTCCGCAAGGGTTTTATATTCCCCGGTGGGATCGGTTTCGGGAAGGGTTTCAACCTTTTTGAGGGTTCTGCAAATTTGCCTTGTGCGAACACCCACAAGCGTTTCAAGGTCATTATGCGCCTTTTCAAGCGATTTCTGCGTTGCTCTGAGCACATCGTCAAACTTTCCGAACTCTCTTTTTATCTGAGAGAGCAAATCCCAAACCTCGCTGCTGCGTTTTTGTATTGCAAGTGTTCGGAACCCCATTTGCAGGCTGTTAAGCAGTGCCGCCATGGTTGAAGGACCGGAAAGGTTAACGCGGAAACGCATTTGCAGCTCTTCGATAAGCCCGAGCCGCACCGCTTCGGCATAAAGTCCCTCCGTGGGCAGGAACATGATCGCAAAATCCGTTGTGCGCGGGGGATTTATGTATTTTTCCTTTATATCCTTCGCGCATTTCAGAAGAACTTCACGCAGGTTTTTCTGCGCAGCGGCAACATCCTCGCCGGAATCATACGCATCGCAGAGTTTAGAATAAATATCCGCAGGGAATTTGCTGTCAACGGGAAGGTAAACCGCTTCTCCGCCGTCATTCGGAAGTTTTATTGCAAATTCAACGCGCTCATTATTCTGTTTTCCTGCATCAAAATTACATTCGTATTGTTCCGGCGCAAGAACCTCGCCGAGAATTGCGCCGAGCTGAATTTCGCCGAGCGTGCCGCGTGTTTTGACATTTGAAAGAACCTTTTTAAGATCACCCACTCCGCTTGCAAGCGTCTGCATTTCTCCGAGCCCCTGATAGACCTGTTTAAGACGTTCATCAACAAGCTTGAAGTTTTCGGAGATTTGCTTTGTGAGCGTCTCCTGCAATTTTTCGTCAACAACACCGCGAATTGCATCAAGCTGCTTTTCGTTGCGTTCCGTCATGAGCTTCACGCTCGCATCCATTGCCGCCAGTTTTTCCGTGCAAACCGTTTCAAAATGCTTATTGCGCGTTTCCGCCTGCTCCGCCTGTGTTTTCAGCAGAGTATTCTGAGCAGCAAGTCTGTCCGAAATCTGTTTTTCGAAGGAATCCTGCCCTGCGGCAAGCCTGTCGGAAAGCGTCCTCTGTTCGGAAGAGAGCCTTTCGGAAAGCGCGTTTTGTTCGGTATTCAGTTTTTCCGAAAACGCCTTTTGTTCTGCGGAGATTCTTTCCGCCGCCGCTGTCTGTGCCTCCGCAAGGCGGGAAGCGGTTTCGCGCATCGAAGAAGCAATGCTTTCATTTAAAGCATTTTTAAATCGTTCATAATCATTCTTTGTTTGTTCGTTGTATCGATAAAGTGCGTCCGAAAGCTCCTTCAGCCTGTCCTGAAGTCTGCGTTCAAGCTCCGCCGAGGCATTGCCGACGGATGAGTTCATTGCGGCACCGACCGTATTTTCCAATTTGCGCTCAAGCTCTGCGCGTTCGCGTTTTTTTGCATTCAGCTGCCCAAATAAAACAACAGCCGAAACGATTCCCGCCAACATGCTGAAAACCGTAATGATGAGCAGGGTAATGAATTGAGTGTTCGGCATACCTTATTCTCCTTTGTTTTCCTCTGTTTTGAATTGTTGTCCGCCGCACGGTTCGGTTCACCGATGCCGTTTATCGGCAAATTATAAAACCCGCAGCTCAACAGGCAACCCGTTCTGAGCCGCCCGCCGGCGCGGGTCATATAAACAGTCACTTGTTTAAGCTGAAGCGGTGCAGTTGAATGAATCGACCGCTCAGCCTTGGTTTTTAATCAGCCTTATCAGTCTTCATCGTCCTCCTGGGCGCGTCTGCGCGGTGCTTTTTTTGCGTTTCCGCCGTTCTTGCGCTTGTAAATTTCAACAGCGGCAAGGGCAATGATCGCGATAAGCGCAACTGCCGCAATAATGATAAGAATACTGTACCATACTTTCAGCGCACTTCCCGTTTTTGTGAGCATTCCGTCCAGCTTGCTGCCGATATTCGGATCGTCAACGACCGTGACCCCGCCCGTTGCCGGCGGTTCGTTCGGAACGGTGCCTTCGGCATCGATATATTTTGCGGTCAGATGCGCCTCAAACATGTGCGTGTTGCCCGAAGCGTCAAGAGCCGTCAGGAAGAACACAAGATCTCTTTCTCCGCCGACGTTAAGATCGATATTGAATGACTGTGCGCCGGAGTTGGGTTCAAGAACGGCAATCTTGTGGATTTCATAATCCAGTTCTTTTTCGGTCAGGACAACATCGGTGTAGGGAGTGCTTCCCGTGTTTGTGACGGTGAAAGTCAGCCCAATGATATTCTCTCGATTGAGTTGAGTGCGAACTTCCGCGCGGAACTCAAGACCGAGAGTTGTCGGATCGATGTAAGGGCGAACAGTGTAGCTCTTTGTGTTGTCCTTAAACACAATGCCGGACGAATAAACGCCGGTGATGTTGAACACAACATAGCGAACGGCTTCGGGGTTTCTGACGAAATATTTAATGGTTTTCGACTCACCGATTGCAAGGCTGAAACCGCTTTGAACAACGGTTCCGAGATCGTCCGTAACGGTGAGCGAATTCAGGCTCTGGTTGCCGTTGTTGGTCAGATACAGTGTAAATTCAACGCCGTCCGGTGTGGGTGTGCCGATTTCGACCGTTTTGGTGAGCTGCGCATTTATAAGGCCGATGGTAAGCCCCGAAAGCGTTACCGACAGGGCATTTGTTGACCCCTCGGGAACAAACGATACAGTCGGTTTGCTCGTTACGGTTGATGTGCGCATTGTGTATTCATAAGTGAATACGCGGCTCTCTCCCGGGGCAAGGCTGAATGCGGGAAGCATTGCCTGTGTACCGGCAACATTCTTATCAACAAGGATAATGCTGTTGAGCTTTTTAGCGCCCGTGTTTATCATCGTATACGTCAATTTGACAATATCACCTGCCGAAGCAATCGATTTGTCAACGCTGCGCGAAAGCTTAAGATAAGCCGTATCCGCACGGGAAATGACAAGAGTCAACTCACGCGAACCTGCGGTTTGGGTTGCCGTATCGAACCATGCAATTGTAAAGCGCAGTGTTTCGCCGATTTGTTCCTGGGCAACGTTCATCGTGCCGGTAAATGTGCGCGATTCCCCCGCGGGAACATCGGAAGTGTTGAAAGAAACGCCGTATGTGTTGATTATTGAAACATTTGTGTACACACCGCCGCCGGGCTGAGTTGACGGCTCGGGGCCGGATGTCGGTTCGGATGTCGGAGTCGGAGTGGGATCCGACGGTTCCTTTATCAGGGAACCTGTTGCGGTATCATCCAGCCCCTGTCCCGCAGCACCGCCCGGGTTGCGAAGCGTGATGCTTACGGTGACCTGTCCGGGACCGGACAAAAATGCGGGGTTTGCCGAAATGCTTGCCGCGTCCGTTCCGTTTTTTGCGGGCAGAACGGTGATTTCGGCGGAATTGCCATGAACAGTCTGCGCATTTGCGGCGAACCCCGTTGAAACGGGAAGAACAGCCGCAAAAGCGATCAGTGCAGCGAACAAAGCGGTAAATATTGAAAATTTCCTTCGAGTCAATGCTTTCTCCTTATCCCGAACAATGCAGCAGGCACTGTCGGCTCATGCGCTTCGGACACAGAATGCTCCTGCTTGCGCATGTACATAAAATATCAATCGTATTATACAGCATTCACCTCGATTTGGGCAAGAGTTTTTATTAAAATTATATTCAACTTGTTTTTGCTGTCTGTTTTTATCGGCTCCGCGATTCGGGCACGAGAAACCGTGATTTTGGCACCGAATGTGTCCCTTCGGCGGAAAAATGTGATTTATTCCCGCACTCATTGGCAAACGGGGCTGAATGCTGTATAATAGACAGCGGAATGGATACTCTCGGCGCACCGCTTGCCGGCGGCAGAATTAATGTGCAGTTTTCGGCAGTTCTTAAGCGTCAGCAGCAAAGCCTCGGTTTTCGCTGCTTCCGATATCGATTGATTTTCGGGAATGCTCTGAATAATCGTTAATCAAAAATCAGGGGGTTCCGTTTTTCCAAAACTCAGAACGGAGGAATCACACACTATGACCGCAACAAACAACGACCGCCGCAAGCCCGGCTGCTCAGCCGCGGCAGGATCGGGATGCGGAAGCATTTTCGCCGGCTTTTCCAAAAAAACTTCGACATTCATGCGTGTTGTCTGCTTTATTGCAGCAGCAGCTTTTCTGTTCTGCTTCAGCGGATGCAAGAACAATAATAACGACAAAAACGGTGTTCCGAACGACAAGACCGCTGCAGTCGCATCCATCGGGGACGAAACCGTGAGCTACGCCCTCTATACGGCTGCCTTCGACTCATATCTTTCATACATGGAACAAATGGGCTATGATCCCGTCAGCAACGAGGAAGAGCTGCAAAAATTCCGCGATTGGGTGCTTGAATATCTTGTTAAGGATATGGTGGTTCTGTACCGGGCAAAGGAGGAGGGATTTAAACTTTCCGATGAACAGATCGCGGAATCCGATGCACAGGCGGAAACCGAACTTAAAGAGATATATGACGAGTATATGAAAACTGCCGAAGAATCCAATGCCAAAGACGATTCAAAGACTGTTCAGCAGTATTTCGATGCCGCAATTGCGGAGCTTTCCGAATATTACACCGGCAAAACCATGACCTATGATGAATACTGCGAGGAATATAAACTCGAGCTGCGCAACACGGCGCTTATCGAAGCATACAAGGACTATGTTTGCAAAGATTTTTCCGTGACGGATGCAGACATTGCCGATTGGTACGAAAAGCAGCTGAAATCGGATAAGGAGCTTTATGCCTCCAATCCCGGGCAGTATAAAGATAACGAAGAGTATTTTGAAAAATACTGCGGTATCTACGATGATGCCGCGCCCGCGCTTGTTGTTCCGGAGGGATACTCCCGAATCATGGATATTGTTGTTATTCCCAAAGGCGAACTCGGCGATGACTACAAAAAAAAGAACGAACAGCTTGATTCGCTGCGCGAAGAATGCACATCCCTGCTGTTTACGGATGCCTTAAACGGTGACGGCGCAAATTCCGAGCGAATTGCGCAGTTGATTTCGGACTACAAAACGCTTCAGGCTGAATGCGATGAAATGTATAATAAATTCATTGAGCCTTATCGTGCAAAAATCGACAAGGCCTTTGCCGAGCTTGAAGACGGAGCGGACTTTGCTCAGGTCATGCTCAAGTATACAGAGAACGAATACGTTGCGGGCAGCGACAGTTACGGGGGCTGCGAAACCTTCCGCACAAAGGGGCAGTTGATTTCAAC
>UMCV01044164.1_pt1 | contig 20006 bp, 14 predicted proteins | sample 1964311 | NCBI WGS metagenome assembly UMCV01 (sample SAMEA4835976, study PRJEB28245) | human gut metagenome | biome: gut microbiome; material: fecal sample | place: Denmark | collected 2008 | reverse complement strand
TATGAAAATTATTATGCGGGAGCAGATATATCGTTTTCAGCTTTAGTAATCTGCCAACATTCAAATGAAAAAGAAGTGTTTTACTATGAAGACGTGAATTATATTATTAAACAACAAACTCTATATACACAACATCCCGATGATTTTGAAGAGGAAAAAATTGAACAATTAAAGATAGCAAATGATTGGAATCAAAAAATTAATTTAGATAAATGTATAAAAAAAGAAATAACAAAAGATAAACCGGATATACCTCATGAAAAAGAAATTAAAAATAAAATAGTTAATCAATTTCATTTAAATAATAAAAGTTATAGTTTGTTTGTAGATTTTTTAACAAACGATTCTAATAATAAAAATTTTATAATATATGGATTTATTAGGATGGATGGGAATGGGATTTATTTTATTGGGTTAGTTGAAATTAACAACAATTCAATTGAAAAAATAAACTTTCTTGTTCCCTCGAATGTGTTTGATTATAAAACAGAATTTATAGAATTCAAAAAAGCAAATAACTGGTGGAATTAAAGAAAGTTTAAAGCTTTAAGCGAACTTTAAAAGGACACAAGGAGGATATTATTTTATAATATTTCCCCTTGTAACTAAAATGAATGGATATTTTAAAGATTATGGTTTTTTATCTTTCCCTGCCAAAAAATATTATAAAAGATGAATTAAATAAAAAAAATATTACAAAAAGTTAAAATGGCAGATTCCTTTTACAAGAAAATTAGGTGATTTTATCTTCGTATAAATTCACCTTTTTTATAAAATAAGATTTTAAATCACATGTCAATTTACAAATTGTTAGATAAGTTAGTGCATTTCTTAATGAGTTAAAGAGTAAATCTTTAACTTTTTTAAATTGCATCAATTTATTAAAAATAGGTAAAAGAAAAATAAAAAAACTTGATTCTTTTTCTAAAGCAATTATAAAATGAAATTAGAATACGATTAAATGTATTTCAAAAAAGTAATAAAAAAGAATTTTTACAAAACAATTTCAATTTAATCTATTTATCATTTGAAATACATTTTTCTTTTAAAAACAACGTGAAAGAAGAGGTGTATAAAATGTTAAAAAGTAAGCATTGTGCAAACTTAAAAGAATGTAAAGAAGAAGAAATTAGAATGACGTTTTTTTGGTTAATTATTCATGATATGACAATTAGGACACAATATTATAAAGAATTTATTGCAATTTATATAGATCAAAGGAAATACACATTTAAAGAAATATCGAAAAAATTATCTCTTTCAATCAGTGTCGTACATAGAAGAATTCGTTTTTTTAATCGTTTAATGCAGATCATTCATTTTTATTATCGTTATATACTTACTTTTTATCATGATTGGCTGTTTTTACTAACTTTCCAAAATCTTAAATTTTAAATATATTTTCAATTACGTATGAAATTAAAATAGGTTTTAGTAATCAAGTATTTATAGAATTTTTATGTGTTTGACATTTTTTAAATATGATGATAAAAAAACAGGATTAATTCAAAAAGTAATCCTGTTTTTTAAGTTTTTGTTTTATTTATGCATAAAGTATTGTTGCTAAATCTGCATAATCAATAAATGGATTTCTATTACCTTGATATTCATAAATACGATTGTTTCTTTGAATTTCAAATTCATCGACTGGATCTTCTTCATGCCATTTTAATAATACTGAAAGTTTTCCCATTGAAGTGTCATTGCTTGTATCTAAATCATCGTTTAATTCTAAGAAATCATATCTTAAGGCCATATAGAATAAGATTCTAGCAACATCGCCACGATGATCTCCTTGATAGTTATGAGAAATATTTCCATCATCCGCAATATTTGGAAAGAATGTCAAATCTGTATTTGTATTATCGTAAAATTTATTACCGTGCAATCCATTACTATTTTGACAAGTAACACGCAAATTGTGCAAGTCCGTTGCATGGTTTTTAGTATCACTACTTGGACGAGGATCTTTTCCATCTAATTTCATTTGTGAGCACGCCCAAACATGTTCTTTATTCCAAGTACCATTAGCATCAGCAGTAATTAAATCACCATCATATAATCCATATAAATATCCTGGATTGCTAACACTTTCATCGGTGTAAAGCATGATATAGGTATCATCTCCATAAGAAATTCTTGTCATTTCAGAAATTAGAGTTGAAAGATCGGCTGTCAAAGTTTCAACATCACTTTCAAAATCAATGTCTTTGTAATATTCTTCTTTAGTAATGGCTGTATAATTGGTTTCAGGAATTAAGCCTTGACCAGGAACGCTTGGAGTGACATCTCCAGCATCGGTTGTTAAATCTAAATTTGAAGTAAAAGGTACAGTAATACTAAAACTAATAGAATAAAAATAAACCGCTTTTGCTTGAGAAGATAAAGATAGGGTTAAACTTTCCATTGGCTCGGCTAAATTAGATTGAGTATATTCAGTTACAACACTGTTTTTAACATTTTCAGTATAAGAATAATTTCCACCACTAATAACATAATCTGCACCGGATGCACCAGTGGCTTTTAAAGAAATTGTAAAACTATTTAAATAAACTTCTTCTCCAAAAGAGGTCGATAAAGTCCATGGTTCTTTTTGAGGTTGCTTATTACTTCCAATTTGGACACCATCACTAGATTGTCCTAAAAAAGAAAAAGCATCATAGGACCAAGTTAAACCATTAATATTTTCGGTCGTTCCACTAGTTGTGTCATATCCACTACCTGAAAACTCTGATTGATTGAAGACGTGTTGATAAGTTTCAATTTTACCATCAATAATTGGCGGAGTGGATGAACTCGGATCGGAGTTACTAGAATTAGAACTGCTACTTGAACTACTACTAGACGATGAACTGCTAGAAGATGAACTACTTGAACTTGTATCGCTTGTTAATGAACTTCCTCCATTAGATGAAGATGAATTATTCATCGTTTGATCACAAGCGGTTAACGACAAAAGAATTAACGGCAACAATAGTAATTTTTTCATTTTCATTTTCATAATTCCTCCAACATCGACAATTATATCACTCTATAGAAAAAATGGGATATCTAAATTAGACTTTCTTAAAAGACAAAAATTACCAACTTGGGTAAAATTGACTTTATTAATAAATTGTGGTAATATTTTTCGTATGAAAAATATAAAGAAGAAAAAAGTGCATAAAAATATTGGAGGAGTATTATTTTTTTTAAGTGCTCTTTCCGTTTTTAGCGTGGGTTTTGCTAGCTGGAATATCAATGAAAATAATACGACAGAAACAGCATTAGCAATAGAAGCAGATACAGTTTTAAATGCTGAAGATTTTTTTAAATTTCAATCAATAGAAATGTTTGAAATATCAAAATATGGCTTGGTTGTTGACGATGCCATTGTTTATCAAGGAGATGTTAAAATTCCATTTTATATTATAGTTAAAGATGGAATTTATCCTTATTTAACACAAAATTCGCTATCTTTAGATTTGTATTTAAAAAGTACGGACGAATTTAATCTTTTAAGTGAAGATTATTTGGGGAGCACAACGCCAATAATCAACTATAGTGCCTCTCCTAGTTATTCTTCGTTCCCTGACACATCAAATACGGCACAAGGAACATTAGAAAATAATTCAATACAAGTGAATATACAATATCAAAATGACAATTTGGCAAATATCTCTTTATTGTATTTTACTATAGTGTATCATTTTGATTTTTCAGTCTATGCGGATACTTTTGAAACAGCAATTTATAATCAAATTCCAGATAATGGAATAGGATTAGATTTTCAAATTGGGGTGAACTCTTTATGAACAAAAAATTAAAGAGTATTTTTCTATTTGTATGTATGATTTGTGGCCTTTTTTTCATGGTTGGAATGGGAGAATGGGTTATTCAGGTTGCTAGAGATTATTCAGTAATTAAAAATCCAAATGAACCTATCGCTTATATTAAAAGCACAAATCAAAAATTTATGTCTATTGAAAAGGCCTTGGAAGTTGCAGAAAATGACGGTGTATCAACTGAAATTTATGTTATTCCAGGAACAAACCCAACAATCTCAAAAAATTGTACTTTGGCGGCAGGAGATATTTTATATTTTCCTTATACGGGAGAAACTTATGAAGATCCTACCAGAAACGAAGTTACGAATACTAACTTTGCCGACTATAATCAAAGCAGTGTAGAACAATATCGTAAAAATAAAGTAACTATTCTTTCTAATGTTCAATTCACAAATAACGGAACCATTTATGTTGGTGGAAAATTAGGAAAAGGGCAAGGAAATCAAAGGCCAACAGGGCATACAGTTGCAGAGTATTGCGAATTAAATTTAGAAAACAATGCCACTATTGAAAATAATGGAGAAATTGTTTGCTATGGATATATTAAAGAAAGTTCTTCCAATAACGGAAGTAAAATTTATTTAAATAGCGGAAGCATAATTGAATTGCCTTTTATTGTTTATGATTTTAGAGGAGGATCTTATTCTTCTGCTTGTAATTTTGAAGGTGTTTTTCCTTTGAAAATATTTGACTTTGCTAATTCGCAAGTAGAAATGATTTTTGAATACAATTCTACATTATATGGATCTCTTGCTGCTTATGCAAATAATAATATGTATGTGGCAGATCGTACTAAAGTTGTTTCTAGTGATAATGCTTTGTTTTTAATGGGAGAAGGAGCAAGTATTTCCATTAAATATCAATCAAGTAACCCAGAATATACTTCTAATGATTATAAAACAAATGTTTCTTTGGACAACATTAATGAAACAAAAATTATAGTAGATGGAAATGTATCTTTTTCATCTTTAACCCTCTCTTTGGGAGGTAGTAGTTTTAATACAAGCGACTTTTTTTGCCCTTTATGTTTTAAATACGATATTATAATAAATAGTGGGACAACAACTTTATTAAATAAAACAAAATTTTATTCTGGTGCCACCTTAACTGTTAATCCAGGTGCTACTTTAAATATTAATGCAGATATGATGATGTATCGTGAATATAGAGAAGTGGTTTCGACAGGAGGAGACTCACAATACCCATTATCAACTGGGAACGCAAAATTAATTAATAATGGGACAGTAAATTTAAATAGTTCTTTTGCAGGAATTATTGAAACTAGTGTGGTAGGGGCAAAAATTATAACAAGCAATAATTTTGTTTCCACATTAAAAACTAAAGAAGTAATTACTGGGGAAGATTTAGGAATGACTCGAACATATCACGAAATTACTGGTTATGGAATTGGGTTGATATCAAATAATGGTACGCAACCCACAGAGTATGCTAAGTTTGTAGCCAATCAAACCTATCAATCTGAAGGAACATATTGGAATGGTACTATTGGTACGGGAGATATTACAGAAACCGTAGGAGCAGAAGAAGGCGGAAGTTGTCTACTTCCTGAAACATTAATATTAATGAGTGATTATACTTATAAACAAGCAAAAGATATTGTGGCTGGAGATATGGTAATGGTATTGAATCATTATACAGGAAAATTAGATGTAGCTCCTGTTGTCTTTAATGATTATGAAGAAAAACAATTCTTTAATGTAGTGCAACTTCATTTCTCTAACAATCAAAAAGTAGGAGTTATTTATGAACATGGATTTTTTGATTTAGATTTAAATCAATATGTATATATAACTGAAAATAATTATCAAGAATATATTGGACATAGATTCTATGCTTTCAATGAATATTATGAAAAAGAAATAGTCACATTAGAATCAGTACAAATTGAAACAAAATATACAGAATGTTATTCACCAGTTTCTGCAAATCATTTGAATATTATTACCGAAGGTCTATTATCTATGCCTGGAGGAATTAAAGGTTTATTTAATATTTTTGAATTAGATGAAAATCAAATGATTAATCAAGAAAAAATGCAAGCAGATATAGAAAAATATGGTTTATTTACCTATGAAGAATTTGAAACATATATGTCAAAAGAAGCATTTGAAATGTTTAATGTTGCTTATGTCAAAGTTTCTTTAGGTAAAGGACTTATGACCATTCAAGACGTTCAATATTTATTAGAAAGATATAGTAAATATATTCAATAACAAAACGGCGTAAAAGCCGTTTTTTGCTAAAACGTGTTAAATTGACAAAAAAACAAAGAAATGATACAATCAAATCATGAAAAAAGAAAGAATCAAAAAAGTAAATAGAAAAGCCGGGGGGGGGATACTATTTTTACTAACCACTCTTTCGTTATTTAGTGTTGGCTTTTCTAGTTGGACAATTAATAAAAATAATACGGCAGAAGCGACTTTGGCAATAGAAGTTGATGATGTAATTAGTGATGTTATCGAAATTAACAATAAATTTCCTCATTTTGGAGTGACTTCTTTTGAATTGGGCGAAGAGGGGTTTATTTATGAGGGACAATTTACAAATACTGCCTATTTAACTTATTATTTAAAAGTAAATTCTAAAAATTATATTGCAACAGGGATGGTAGGAACAGACTTATCTTTGAATGTTACTTTAAATCAAAGTGAGAGTGGATTTCAATTATTAAATTCAACCTATATGCAAAATTTAATTTCTTTTGATCTTGATGAAAAAAATACATTTGATAATACGGCTTCATTTATTATTGATGAAGCAACGAATTCTGGTTATTCTAATTTTATTATATCTCACGAAAATTTTGGTAAAGAAGATATATTTTTTTCTTTACGATTTACTTTTGTTATTTCTAATTTAGAAACTTATAAAGCCGAATTGGCGCTTTTTGAAGATGAGAGTATATCTTCTTTTCAATTAGGTATAAAGGTAGGAATATAAAAATGAAGAAAAAGATATTTATTATAATATTCACAGTTCTATTTTCTATTTTTTCTTTTTCTTCAATTTTTGCAACATGGAATATCGCAACTGACTTTTCACAAGAAAATGCAGAGATAAAAATCAATAAAAAAGCAAAAAATGTTGTTGAAAATTATAAAGGAAATAGCGAAACACCCTATGCTCGATTTGTAACTTTAGAGGCTGCATTAGAGTCGGCAAATGCCGAAGCACTTTCTGGTACTGAAATTCATGTTTATATAATTACCAATTCTGAAATTCAAGTACAAAATAAAAATTTAACGTTAAATGATGGAGTTAATTTATATTTGCCTTATGATGGTAAAACTTTTTTTACTGATTCACAAGACGAATATAGTAGTTATATGACTAAAACTTTTTCAGATAATAATGCAACGGGAGTAAAAAATAATAGAAAATGTTATGTTGAACTTATTAATTCAACTCTAACTATTAATGAAGGGGCAGAACTTTATATTGGTGGTGAGTTTGGCTCAAAAGGAGTAAGCGGAAGATATGGAGAAATTGCTTTGGATAAATATTCAAAGATTATTTGCTCCGGAAGTATATATGCTTATGGGTATATTAAAGAATTAAAAACAATTAATTTTAATCAAGAAGAAAATAAAGATTATGAAAAATTAAATAATGAAAACGATTCCTATAGATATTTAAAATTTACTAAAACGGGGTATTTAAAAACGCCTTTAGCTATTCATGATTTAAAAAGCGGAAATCAATTAACCACACTTGTAGAGTCAAATATTTGTCCTTTTAATATTTTTGAATTTCCAAACATTCAAACATTCACTAGTTTTGAATATGGGGCCAAAATGGATGCTAATGTTAGAATGTCGGTAAGTTCATCGTATTTTAGTATTACTACTGGAGTTATTAGAACACAAGAATCTGGTGAAAACGCTTTGTTTTTAACTGGGAAAAAAAGTAATGATGATGAAGGAACTGTGAGTTTTGAATATTGTCCAACAAATACAAATGGTTATACAACGGTTGGCAATGTTCCAACATATATTTATATTAATAGTGAACTTTCAATTGGGTCTTTAGAAATGGAGGTTTCGATAGTAACAATTAATACGGCCGATTATTTTTTACCATTTTCATATAAAATGCAACATTTTGTATTAGATGGAGCAAAATTAAATATTTCTAACAAAATAAAATATTTACCTGGAAGTTCATTATTTATACAAAACAATGGGATATTAAATTTATCTTCTTCATTGATTTTTTATAAAAGTGATTCATTTGATAATGTAATAGGATCAGGTTATTCAGGAACCTATGATGATGCAAAATTTATTGTTAATGGCAAACTAGAATGTAGTGAATCAGCAGCAATTGGTGCTTTTATAGAAACAACTGATAATTTGGGAGTTGCTAGTTTAAACTTTAAAAATATTGCACAAACCAATTTAACAGTTTCATCATATGATGGAACTAATAATTACGAAGTAAAAATAACTTCATCAGGTAATTTTAAAATTAATAATGAGATAAAATCAGCACAATTCAAAGAAAGAACGACTTTTTATTCTAGTTCGGATTGTTGTTGGAATGGAGAATATATATTAACTTCAATTGTACAAATTAATATACAAGATTTATATGAATATAATATTGGAAACTATAAGGTCTATCAAGCTGATGATGCAAATGGAACAAATGCGATAGAATTAACTCCAGATGGAGTTTACTTTGATACAAATTATCAATTTGAAATTCAACAAAACAAATATGTTAAAATTGAAGTGATTCGGGCTTATTCGGCTTCTTTTGAAAATAACACAAATATATTTGCTTCTTCTAACTATTATTTGGTTACTGACGATATAACTTTAAATATTATACCTAATGAAGGAATTTTATTAGGATTAACCACACAAGGAACATCTGGAGCAGGAGGAGCAAAATTTACAGTAACAGAAACAGCATCAAACTATGTAGAAGAAATTACTTCAAATGGAACCTTGAAATTGATAAAAAACGCGGCCTTTACTGTTGATTTTTCTTGGGGAATGGGATCAACTTCAATGGATAAAGCATATATTGCAGAAGGAACTTTTGTTAAAAATTATCCATCTAGTGGTTCGACACCAGAAAATTATTGTTCTGAATCTAATTTAACAAATATGAAAGAAATAAGTTTTAAATATAGTGCTCAAGCGACGACAAACTTAGTTATATTTGTAACTTCTAAAACGGGTTGCTTTGCTGATGGAACTTTAATTTTGATGGCCGATGGAACTTATAAAGCAATTGAAAATATTGAGGCGGGAGAACTAATTCAAACTATCAATCATGAAACAGGCAAATTAGAAATACAACGAGTATTTGCAATTGTTGAAAAGGAAGTAGGAAATTATGAGGTATTAAGATTGAAATTTAGCAACGGCAAATATGTAGATGTTTTAATTGAACATGGATTTTTTGATATGAATTTACTTCAATATGTTCAAATTAATAAAAATAATGTTTTTAATTATATTGGACATTCTTTCTATTCTATTGATGGAAAAGTGCAATTAGAAGGATATGATATTTTTAATACTTATACTCATATTTGGAGCATTGCTTCTTATAAAAATATTAATGCATTTGCTAATGGAATGTTAAGTGTAAGTGATGACATTGAAGGCTTCTACAATATTTTTGAATACGATGAAAACTTAAAGTATAATCCGGAAGCGTATGAAAGAGATCTTCAATTATATGGGCTATTTTCTTATGAAGAATTAAAACATTTAATATCTTATGAAATGTATGAGGGATTAAATGCAAAATATTTGAAAGTAGCAATTGGCAAAGGATTGGTTACAATGGAAAAATTGCTGCAATACTTAGAAAAATATTCTCAATATTTTAATTATCATAAAATCTAATTCATACTAAAAATTTTATATAAGAGTTCGGAAAACTTTTCTGAACTCTTTTACTTAAATTTTATTAGTAAATTTATATAAAACATAGTAAAATAAATATAAGGAGGTAGAAGATATGATTTCATTGTTTAGCACTACAGCAGGATTAGCTGTTATTGCAGGTGCCTTAGCTATTCTTGTTATTATTTTATCTTTGTTTAAAGTTAGTCTAAAAATTATTTTAAAAATAGTTCTTAATGCACTTTTAGGAGCAATTATATTATATCTTGTCAATTTTATTCCAAGTGTAGATATTCCAATAACTTGGATTAATGCTTTGGCTACGGGAATTTTTGGAATTCCTGCTGTTATAGTTATTTTAATTATTTATTTTGTAACCAAATAGCAACTTTTAAAAAGTTGCTTTTTTTATAAAAAAGAGTTGCAAATCAAAAAAAATAGATATATAATCTTATTGACAACTATTGTTATTAAGAAAGTTGTCGAGGAGAAATACTATGGAATATAGATGTACAAAACAATATCAGGCGATTTATGATTTTGTTACAAAAAATCGTTGCCATCCAACTGCCGAAGAGGTCTATAGCGAAATTGTTAAAGAAATTCCTAACATTAGTCTAAAAACCGTTTATCGTAATTTGTATAAATTGGTTGATGAAGGAAAAATTGCTCGGATTTCTTTAGCAAATCAAAAAGATCGTTTTGACGGCGATACAACAAACCATTATCATTTATGTTGTAGTAAATGTCATCAATTTATGGATTTTGATTTACCTTATCAAAACCAATTAAATGAAATGGCGTCTCAAAAAAGTAATTATCAAATCATGGCACACACGATTATATTTAAGGGTATTTGTCCTCAATGCTTAAAAAAAATAAAATAAAGGAGAAAAAGAAAATGGCAAAAATGAAATGTTTAGTTTGTGGACAAATTTTTGAAGGAGATGTTTGTCCAGTATGTGGAGCAAAAGGAGATAAAATTGTTCCTTATGTTGAAGAAGAAATGACTTGGGCTGATGAACATGTTTTAGGTGTTGCAAAAGGTGTTGATTCAGAAATTCTTGAAGGATTAAGAAATCATTTCCAAGGAGAATGTAGCGAAGTTGGTATGTATTTAGCAATGGCACGTCAAGCTTTCCGTGAAGGTTATCCAGAAGTTGCTTTGGTTTTAGAACAAATTGCAAAAGAAGAAGCGGAACATGCTGCTCGTTTTGCTGAAATGTTAGGCGAACTAGTTTCAAATAGCACAAAAGAAAATCTTGAAAAAATGTTAGCAGGAGAAAATGGAGCTTGCCATGGCAAAAAAGCCATTGCCACAAAAGCAAAACAATTAAATTTAGATGCAATTCATGATTCTGTCCACGAAATGACAAAAGATGAAGCTCGTCATGGTCGTGCATTAAAAGCTTTACTTGATCGTTATTTTAAATAAAAAAGCACAAAAACAGAGAAAAAACTCTGTTTTTTTCTTTGCTTGATTGATTTTAGGGGGTTTATCCTATATAATAAATAGCGGTGATTAAATTTAAAGTTAATCAACTAATACGAAAAATAAAAAAAGGAGAGAACACATGGCTAAATACGTTTATTTATTTAAAGAAGGAAATGCCAATATGCGTGAACTTTTAGGTGGTAAAGGTGCCAATTTAGCAGAAATGACATCTTTGAATTTACCTGTTCCTCAAGGATTTACGGTAACCACTGAAGCTTGTACAAAATACTATGCTGATGGCAAAATCTTATCTCAAGAAGTTGTTGACCAAATTGAAACGGCTTTACATGAATTAGAAAAAATTTGTGGTAAAAAATTTGGAGACAATAATAATCCTTTACTTGTATCTGTAAGAAGTGGGGCTAGAGCATCTATGCCTGGTATGATGGATACGATTTTAAACTTAGGTTTAAATGATGTTTCTGTTGAAGGATTGGCAAAACTCACAAATAATCCTCGCTTTGCTTACGATTCTTATCGTCGTTTTATTCAAATGTTTGCTGATGTTGTTATGGAAATTTCAAAAGAAAATTTTGAAAAAATCTTTGATCAAAGAAAGAAAGATAAAGGCGTTGCTTTAGACACAGAATTAGATGCAGAAGATTTAAAATATTGTGTTGAACAATTTAAAATTCGTTATAAAGAAATTAAGGGTGAAGATTTCCCTCAAGATCCAAAAACACAATTATTTGAAGCAGTAAAAGCAGTATTTAGATCTTGGGATAACCCTAGAGCAAATGTCTATCGTCGTTTAAACAATATCCCTTATGATTGGGGAACTGCTGTCAATGTTCAATCCATGGTTTTTGGTAACATGGGTGAAGATTCTGGTACTGGTGTTGCTTTTTCAAGAAATCCAGCCACTGGAGAAAATGAAGTGTTTGGAGAATACTTATTCAATGCACAAGGAGAAGATGTTGTTGCAGGAATTCGTACACCATTCCCAATTGCACATTTAAAAGAAGACAACAAAGAATTATATGATGAATTTGTTCGCGTAGCAAAAACATTAGAAAGACACTATAAAGATATGCAAGATATGGAATTTACGATTGAAAAAGGTAAATTATATATGTTGCAAACAAGAAATGGTAAAAGAACCGCACAAGCTGCTTTAAAAATTGCGATTGATTTAGTCAATGAAGGATTAATCACAGAAGAAGAAGCCGTTTTAAAAGTAGAACCACAATCTTTAGATGCTTTGTTGCATCCAGGATTTGATCAAAAAGCATTAAAACAAGCGACTCCGATTACAAAAGGATTAAATGCTTCACCAGGAGCGGCTTGTGGTAAAGTTGTCTTTACTGCTGAAAGGGCAAAAGAGTTACATGCTCAAGGTGAAAAAGTCGTTTTAGTACGTTTAGAAACATCTCCTGAAGATATTGAAGGAATGATTGCTTCTCAAGGTATTTTAACCGCTCGTGGAGGAATGACTTCACATGCAGCTGTTGTTGCTCGTGGTATGGGAACTTGTTGTGTTTCAGGAGCAGGAGAAGTTTTAGTTAATGAAGAAGAAAAATACTTTACAGTAAAAGGAAAAAGATATAACGAATTAGACTGGATTTCTATTGATGGAAGTACTGGATATGTATATGGTGAAGCAATTCCAACCGTTGATGCTAGTGTAACTGGTGATTTTGCTACTTTAATGAATTGGGCAGATAAATATAGAAGATTAAAAGTTAGAACCAACGCTGATAATCCTCGTGATGCAAGAGTGGCTTATAACTTTGGTGCTGAAGGTGTTGGTCTTTGCCGTACTGAACATATGTTCTTTGAAGCAGATAGAATTATGGCAATGCGCGAAATGATTGTTTCTGATACAGTAGAAGAACGTAAAAAAGCATTGGCTAAAATTCTTCCAATGCAAAGACAAGACTTTGTCGGTATTTATCGTGAAATGAAAGGATACTCTGTAACCATTCGTTACTTAGATCCACCTTTACATGAATTCTTACCTCATACAGACGAAGATATTGCATCACTTGCTCAAGAAATGGGCATTACTTTTGAAAAATTAAAAGCAAAAGTAGAAAGCTTACATGAATTTAACCCAATGCTTGGACATCGTGGTTGCCGTTTAGCTGTTACTTATCCAGAAATAGCTGAAATGCAAACAAGAGCTGTTATAGAAGCTGCAATTATTGTCAATAAAGAAGGATTAAAAGTAACTCCAGAAATTATGATTCCATTAGTTGGAGAAGTAAAAGAATTACAATATGTTAAAAAAGTAGTCGTAGAAACTGCTCAAAAAGTCATGGAAGAACAAAATTATCAATTAGAATATAAAGTTGGAACCATGATTGAAGTTCCTCGTGCGGCTTTAACTGCTGATGAAATTGCAACAGAAGCTGAATTCTTCAGTTTTGGAACAAACGACTTAACACAAATGACATTTGGATTTAGCCGTGATGATGCTGGAAAATTCCTAGAAGAATATTATAATCGTAAAGTTTTTGAAAGCGATCCATTTGCCCATGTAGACCAAAAAGGTGTTGGAAAATTGATGAAAATGGCCGTTGAATTAGGTCATTCAACACGTAAAGATTTACATTGTGGTATTTGTGGAGAACATGGTGGCGATCCAGCTTCAATTGAATTCTGCAATTCTATTGGACTTGATTATGTTTCTTGTTCACCATATCGTGTTCCAATTGCCCGTTTAGCTGCTGCACAAGCTGCAATTCGTGCAAAGAAAAAATAGTTTTATCTATTTTATAAAAGACTAAAACTCCATTCGACTGAATGGAGTTTTTTAATATTTATTGATAAAAAATGGCAAAATGGATGCAAATTCTCAATGAGGTGAAACATGGAAATTGCAAGAAATAAGTATTTAGAAATAGGATATTTGAAGGAATAAAAGAATTTTTGCTTGATCGAATAGTTTAGAATTATAAAATACCATTTAAAAAAATAATTGAAATATTAACAAAACACAAATTTTGCGTCTTAAAATATTGTTTTTGTTGGAATGTCTTAAAACGTAGAAATTAGCAGTTGCCGACAATTTGTCAACAACTTAAAATAAAAAGTATTATTATGAAGAAATTGATGAATAATTCAATGATTTATCCTAATAACACAAATAAAATCATAATTTTTAATGATAATCAATATTAATAACTGGTGAATATTTATCGTCTAATTCTTTAATTTTATCTTGAATATAAGTGATGTAATCATTTTTTTCTAGATTGCTAAATGAATAAGGAATAGATAAATCAAAAATGACATTGACATTTTTTTCTCCTTGAGTAATTCTTAAATCGTGAAAAGAAACATCCTTTTTTGAATCTTGAATTAACTTTGTTAAATAAGCATGTAATTTTTTAACTTCTTCATTATCTACTGAAACGGGATCCATATGAATGACCATATGAATATATAATTCATCTTCAATCTTTTTTTCTAAAGCATCTATGAGTTCATGAATTTTAATGATATTGGCTTGATCTGAAACTTCAACATGGATAGAAGCCATTTTACGACCAGGACCATAATCATGAACAATTAAATCGTGTGTTCCTAAAATTTCTTTTTCTTGTAAAATAATATTTTGGATTTCTTGGATTAATTCATCACTAGCTTTAGTTCCTAAAAGTGTTTTACTTGTTTCTATCGTTAATTTAATGCCATTGTAAACAATTAATAAGGAAACCAAAATCCCCATTAATCCATCAACAGAAAAAGAAACATATTGACCAATAATTAAAGAAATTATAACCAAAGAGGTTGTTAAAACATCACTTAGACAATCAAAAGCAGTCGCTTTTAAGATTAAAGAATCAATTTTTTTACTTAAATATCGATTATAAGAAAACATCCATAATTTTAATAAAATGGATACGCCTAAGATGATGACTAAAACAAGGTTAAAACTGGATGGTTCTTGTTTGTCTAGTAATTTATTCACTGAAGAAATCAATAATTGTGCTCCCATAAAGATGATAATAAAAGAAACAATTAAAGAAGCAATATATTCTATTCTTCCATGACCATAGGGATGTTCTTTATCCGGTTTTTTGTTGCTTAGTTTGGCACTAAATAAACCGATAATCGATGAAGCCGAATCAGATAGATTATTTAAAGCGTCAGAAAGAACACTAATACTTTTTAAAATCAAACCAATGACTAATTTTAAAACAAATAAAATAAAATTGCAGATAATTCCTAAAACGCCACCTAAAACAATATAGGATTGTCTGACTTTTTTATCTTTTACATCATTTGCATTTTTAATGCATTTTTTTACTAAAAATTTAATCATAATTTTTCCTCACTATTTTATTATATAACAAATTGATAAAAAAGTTTAGATTCAAACAAAGTTATGTTACAATATAAAAAACAAGAAGGGGATTTGAAGTGAAAAAAATGTTGAATATTCTCCTTTCAGCCATTGCTGCAGGAATTTGCATTGGCATTGGAGGAACTGTCTATCTATCTGTAGTTGGAATCAATAAAATTGTGGCATCTTGTCTTTTTGCCTTAGGGTTATTTACAATTATTTGCTATCAATTTTTTCTATTTACAGGGAAAGTGGGATATGTATTTGAAAATAAACCGCGATATCTTTTGGATTTAGGAATGATTTGGATTGGTAATTTTTTAGGAACGTGTCTAGTTGGATTTTTATTTCGACAAACGCGATTTTTAACTCCTGAAATCCAACAAACAGTGAATGACCTCATTCTTTCAAAACAAAATGATTCCGTGCTGAGTATTTTGATTTTATCTTTTTTTTGTGGCATGTTAATGTATATTGCAGTGAATACACAAAAAAAAGAAAATATTGCACCAGTATTTAAATTGATTGCGATATTTTTCTGTGTAATGGTTTTTATTTTGTGTGGGTTTGAACACGTTGTTGCAAATATGTATTACCTTGCAGCTTCAGGACAATGGAGTTTAAAAATCATCCTTTATCTTTTATTAATGACTCTTGGAAATGGATTAGGATCGATAACCATTTGGTTTTTTGAACATGTATTGAAAAAGAAGGAAAACTAAAAAGTTTCCCTTTTTTATTTTTTAAAAATAAACAATCCTTTTTTCTTCTATTTGTGATATAATAAAGAAACGGAAGTGATCAAATGAATAAAATTGATATTAAAGAAATTATTAAAAACACCATTGATGGTGATACCTATACAAAAGCTTACGAAGTTTTTTCTAACAAAAAAATTATTTTAAAATGTAGACGAAATGAAAAAGATGAAGATGTTTACGAAGGAATGGTTTCAGGAATGGGGAATAAAAGTTATCCTGTTAGTGCAACCATTGATGCCAAAGGGAAAGTCATTCATGCCTCTTGCGATTGTGATTTTTATTGGAATTATGATGGATATTGTAAACATATTTTAGCTTTTTTATTAAAAATTAATGAAGTGACCAATAAAAAAGAAGTAAATCAATTGACTTCTCTTTTAAACTTTTATAAAAAAAGTGTTAGTTTAGATATTCAACTTACTCCGATTTTTCATATTTATGGCAAAGAAGTAGGAATTGAATTAAAAATTGGAAAAGGGAAAACGTATTTTATTAAAAATATACCTGAATTTTTCGACAATATCGAAAAGAATTTATCATTTAAATATGGCAAAGAATTAGAATTTGTACATACAACAACCGCATTTAATAAAGAAAGTAGAAATTTGATTGAAGACTTAAAAGATTATATTGGGTATCGTTCGATAGAAGGAAAATCGTATTTTGATAATAAACGGAAATGTAGTCTTCCTCAGATTGTATTTAAAAAATGTTTAGATGCGCATTTAGATCAATCTGTAGAATTAGTATTAGATGAAGCCAATTATGAATTAAATTATACGAGTAGTGAATTTGATTTGAATTTAGTTTTTGAAAAAAATACCTTATTTATCGAAAACAAAAAGCAAATGCGTGTTTTTATGGTCGGAAGAAGTTACTATGTTATTCGAGATAAAAACCTATATTGTTTAGACAATGTCAATAATCCGCACGTTGTTCCGTTAGTCATTGCTTTATTTCAACAAGATTTAGTTTTTAATAGTAAACTATATAATGAATTTTTTACTTATATCTATCCACAAGTGGTCAATTGCATTACGATTATTAATCGAGAAGAATTTGAAAAATACAATAATTGTTCGAATTTAGATGCGGAATGTTATTTAGATTTTAAAAATCATTCTTTATATTTAAAATATAAATTTATGTATCATTCTTTAGAACGAGAAGAGGCCATTAAACAAGGATATTTTCCAAATATTGCTCAAGAAGAAAACTTTTTTGAACAATTAGCCACATTTAGTTTTTTAAGGACGACAAAAGAAAATGAATACATTATTGATGATGAAGATTGGGCTTTGGATTTTTTAAAAAACGATTTACATAAATTAAAAGAATATGCAACAGTTTATATCAGTGATTCGATTAAACATTTATCTTTTAAAAAGATGAACTCAACTGGCGTTGGCATTCGTTTTAATAACAATTGGTTAGAACTTGTCTTTAATGAAGAAATCATTGCCTTAAAAGATTTAGATGAAATTTTAAAATCTTTAAAAGAAAAGAAAAAATATCATTTATTGAAAGATGGAACGATTTTAGATTTACAAGATAAATATATTCAAGATTTAAAAGATATTATTGAGACGATAGGAGTTCCTGCATCAAAATTACAAAAAGAGATGCAAATTCCTTTATTTAAGATGATGCGATTTGAGTCAATATTTGATCAAAAAGCTATTCCTAAAGAAATTGAACAGTTTTTATATGATTTGAAGAATTATAAACATAAAAATTATCCTTTAAATCCAAAACTTGCTTCTATTTTAAGAGATTATCAAAAAGAGGGATTCCGTTGGTTATATAACTTAGCGAAGTATAATGTTGGTGGTATTTTAGCCGATGATATGGGACTTGGTAAATCCTTACAAATTATTTCATTACTCAGTTCTTTTAAAACAAAAAATCCCAATTTAATTGTTGCTCCTTCTTCGTTAACCTATAACTGGTATAATGAATTTAAAAAATGGGATGAACAATGTGATATCTTATTAATTACAGGAAATGGGCCAGTTCGTGAACAACTCATCAAAAATATTCAACCTACACAAACGATTATTACTTCTTATGATTATTTAAAACGAGATTTAGAATTATATCAAAACCTTCAATTTCATTTTATGGTCATTGATGAAGCACAAAACATTAAAAATTTTGCTACAAAGAATGCTGAAAGTGTTAAAGAAATTAAAGCCATAACCAAATTTGCTGTTACTGGTACGCCTCTAGAAAATTCTTTGGCTGATTTGTGGTCCATTTTTGATTACTGTTTACCTGGCTATTTAAAAACGTATGAAATATTTAAATATGAATACGAATATGATATTGTTAAATTCAAAGATACCGCAAAAATTAATCGTTTAAATAAATTAGTTGCACCATTTATTTTACGTCGAATTAAAAAAGATGTCTTAAAAGAATTACCAGACAAACTAGAGCAAGTTGTTTATGCCAAAATGGATCAAGAACAACAACAAGTTTATCATGCAACCATAGAACAAGCTAAAAAGCAAATTATGGAAAATAGTTCTAATAAGATGTATATCTTTTCAATGCTTACGCGACTAAGACAAATTTGTTGTCATCCAAAACTCTATCTTCAAGATTATCAAGGTGAAAGTGCAAAATTGAATCTTACTTTAGATTTGGTTGAAAATAGTATTAGTGGAAATCATAAAATCTTAATCTTTTCACAATTTACAAGTATGCTTGCCATTTTACAAGAAGAATTGCAAAAAAGAAACATTCAACCCTTTGTCTTAACAGGAGACACTCCTGCCGAAAAAAGATATCAAATGGTAGAAGAATTCAATCAAAATTCAGAAATTAAAGTCTTTTTAATTTCTTTAAAAGCGGGAGGAACAGGTTTAAATTTAACAGCAGCGGATACGGTGATTCATTATGATCCTTGGTGGAATTTAAGTGCTGAAAATCAAGCCAGTGACCGTGTCCATCGTATTGGTCAAAGAAAAAATGTACAAATTTTAAAAGTGATTGTAAAAGATTCTGTAGAAGAAAAAATTCTTAATTTACAAATGTTAAAAAAAGATTTATTTAATTTAGTCATTGGCAATGAACAAGAATTTGTATCTAAATTAACATTAAATGAATTGTTATCTTTATTTAATGATTAAAGGAGAGGATAGAATGATTTATACGGATTTAACAAAAAAAAGCTTTAAAATTATGTTTTGAGGCGCATAAAGATCAGGTTGATAAAACGGGTTTGCTCTATGTCTTTCATCCCTTTCATTTGGCAGAACAAATGGATGATGAAATTTCCACCGTCTGTGCTCTTTTACACGATGTTGTAGAAGATACAGATATGACATTTGAAAATTTGATTCAAATGGGTTATCCCCAAGAAGTGATTGAAGTTTTAAAACTTCTAACACACGAAAAAGAAAATCCTTATATGAATTACATTAAAAAATTATCTACGAATCCTATCGCTAAAAAAGTAAAAATAGCTGATTTAATGCACAATAGTGATAATACAAGATTAAGTGTTATTGATGATTATGCTAAAAAGCGTTGTCAAAAATACAAAGAAGCATTAGAAATACTAACAGAAAATGAAAAGTTGTAGAGACAATTTTTCATTTTTTATTGGAACTTATAAAACAAAAAAGATTAACTTATTTGGAAGAACAAATGAGAGCTTTCTATAATTTACCAAAAGATTGAAACGTTAGAGCAAAGATTCTTTAATTCATTCATGTTTAAAAATTTTATGTTAAAAAA
>UMCV01002281.1_pt1 | contig 20044 bp, 12 predicted proteins | sample 1964311 | NCBI WGS metagenome assembly UMCV01 (sample SAMEA4835976, study PRJEB28245) | human gut metagenome | biome: gut microbiome; material: fecal sample | place: Denmark | collected 2008 | reverse complement strand
GCTTACATAGCAAGGCTATCGGAAGGAGGATGATAGCTGCTATGTAGGATAATATGATGCGTATGGCTTGCTTCATGCGTGCAAAAGTACAGCTTTATGTTGAAACAACAAAAGATTTTCTTTGATTTCTTGCGATTCTGCATTGGTTCTGCCAAGGAAATACCTGGTTCGTTGAAGGAGGTGGATTGGAAGGAGCTGTATGCTATTGCCAAGAAGCAATGCCTGGTGGGTGTTCTCTTTGATGGTATCAAGAAGTTGCCAGCTGAACATGTGGAAATGGAGAAGGAGTTATTGCTCCGTTGGATGGCGGAAAGCCAGATGTTGGAGAAGGCGAATGTTCGGTTGAACGATGCTGCCATTCAGGTTTCTGAGTGGTTCCGGAAAAAGGGATTCAGAACCTGTATCCTGAAAGGGCAGGGAAATGCATTGATGTATCCGAATCCTTATTCCCGGACTCCTGGTGATATTGATATCTGGGTGGAAGGTGGAGATGATCGGGTTATCTCCTTTGTGCGCTCTATCTCGCCTCTTGAAAAGGCGTGCTATCACCACATCGAGTTCCCATCGTATAAGGGTGTGGAGGTTGAAGTGCATTATCGGCCTAGCTTTCTGTTGTGCTTCTGGCATAACAGAAAGCTTCAGAAATATTATGAGAGGGTGAAGGAGGAGCAGTTCTCGCATCGGGTGATGTTGGGAGAGCAAGGGGAGATTGCGATTCCGACAATGGAATTCAATCTCATCTTCCAGTTGACTCATATTTTCTCGCATCTGATGAATGAGGGGATTGGGTTAAGGCAACTGGTGGATTATTACTATGTTCTTTGCGACTTTTATAAAGTCTATCAAAAATCTTCGAAAATCACCCCGTCCCTCTTTACCCTTAAAGAGGGCTCCACCTCTCACCCCGACCCTCTCACCCTCAGGGGAGAGGGAGGAAACCGCCCTACTCGGTGCTCGGAACCGCTACGCTCTAAGGATGGCGGACCATCAAAGGTCTCGCCAAATTGTGCGGGATGGGACCGCCGGGATGCTATTGGGGATATGACTTCTGCAACTGCTTCTACTTCTACTTCTACTGACACTTCTGCTACTGCTGCTCGCTCTTCTTTTGCTGCCAATTCTTCTGCAGCTATTGATAGGGTGCAGAAGGAATTGAAGGAGTTGGGATTGTGGATGTTTGCCGGGGGTATCATGTATATCATGCAGGAGGTGTTCGGCATGCCTGCCTCTCGCCTTATTGTTCCTCCGAATGAAAAGTATGGTAAGTTTGTGCTGAATGAAGTGCTGGAAGCCGGGAATTTCGGAAGGCATGATGCCCGGAATCGGTTTGGTAGGTCACAGCTTGGACATAATCTCCAAAGGGTGTATCGGGATATAAGACTCGTGAGGTATTTTCCTGCTGAGGCTCTATGCGAGCCTTTGTTTAGAACTTGGCACTTCTTCTGGAGGCTAAAATATAAAAAATAAATTAATCAAATAATTAATTGAAATAACTTTGTTTATGTTTGTCGAGATGCAGATAGGTAATCAGCTAGATGAGGATGACTATCTGCACTTCGATTATCAATGATAATCATAATGAAGAAAAAAGTTTTTGTAAGCGGTTGCTATGACCTGCTACATTCCGGTCATGTGGAGTTTTTCCAGCAGGCATCACAGTATGGTGACCTGTATGTGGGCATCGGATCGGATGCTACTTATCTGGAGTATAAGCATCGCAAGCCTATGTTTCCGCAGGAGGAAAGGCTATTCATGGTCAAGAATATCAAGGCGGTGAAGGATGCGTATATCAATGAGGGGAGCGGAGTTTCAGAAGATATGGCCGGTGAAGTTGCCGAAGATGGATCCGGAGATGCTCGCCCGACTGGTATTCTGCTTTGAGAACAATCCGGAGCGTCACGATGGTATCATCTCGGGTGCCCAGGATTCTATCGGTATCTGTGTTCCCGGTCTGGTGCGTCATTATTATGACAATAACTTCTGGCCGGAGAAGATAGAGAGTACGCAGGATGAGATGACCCTCCGTTTCCTGGAAGACCATCTGGTGATGATTCCGATGGAACCGAGACGGTCGGGATGCAGTGTGGTGGAAGGTAAGGATATCACGCCTGAGAAGGTGAAGGCGCTGGCTGATGCAGCTGATGTCTGCTGGAAGGCGATTCTGGCGCACGACCTTGATGCATTTGCTGCAGCATACAGGGCATCTTTCGAGGCCCAGATTGCGATGTTCCCGGGTATGGTGAATCCGTCAATCAATGGTGTGATAGAACTGGAGGCGAGTGTGCAGCCGATGATTGACCGCTACAGCAGCATGGAGGAGGTTCTGGCATGGAAGATGCCGGGAGCTGGTGGCGGCGGTTATCTGGCACTGGTAGTAAAGGACAGTCTCAAATTTGCAGAGAATCATGACGAAGCCATCCATCTTCAGATACGAAGGGCATAACTATCTGGTGCCCTTCCTCATCATCAGCACTCTCTTCTTCATGTGGGGCTTTGCCCATGGCATCCTCGAGGTGCTGAATCCGCATTTCCAGGAGTCGTTCCATATCAGCAAGGCGATGTCGGCCCTGACGCAGGCTGCTGTCTATGGTGCCTACTTTCTGATGGCACTGCCTGCCGGATGGATTATCCGGAAGTGGGGCTACAGGAGGGGAGTGATAACAGGACTGGTTCTCTTCGGTATCGGTGCTCTGATGTTCATACCGGGAAGCAGGATCAACAGTTTCTACTTCTTTGTTCTGTCGCTGTTTGTGATAGGATGCGGACTGACCTGTCTGGAAACGAGTGCGAATCCTTATACTACGGTACTGGGACATCCTGACAAGGCAGAGAGCAGAATCAACCTGTCGCAGTCGCTCAATGGTATCGGATGGATTGTAGGACCGCTGGTTGGCGGACAGCTTCTGTTCTCGGGTGTCAACATTGCCATTCCTTATGCCCTGGTGGGTATCTTCGTGCTTTCTGTGGCGCTGGTCCTGTCAAGGATTAAGTTGCCTGATCCAAGGAGAGCGCATGAGGCGGATACGAACGAGAAGGTAGAGGAGAAGCCGATGCGAGTGATGGCATTCGGTTTTGGTATGCTGACCTTGTTTCTTTATGTGGCAGCCCAGACGGGTGTGAACAGTTTCTTCATCAACTATGCTGAGGAGAGCATTCATATAGAGAAGCAGACTGCCAGTCTGTATCTCGCCTTTGGCGGAATGGGTCTGTTCTTTATCGGCAGGTTGGCTGGTGGTGTCATCATGAATTATGTCCAGCCAAGGCTGGTGCTGCTGGTCTGTGCCATCCTCACCTTTGTAGCCACACTGATAGTGGTGGTATGTAGCGGAACCTTATCTCTCATTGCGTTCTTCGCCCTGTATCTGGGAGAGAGCATCATGTTTCCTACTATCTTCTCGCTGGCATTGAGGGATGCGGGTACAAAGACCAAACTTGCCTCTTCATTGCTTATCATGACGATAGTGGGTGGTGCGGTTGCTCCAGTAATCATGGGGTATATAGCGGATACTATGGGCAGTATGGCGATTGCCTTTCTCATACCGCTGGTATGTTATGGGGTGATTGGAGGGTATGCGTTATCGAAACGCCACGTTCCTCTTTAAATAAAAGGAGGATTTTTCGAAAAATGCCTCGTTCCTGCCATGTGACTATGTCCGCCATTTTGAAGATGGTACGGATGCGGAGGTAACGAAGACATCCCAAGCCGTCGCATGATAGTTAAATTTTAGAAAATCAAAACTTTATTCAAAAATACTGGTACGGTTAACCTGCTGATAAATAGTGGGGACGCTGTATTGGTGGTTTACACTTGGATAAGATTAAAAGAATCACAAATTATAAGTTGTAGAGTAAGTATATGGGATTAGTCTTTACAGTACTTTTTTTATTAGCGTTGTCCGCAATACTTTCCGTATTGTGTCCAGAAAGGTCATCCTCAAAACTTTGGTTGGTGCCTTGGACTTGGAAGCATATAGGCAAGCCTGTGCGTGATTATCTTCTTCGTAGAGTGACAACTGCAAAAGTTGTCTATTGCTATTTGGGGTTGATGATGGCTATAAATGGCTCGTCCTTGCTCTTCAATGTGTTTAGGGTGAAGACAAACAACTTTATGATTGAGTTTTCTGCAGACCCAATAAATTGGTCTTTACTTATAGTTGATATACTCCTTACTATTGTTGCTGTAATTTATCTTATATTGCAATTTCGCAAGCCAAGTGCAGGCTTTATAAAAGGAAACTCAACTGAAGAAATCTTAGACGCATTGGCTAACAAGAATGATGAGATTAAAGAATTGTTACCTTTGTATAGAAGTTCCATAGAGAAGTTACACCTAAAGGAAGCCTATGAACATTTAGGAGCAATTAGAAAAATTGTGGTTAAGCGTAGTGCTACAGATTATGAATTGCTTGCAACAATAGATTTTCTGATGGGAAAATGTTCTTGCTATATTAAAGGAAATGATGAAAAAGTTGAGTTAGTGAGAGCTTTCGAAGAAATGAAGAAAGCGAACTTGTTTTTGATAGAAATTGTAGAAGAATATATTTATATCAACATAAAAGGGAATGAGAAACAACCAATGATAGATTTATGTCATCAAATCTTGGAAAGAGAGCCTACCAATGCTATGGCTAATGCTGCATTGGTAGTATTGTCAGATGATGCGGAAAATACATATAAGAAAGTTCCTAAGTCAGTATTATCAGAGATTAATTTTCAATTCGTAATATTTTACTATATATTTAATCATCCGGACAAAGAATGGTTAAGTATAGATGATGTTCAATTGGATATTCCTAAAAACTTAACTTATGACAATCTACGGCAATGGAGTTTCTGCATCTCCGTATATTCTACCAGACTTTTGCGCGAAGGACATTATTTCTGTGATGGTAGGAAAATAACGAAGACGCTACATAATGTTTATGATATAACGAACAAATATAAGGAACTATCTGCTGGTACCGACATAGAAAATATTATCCCAGATGTAGAATTCATGGCCTTGTATTCAGAATTTCTTCTGATTGAAAATAAGGAAAAAAGGAATGAACTAATTTCATCAATGAAAGATTGTGAGCCATCGAAAGAAAATTCGATGCCTTATGTATTGATGTTATTAGAAATGCTTATGATAAACAAGGACTTTGAAGATGCTGCACGAGTTCTTGAAGATCAGAAGGATTGCAAAGATGAAACTTTAGCTTTGGTGGGATTCCTTTTGCCAACAAGAACTTTCGATAAACAACTAGCAGTAAAAGCCTTTGAGCATTTTGCAAAGATAAATATCTTGCTGCCAGATATGCATTGCCAACCAATATTGAGTTGTGTAGCTATGTATGCTGGGGACGTTCAGCAATTCAAGAGTTTAAAGATTTTTGAGAATCCAATTACGCAACAGATTTTTGAATATACATTTATGTATTTTTCAACTAGAAATTATGATGTGGAAACTATTAAAACTCTTGCTAAAAAAGCTCCAAAGGAAGCCAAATTTATCTTGGCAAGAATATTAGGTTCCGAAAAACATACAAGTGAAGCTTTGGCTATTATAAAACCATTGATACAAGAAGGTGTCTATTCTTTAGAGATGTGTGTGTATCTATCTATAATACGTGAAGATGAAAATTATAAAGATGTTTTCTTTGATGCATTGAAGAAACTTAGGAAAAACGGTTTTACACATGTAAAAGAGTTCTTGGAAGATGAATATTATTTAGCTATAGGTTGTAATGACTTAACTGATGCTGGAGAAGTAATAAGCTTATTGTTTGAACAATATTCGGATAACAATAGTGTATTTTATAATTATCTTAGTTATTTGAACTTAACTAATCAAAAAACAAAGTTCTCCAAATATGTTTGCAGGGTTTTAAATACAGTTGAAAACGATTCTGTTTTAAATTGTAACTTTTCCACTTTGCTGATATTACAAGGTTTTTACAAGGAAGGGGTAGACTTTTTGTATGGGGCTATTTTACGAACAAAATCGCAAGAGCTAAAAGACCTGTGGTTCAAATATGTGCACACTCCACATATCTCACCAATTATCAATGAAGAGAAAGACATTGTTGAAAATGGAGACTTTGTTGTGTATGAGGAAAATGGAAAAGTTAGAAGCGAAGATGTATTCATTAATTCTAATACAGAAAAAATGATAGGACATCATGTCGGTGAAAAGGTTGCGTTGGATAGATTTGGTGTTATATCTACTGCAAGAGTACAACATATTTATAATAAGTATCATTCTCTTACAAGACAAATATACCAAGGTTTACAACAAGGTCAAAGCAAGAGTATACGTATGTTCACCCTTGATGATTTGAAAGGTGGCGATGGAAACATGTTGACCAACTTGATGATGTTGGCTGGTGGGGTTGACAACAAGAAACGAATTGAAGATTGGGAAGAACGGTATGCAAAAGGTGAGTCTATGCTTATCAGTTTATTTGGCAACAGCAATGCGTATGAGAAGTGCATAAATCGAATGTTTGGAAATGATAGGATATTTTGTTTGCCGTATCAAAACTATGAAAAATGTCCAATAGATGACTATGAGTGCGTGTTGGATATTACGTCAGTAGTTCTTCTAAGTATGCTTAACAAAATTTATGGGGTAACTTTTGATAGAAAATTTATTATTCCACAAGGATTGTTGATTTATTTGCAGCAGACTTTACAAAGTGAGAAAGTTAATCTTCCAAGTTTCATATCGCAAGAAGTAGTAGAAAGATTAAGGTTGAAGACAGAAGTTTCGGAAAGTTTTCATATAGAGATATTGCAATACATACTTGACTGGATTGAAAAATATTCTACTATTGAAGTTGCGACAAAAAAACTGAACCTCAATTTCCAAGAAATCGGTCACTCCTTTTTTGAAATCGAAAGTGAAAGTATGCTCTTGACGATTGATAAGAAGAGATGTTTGATTAGTGAAGATTGGGGACTTATGAAAAAATATGAGAACTTCAAAATTCTCAATACTGAAGCTTTCTTATATCTGTTGAATGTCAAGGAAAAGATAACTGTTTCAAAGTTCTTAGCAGACTTACATTTTGTAGGAGTTAATGTTGACTTAGATTATATGTTTGAACAATACCACAAGAAAGTCAGTAATTATCCTAATACATTTGGGGAATGCTTGGAAGCACTTCGAATTAACGTGTATTTGACAAAGACAGGATTTAACCTTGCCAATAGAATATTAAACTCAACCATAAAACTTCCATCAGACACCTTTGATGTAATGAATATCTTTGGGAAAATATTGGAAGACAAACCTACTGCTTATAGAAAAGACCTAATCCGTCAAATGGAGCAACAGCATGGAGTACATTCTGAATTTATGAAGTATCTGATAGAAACTGTAAAAATGAATAGGCTTTTTTTGATATAAGATAAATTGTAAGAATAATTAAGAATATTTCAGCTCAAAAATGAAAATAGCATTTGTTAACGTTCTGGGTATTCCTAATAACTACGGAAGCTTTGAGTAGTTCGCAGAGTATATCTCTGTGGGCTAGTGAAGAGTGACCATGAGGTTATGGTATATTCTTTTCATATCACCTTTATAAGGATGATGAGTACAAGGGTGTGAAAATCAAACATATCTGTAGTCAGGAAACTTGGATAGGTGGAAGGCTCGGCTCGTTCTTATACGACTTTATATCGCTAAGGTTGCTTTGAAGCGTGATATGCAGATTTATAAGAAATGCAAACCACTAATACTGCGTAAGGTAGGGTGAATGCAAAATATAATCTTTGCTACAGTTGCTATCTTTTATTGGAGAACTAGCTGTAGTTATCGTTTAATTGTTAAATTAAAAATATGAAAAATCGTAGAACAATTACATTTAATATTGGTGATGAGAACCGTATTGTTGTGGAAAACATCAATAAGGATACCATTAAGTCATCAATCTTTTCTGAACCTTATCATTATATCCTTAATGCTTTGGATCATTATATTGATGCGTTGTCTGATAACAGGGACAATGATTTAAAGGGTAATGATATGTGGAGAAATAATATTTTTGCATTTATTGGTGAAAGAGGCTCAGGAAAGACTTCGTGTATGCGCTCTATTGTGCATCTGCTTGAAGACCCACGAAATTCACAACTGGACAATGTGGTTTTAAAGAGTAATTTTTATGCTCTTGACATGATTGATCCGTCGTTTATTGACAATGAATCGAATATTATAGGCGTTATATTGGCTACGCTTTATAAGAAATTCCTTGATCATTCTCAGGATATAAACGAAGGCTTGAAAATCAAATTGGCAGAATCTTTTGCCAGAGTGCAGCATGACTTTAGCAGAATGATGACAGAAAGGGCTATACCTGATGATGATTTGGAAGCTTTGTCTTCTTTGTCGGCAGCGATTGACCTCAGAACTTCAATGCAGGACCTGATAGACAAATTCATGAAGTATATGGGCAAAGAGAAGGCAATACTTCTGATTCCTGTGGATGACATTGACTTGTACTCCAAAGCAGCTACCATTATGGTAGAACAGATTCGGAAATATTTGGTTTTGCCTAATGTGCTCGTCGTTATGGCAGTGAAGCTAGATCAATTGGCTAAGCTTAAACGGTTGCAATATTCTACGGAATATAGGGATGATAATCAGACTTTGAATGATACGGATCTTGATGAAATGGTGGACCGATATATCACTAAGTTGGTGCCATATAATCATCGTGTCTATATGCCGGAATCTACCGTCTATTGGGATGCTGGGTTGCACATAAATCAGAAGAATACTTCTTGCTATAAGTTTGAATCAGTAAGACAGGCTGTTCCGGAATTAATATTCCGAAAAACAAGATACTTATTTTATAACAGTGCTGTAAAGACGAGTTTTATTGTGCCTGATAATCTTCGTGAATTGCGCCAGATTATAAGACTTCTTGTTGATATGAAGGATTACTGGCAGTATGATGGTGATGGTAAGTTGATAGCTGAAGAGACCAATAATAAAGAGGTGTTTAAGAAATATCTTTTTGAAAGTTGGATGATGAATCATCTTGGTACAGACTCTCAGCGAGGTATCAAGGAATTTGCTTCAATTTCTGAGGCCATACAGATCAATGCTACAGCTTTACGTATTATACGAGATAAGTTTGAAAAGGATAAGTATTTTGAAACAAAAGAACCTTCTGTTATCTCAAATATCCTCAAATCCAATAATCAGGTTTATAATATAGCTATAGGAGATGTTCTGGCTATCATTGATTTTTTGGAAAGAAAGGACATTACTTTAGAGCAGATGCATTTTCTTTTTATGATTAAAACCATCTATTCAATGAGACTCTATGAATTTTATGATGAATATATTGAGGAGCTTCATGATAATAAGGAACTTAATGGAGAAATGTCTTCTGAAAGAGTATTGGCCAGAGGATTATACCAGGACATGAAATTACCGAATTATTTGAAGTTAGTAGGAGGTAGATTTTTCAACACTCGAATGATTGTTGAACTTCCAAAGGGGGCGGATAATCCATACCGTTCTAATCGAGTCATCAATTTGGATGCATTGAAGGCTTTAATGAAACTATGTGTTGAAAATCCACAGATAACGATGCCTATTGAGTTGAAAATGGCAGAAGTATTTATGTTATGCACTGCCAGAATTTATAAATCAAGACATTTTTCATTACCTAAGGATAAAGCTTATATAGATTCTGCTTATAGAGAATATCGAGAGTTAGTATATGCAGCATCTTTAGCTAGAAAGCCAAAAGGGTATTGGGATATTGGGTCTTTTCTCTTTAATATTGTCGATATTGATAGATGTTATCAAAGGTTCGATTATGGTGATAAGTTTGTCGAATTAATGAATCAGCCTTATACGTTGTATGAGAAATCATTATATAATGGCTTTAAGTTATTAGCAAAGGGTGATATCAGAAATATGTCTCCAAAAGATTATCTGGATTATTGCAATACTCATCAGTCTTTGTTAGCAGCAGAGAATACAGAATTGCCTGTTTTGGATAAACATATATGGCTATCATGGGCTTGTGTTAGAAATGCAGAGATTTTATGCGATCTTGTTTCCTTCCTGGATGAAGATGAATATAAGAATAGTGGTGATGATGTGAAGATCCTAGAGCGTTTCTTCTTATTGATGTCGCAATATTCTATCTACAGTTATGATAAAACGGGAAATGGTGAAGAAGGTGATTATTATCGAATCAACTATCGCTTTGCAAGACTCGTGATGGAGACATTGAAGGAAATAAACAGTTCATATTCTTTAAAAGAGATATTCAAGTTAATTTTTGATGATTTCATGATCACAGAAAAAAAGAATTCTGAATATTATGAAGGAAAGATTAAAAAGCTGATGGACAATCATTATGATGAAATACATGGTCAGGTTCCTGTTATAACAGCGGAAAGTTTAGAGTCTACTTTAACAAAAAGGAAGTGCTCAAAAAGTACATTGATAGATAAAATTCTTAAATTAGATGCTCGATTTAGGAATGAACCTTATCGGAACATGTTGAATGAGATTTTGCCTATTCCTGGAAAGGAACAAATGACGGTGGATGATGTACCTCAAATTCTTGAGGCAATCAATAATGGTCTAAACGGATTGAACAATGGAAACGCTGAGACAAACAATCAAAACGCTGTTCGAACTGCAGAAGAGTGATAACGTTATTGCATCACTATTAAAGGGGAAATGTCATGACGATGCCCATGTGAATCGCCGATGGTTCGTACGGGCTTATCTGGACGATATCAGTCCTATCAGAACCAAGGATCAGGTGGAGGCTATATTTGATTTGCTTGAATCTAAATGGGCTCTGAATGAAAATGACATCAAGTCGCTGGCATTTTGTCCTAATAAAAGCGTCTTCAATGTTTTGCTTCATTTTTCCTCATGTGTGTTAAAGGAATATAAACATCAGCCTGTTTGCAGATATGATGACTTGTTGAGATGGCATGATCTTACTTCTAATCTGGGGGAAGACCTGTTTACGACTTCTTACCTTGCAGCAAAGGATGTTATGCAGAAAGTGGACCGCAGATTTTTTAACTGGAAAGATATCATCAGTCATGACAATGCCGCTCTTGGCAATATCTTTGAGAAGAGAATGATAGATTTGCATTACCATCTTTATGGTTCGATTTTTGTTTTTGACTTAAACTGGTTGAGCTTGATGAATGATGTGACAGATCGGCAGGATAGTTTCAGAAAGATCTTCGATTATCTGAGAGCTCCTCATATTATCAATTCGAGTGAGGTGAGCAACAGTCTGTATAATAAGGTGATGAAAGCAGCTTCTATCAGACTCTTGCTGTTTTGGTATCTGAATCCTGATGTAGATGATACTTTTGTTGAGAGCTATTATCGTTCGACGATAGGCATGCTCGGCATAGATGAAGACTTACTGATGAACAGCAAGTTGTTGGAACTCTCCAATCGGGTCAATGTGGCTAGAATGATGAAAGGTTATCGTTTTGGTACGCAAGGTAATACGCAGAAGAATATCTTGGATTACGCCATTTCTGCTGACATCATGTTGTCTTCTGCTGGAGAGAGTGAGTATATTTACTCCGTTTTGGCTGGCGAGCGTTTCTTGATGTACAGGATGTTTAAGAGAATCTTTGAAGGTACTGCTGATTCTGGCATGGCAACGCTTTTCTACATATATCTGCTGATTAAAAGTGAATTTAGGAATGAAATTGTACAGTTGAATGATTCTGTCGGATTTGCCAACTTCGCTGATTATCAAGGTAGAAAAGTTCTTTTTCTAAAGGAAAACTCGGCTTATAGTGAGATCGTGCCACAAGTGGCAATTGGCAGTTCTCTATGTGATTCTCAAAAGTATCTGGAGGCTCGTATCTCTCCCAAGGGGAGTAAGGAAGGGCTGCAGAAGACATTAGAAGGAATTGATAAATCTTTAAGGAATGGTAATCTGGCTTCCTGCAAAACCGAAGTTCTGGATAAGAGATATTCCATTATTCTGCATTTTATAAAGAGAAACGATAAAGAAAAACAGAAAGCAGTCCAATTGCATAGGGATTCTTCGCTATATTATCGGCATTATGGTTTGAGGAATGAAATCAAAAAGCAGGCTATGGCTCTGAAAAACTGGCTGAAGATGTGTTCTGAATTGGATAAGGATAGTCGAGTTGTGGGTATTGATGCTGCCAGTTCTGAGATAATGTGCCGTCCTGAGGTGTTTGGGCAGGTGTTTCGTTATCTGAAATATTATGTTCCAACTTCTGCATACAACAGTAAGGATAAGGAATTGGGATTTACTTTTCATGTGGGGGAAGATTTCCTGGATATCGTTGATGGTTTGCGGGCCGTGCGTGAAAGCATCTTATTCCTGAATCTGGAGAATAGAGATAGGCTGGGGCACGCTTTGGTACTAGGTACGGATGTTGAAAAGTATTATCGTAAGCGAGGTTATTATATATCAATGTCGAAACAAACCTTGCTTGACAATATCGTATGGCTTTACTTCGAAGGCTCTTGCTGTGACGGATTTAATCGTATTGCCGTTAAACTTAAGGCGTTATATTCCAAATACTTTGATGATATATATGGAAAATGCAAGATCATGGATGGTGATCATGTGTTAACCCCAAACATAGAAGATTACTATAATGCCTGGTTGCTGAGAGGAGATAATCCGGAATGCTACAAGAATCCTCAAAAGGAATATGAAAACAGGCTTACCAGTTATTGGGGCATTTATGCGCTGAACGAGTCGGAGGCTGTAAGTAAAGCCAGGAAAAATATAAAGGCCCGTTTCTTATATTATTTCTATCACTATGATGAATATGTCTATAAGGAAGGATGCAAGTGTGATCAAATCAAACTGGATGAGGATTATATTTATGTTATCAGACAGTTGCAGGCTAAGTTACTGGATGAGGTAGAAATGAAGCATATCTCGATAGAAACGAATCCTACGTCAAATTATAGAATTGGTGATTTCGAGAGGTATGATGAGCATCCTATCTTGTATTTCTTCAATTACGGCTTGGAACATGAGGATATTGCACCTCATTCTATCACTGTTTCTATCAATACAGATGACAAAGGTGTTTTCTCTACATCTTTAGAGCGTGAATTCTCTGTAATGGCTGCTGCTTTGGAGAAGAAGTCTTTGGTTGAGAAGGATGGCAATTCTCCAAGGAGAATTTATGACTGGTTGGATAGAATCCGTGAGATGGGATTTGAAATGAGGTTTGATAGATGAGAATAATACGGTTTTTTAATTATTAAGGTGGAGCAATGAAACAAATTCGATTTTTGTCTAATAATGCATGTAAGACCAAGGAGGTTTCAGAGATATTGAAAACTTTAGATGTTGACGTTATCCCGATTGCAAGGAAAATAGAAGAGCTTCAAACGGATAACGTCAATCATTTGGTTAAAGAGAAGGCATTAAAGGCTTTTAAGATGATAGGACGTCCGCTATTTGTTGAACATACCGGTCTGTTTATTGATAAGATTAATCAACTGCCTGGAGGTTTGACACAGGTGTTTTGGGATAAACTGCAAGCGGATAAATTTGCAGAACTCTTTGGGGCTGATGTCGGAGAATCCAAGGCCAAGGCTATTACTACCATTTGTTATATTGATGGTAAGAATACCCATATTTTTGATGGAGAGGTAGAAGGGAGTATCATTTCTGTTCCGAAGGGAGATCGTAATTTCCAATGGGATTGCATATTTGTTCCCAATGGTTGCGATCTGACTTTTGCAGAGATGGGTGCTCGCAAAAACGACATCAGTATGAGAAAGACCGCATTACAGAAATTTGCTGATTTTTTGAAACAATAGCCATATGAAGTATATAGAAGAACTTAAAGAGGCCATTAGGCGAAAAGATGTTATTCTCTTTGTGGGTGCCGGAGTGTCCAAAAACCTGGGGCTTCCAACTTTTTCAGAGTTGATAGATGAGGTGGCCAATCTTATTGGTTATGATTCGGAAATATTCAAGACTCTATCCAATTATCAGTCTTTGGTTGAATTCTACTATCTCAAGCGGAAGACTATAGGAGATTTGAGAAGTTACATGGACCAGAAATGGCACAATATTGATGAAGCTAAACTGGATGCTACGTCTATTTATAAAAATATTGTTGATTTGAACTTCCCGATTATCTATACTACCAATTATGACAGTTGGATAGAAAGAGCCTTCAAGCATTATGGAAAGGAATATTGCAAAATCGTTGGTGTGAAGGACTTTATTGATATAAAGGAGGACGTGACCCAGATTGTCAAGTTTCATGGTGATTTTTCTGATGACAGTTCTATAGTGCTCACAGAAAGTAGCTATTTTGAACGTTTGGAGTTTAATTCTCCTTTGGATATCAAACTCAGGTCTGATATGCTTGGTAAAACCATTCTTTATATTGGATATAGTTTGGAAGACATTAATATGCGCTTCCTGTTATACAAACTTTCGAAGATTTGGGAGAAATATAAGGATATTCGTCCTGCTTCATACATTTTCCTGACTAAACCCAATGAGGTGGAAGAGAAAATATTGGAATCTAGAGGCGTAAAGCCTATTGTTTCCGACTATGATAATCCTGGTGAAGGATTAACTCATTTTCTGGATGAGTTGGTAAAGTAGTGGTAGAGAAGGTATTAAGAAGTATGAATAATACATAGAAGAAATATATATGGGCGAACGGCTCCCTCTCTCCTTTTTATTTAAGCTTATTTTTGGAGATGGAACTTAGTAGCCCGTTTTTAGCTTTTTAAGAGGTTGGCAAAATGCAAATAACGAAATTAGAAAGAGAATTATCAGAATTCGTCAGCGAATGGATTGATGCACGATGGCAACATTGGTCTTTAAACTATGACGCAATTAGTCGTGATTGGAGAACAAATTTCATTAATTTGAATCAAGGTGAACACCTCTATGATTACTATGATTCCATTATTGAGCATCTTAAAGAGTATTTGAGGATAGATAAAGACAGCATCTGATTCCTTCAAAGTTTTCTTCTATCAATGAATACATCATGTTTCGGCGTTGTTTCAGTTAATATTTGGACATATATTGTGAGGAAAGAGTATGAATGATTTTAAAATTAAATTTCAAGGAATACGCAAGTTGTTATCTAAAGCAACAGAATATAGCAACTTACTATTTCTCTTTAAGATAGCATTGTTCATATGCATTGTTTTTCTTTTAGGAAGAACATTATATGATAAAGTATTTAGATGTTTATGGGAATTTTTATCTTTACAAAATACTTTATCATTGAAAGGTGTGGTGATATGTATTTCTCTCTTTATTATTAGATTGGGGTTCTGTTTATCACGCAAGCATGTTGATAAAAAACATCTATTTTTCTTTCTGACAGTAACAATCATCTACATATATTATAGGTTCTTTTTTGAATATAATACTGAGGATTACTCAATAATTCTTATTTTTGGAGAACTTGATAGCTTTTTGATCTTCTATATATCTTTTCTTGTCGGTTTCTTTTCTGGTAAGATTTATAATAGTAAAATATGGAAAAAGGGGCATTCACCTCGAAAGGAATCTAATAAAAAATCCAATTTAGACTATGTCCCGATTCTTTTGGATGAGCCTATAAATGATACTAAAGACGATTTATTCCGGTATGCTGGACTGGCTAGAAGTCTTGCGCATACGATAAGAATAAATAGTTTTGATAAAAGTTATTGTATCGGTATAAATGCACCATGGGGAAAGGGAAAATCTTCTTTCTTGAATTTATTGCGAAATGAACTTCTCGAGGATGCTGGTATTTTGGTTGTTAACTTTAATCCAAGAGCCTCGGTTAACGTTAATAGTATTCAGTCTGATTTCTTATCGACTTTGGCTTCTTCACTTTCTTTATACCATACAGGTATGAAATCGAATATGAAGGATTATATAGAAGATCTCAACATATTGGCAGATAACACTCCTTGGATGAAAATGCTGGGGTTAGTACGTATAAAGGATGCTACCGATAGTCGTGAAAAACTACAGGAAGGAATATCTACCATAGGAAAGAAAATGGTTATTATGATTGATGATTTGGATCGGTTGATGACGGATGAAATCATGGAAATCTTTAAGTTGATAACCAAAAATGCAGCTTTCAAGAATACGATTTTCATAACGACCTATGATAAAGACTATATAAACGGAATATTTAAAAATTCTCTTTACATTCCACAAAAACATCATTTCTCTGACAAATATTTCAATATGGAAATAGACTTGCCAGATTGTAACAAAAAGATACTTTCGAATTTCTTGCTCAATGAATTGGTTAAGATGGCCAATAAAGGCTATCTGACAGCTTGTAATGAGCAACGTTTACAGCATGCGTTTAACAAGTTTTCTACTTATGCTGAGCGATATTTACTTTCCTTGCGAGACGTGAAGAGATTTCTGAATACATTTTGTGCCTCTTATATTCCCATACAGGATGAAGTTTATTTTGAAGATTATATCATTCTAGCTCTCATACGCTTTTCGAATAGCGAGTTGTATGAGAATCTGAAAAAACTTTGTTGTTTTGAATCCACTGGATATAGCCATAAGAACATTTATATATTAAAGTCTGAGAAAGAATTTGATTATAAAGGTTATTATGATGTCTTATGCGAGTTATTCCCAGAAAAGAGAAATAGTAAATTGGATGATTTAAACAGCAAAGGGCTGAAACATATTTACTGGAAACGTAGTTTTAATACCTACTTTTATAACTTGGAGTATAGTAGCTTACATCATTCAGATGTAAAAGCTTTATTGAAATCAAATATAAAAGATTCGGATATTAGAAAACTAGCATACAATTGGAAAGAACGTGGTATTTATGTGGACATTAAGGATTTCTTATTAAGCATAGAAGACTATCAAAGTACCCAAGGCCAGCAGAAAGCTTTTTTGAAACTCTGTATGATATGTTATCGCTATACCAAAGAAAAAGAAATTTTTCATTTAGCTTTGAAAGCTATATATTATTATGATTGGAACAATGTAAAGAAGCGATTAGGTTTCTCCTCAAAAGATGAATATAAAAAATATGTTGAGGAGATTCTAAAAAGTGATAGTGATATAAATGCGACTAGTTTCTTTTTGCACCATCTCTTAATGTATCAGTTGAGCGAAAATCACATTGAAGCTGATGATTGTGTCTTTGATAATAACGAATTAAAGAAATTGTGTTTGAATCGGTTTGAAAAAGGATTGGCTTATTTTAAAACAGGTAAAATATCAGCAGGAGATGTCCTTTATTTAGTCTTGGGATGCTTGAACGATGCCGATCCAATTGAATCTGGAAATGATGGGTATGATATTATGCTAGAAGCCAAAGATAAATTAACATGCTCCATTGTAGAATATCCTATAAAATATCTCACTCATGTTGTCTCACATATTTCTGTTGGGGCAAATAAAATAAAATTTATAGTCAATGAAGATTATCCTTTTAATGCCATCTTCAAGATGGATGAAATGAAAAAAGTGATATGTTCCATTGATACGCATCATGATAGTAAGCTTGATGCTATTTGTAATTTCTGGTTGCAGTACCTGGATTGCTGTATAGCTCAGAAAAATATTTCACCTACGATATCTTTCAATGGCGTTGCTAGTAAATTGAATAAATATGATTACAAGCAGTATAACCTTGTATTTGAAGGGGAAGATATTCAATAAATGAGCCCACTTGAAAAAGTCAATTTTATGAAAATAACCTATCGATTATCAATAAGTTACAAAGATTAAAATATGATATTGATTTTTTCAAAGTGGACTCATAGTTAAAATTTTAATAGCAAAAATAAGTTATCCCTTTATTCTAGCGGTTTACACCGCTTGGATGAACGCTTACACTTCGTGTTTACAAACCATTTTTCATGGGGAGTAAAATAGAAGAATGGAACTTGAATGCTGATAAGAATGTAGTTAAAGCCTACATGATAAATATGAATGACTGGTTGAAAAAAAGGTTTAGCAGATTCAGATTGGGAAATGTACAAGCCTATTTTCTTTTATAAAGAATTATAATTATGTGCACAAATTTCTTAGAATAGATATGATTGATGAAAAAGAATATTACTTGCAATTGATAAAGGGGACTTATGACTATGCTAAAAGTTGTATTTGTCAAAGGCTAACCCGCATAAATTTCGATGCGAACTTATTTGAACTGAAGGAAAGTGTTCACGAAAATGGAGAACCTTACTTTGTTGTGCAATATGATTCGAAAGCATTTCTGATCATTAATCCGTATCGTAAAAGTTATAGAAACTTGGAAGGACATATTTGTCTAAGGACTAGTATACCTATTGAACGGAAAGATGATGCAGCATGGTATAATACAGAGTACAAAACAATTAATGTTTATGTAAATGAATATATGGGGTGGGAAGTAAATCAAAAAGAATATGATACTGATACTTTCTTGAACCATTTTTTACCGGTAATGATAGAACAAGATTGTGAGATAATAAAAAATGATTTGTCCACTATAAATTTTCCTATAGATGATATACTCTTTGATACTATGAATCAGAGATATCTTTTAAATGTGGATTTCTTAAATTATCTCAATCCCAAGATGGATCATAGCGGACAGGAATTGTTCTTGTACAAGTATATGTCTCTCGATACTTTTTTGTGTATTGCACAGTCTAATAGTATAAGGTTAAATTCTATAGTATCTATGAATGATTCTTCTGAAAGTTTTTTCTTAGGTGATTATTTGTGTAATGCATATGATGATGTGAGAAGAAAAAATATTGATTTTGATTTTTATCAAAAATATCCTGACGCATTGAGATATAGTAAACTTATTGAGCATAAAAATTATCTTATCATGTCATTGACAAATCGGAAAGATGATGCTATGATGTGGAGATTATATGGCGATAATGGTCGTGGCGTTTGCTTATGCTTTAGAGTTCCACCTGATCTTGTCAAACCTATTATTTATATTTCAGAAAAAAATAAAAGGCTCAATTCTCTAAAGAATATTGTCTCTGGATGGCGAGAAAAGAATATCAATGTCACATTTCCAGCAATAGATGACTATATATTTTTTACAAAAAGCCTTCAGTTTGAATATGAGGATGAGTATAGAATTTTAAAAAAGTGTACAGATAATGACTTGAAAATCGCAAAATATGGTAATCTCATAAGTTTTTATAAGGATTATAAAATTTCGGATTTAAATATAACACCAACAAGTTTATATATAGGTAGTAATTTACCTAATAGAGATGTAAATTATCCATTACTTGTTGATATTGCTAAAAGGTTATTACATGTTTCTTCTGTAAATAATAGCATTGTTGATCAGTTGCGTGTTTAGAATTTTTTATTTACCCGAAAGTATTACTATAATGATTCAGGTTAAGTAGCGTAGTTACAGAATTCACCTAGCACTGGGTTAGTAATTCCTGCTGTAATCACTTGTGGTTCTTTTGGTAGTTACAAGAACTTTATTCATATAGTCTGATTAATGGAGATTTCAAGCATTCTGAAGAAATAGAGCAAAAGATTATTAATCGATAAGTTGAAATCACGAAAAAATACTGAGAGTGCATTTAGTAAAAAAAGAATCATATGAAAATCAACAACTCACAACATAAATCCTTCCTCTGGCACCTCGACTTCGAGCCATTTACATGGCACACCTTCTACGGTGAGCAATGTCCACCATTTGTTACCAAAGATAACAAGGAGGCATGGCAATGCTATCTGATAAAAGTCATAAAGAAGCATCTGAAGAAATAGGTGATGAATGCACCTGAGTTCAGGAATATTGAAATCCAGATAAGGGAAGAAAAGCTATTGCGCATCAAATGGGACGAGCAGAGAAAACGGTCCATGGAAAAGCAACGGTATCGCGCCAAAATGGTGCGAGAGAGTATTCATAATTTAATAAAGATTAATAGTTGAATGAATGATATAACTGCTTGTTTCGCTTTCCTGAAGTATTGCCTTGGATATAAGGTTCCTTACCGTTAAAGAAGGCTCCACCTTTCATCTCGGTCTTCTTCTCTTAGGGAAGAAGAGGG
>UMCV01034230.1_pt1 | contig 20567 bp, 19 predicted proteins | sample 1964311 | NCBI WGS metagenome assembly UMCV01 (sample SAMEA4835976, study PRJEB28245) | human gut metagenome | biome: gut microbiome; material: fecal sample | place: Denmark | collected 2008 | reverse complement strand
CCGTTTGTTACGGTACTCGGTCATACCGAGCCTGTTAAGCCAGTAATCAACAGCCCTGACCGCTTCTTTTGCGCTCATGCCTTTCAGTTCCGCAAAATATGCAAGTTGATCAATAACAAGCTTTTTCGGGTACAGGCCTCTTTCTTCGGGAAGATAACCAAGACCGATTTTGTGATAATCAATCGGCTTTCCGTCCAGAAGCACCTCTCCGCCGTTTGCTGGAAACACATTCATAATAATACGGATAGACGTCGTTTTACCCGCGCCGTTTCTGCCGAGCAGACCGAACGCTTTCCCGCCCTCTGCCGTGAAAGAAACACCCTTGAGCACTTCCTTCTCGCCAAAAGACTTATCAATGTTTCTGAGTTCAAGTACCATATTACCTCTCCTTACTTGTTCGTGCAATGTTCATCTTTTGTTACAAGGGATTCTGCCATAATATCATCATCCAACGAACGGTCGGCAAAAATGTGGGTATGCTGATCAAGTCTTTTCGCCATAAGACACTCCTCTAAAAAAGAAAACCTGTTCAACAAAACAGCGCACAAAGATATTGGGGCAGCATCTCCCCACATCTATGTGCGCCATGCATATGCCTAATAGTCTCACACAGGCTCCTCACACCCAAGCGAGAACAACTCAGCAACAATTACAATTTTGCCCATTGTTTGCGGGTTGTTGTCTGTTTTTGCGACTAATTTCACGCTTATATTATATCATATAATCGAAAGTATTGCAATAGGAAATATCAACAATCCACACCGAGACGTAAAATACATGTGAATACTCATCTTTTCCATAAGTTATTCTATAAAGGGTTAAGTAGCGAGCTGAATCGGTGTGAGAACAAAGCGGAAGATGTGCGAAACGACCTTGACAAGTACAAATCAGTCTCCACCGAGCTTGCCGAAAAGCAAGCTGAGCGCGATGAGCTATATCGCATCAAGAAGAAAACGCCGAATCTATTCAAGGGCAAGCACAAGGAGCTGGATGCAAAAATGTATGAGCTTGGCGAGGACATTTCCGAGCTTATGCACAGCAAACAAGCCTACGAAAATCGCATCAGGTTGAGCGAACCGAGTATTGACGCGCCAGAACGTGATGTGAAATTCTATGATGGCAAGGTTGCCGAGTTAAAGCCTCAACGAGAGGAATGTAAAAACGCCATTTCAAAGAAGATCGACGAATACCGCAAGGTCGAAGCCGAGAGCACCAACCTTGATCAAGAGAAGCTGACCGAAGCGAGACAAGCCATTCGCCCTGCGAAGGAGAGTGAAGCAATAGACCGCATCGAGAAAAGCGGCTGTGTCTGCTTTGAGGATGATTTCTATGACACAAAAGTCGAGGTTGCCAAACTGCTCGGTGAAGAAGCACCCAAGTCTCCGACTCTTGAAAAGCATCCCGTAGAGCAAGAAATCAAAAGGCAGGCAGTACCAAAGCCGAGTTGGATGAGGAGTAAGCCCCAAAATAAAGATGATAGGGAGGGTAGGTAATGAGTAAGGCAGGAAGTTCGAAAGCTTTCTGCCTTAAAATAATTAATTGGAACAGTGTAACGGATCATCAAAAATTGAATTGTCTTTCATTGCTTCAATCATTCAGTTTTATGCACAGGTCAAAAAGAAATATGATAAGGAAGGCATCCGTGATTTTTTACGATTGACTTAAACTTTTATGTAATCTTAATTTCAAACACAATCCCTTTTAACCGTTTTAATTTCTTTTGTGGTATGATTATGGACACAAGGAGGGATTGCTATGATGAGCATCAAAAAATCAATACATGAATGGACAAATCGTTTTGACAGAAGAGCGGAGATGTTTGTTTTTCGTCATCCGTATCTTGCATGCTTTGTCATGTTCATTGTAATGCCTGTCCTTGTTATGACTGCAGTTTGTATTGGTACTGCAATTATTGCTTTGCCGATGGCTTGGATAATGGGCTGGCTGTAAACGAAACAATACTGAAGGTGGTGTTTCCCATATGACACAAAAATCGATGCATGTGATGCTGTACCATTCAACAGCTCGCATGCCTATCAGAAAAGCGGATACAATTCGCGGTCCAAATCGCAAAATACCGATGTGATATTAAGGTATATTAGAAATTGTTGTTTAGCCGATCAAGGCTATCGAATGGTCGTTTTTAGAGTCAGCATTTAAGGAGGAAAAGATATGCAATTAATAACAATCTTTATCGGCACATGTGCTGTGGCACTGCTGATATACTATGTCTACATTTTAATGAAGGGAGATACACAGTAATGGCTTCGGTAATACAATACATACTGTATCTTGCCGTTTTGGTGCTTCTGGCAATTCCGCTCGGTGCATACATCAAAAGGGTCATGTACGGTGAAAAAACATTTTTATCAAAGATTTTGTCTCCATGCGAAAACCTTGTGTACATGGTGATGCGCGTGGATAAAGAGGAGCAAATGAGCTGGAAAAAGTACCTGCTCAGCGTGCTTATCTTTAACGGAATCGGTCTTGTATTCCTGTTTCTGCTCCAGCTTTTGCAGGGAGTGCTACCCGGAAATCCGCAAGGACTTTCAGGGGTAAAATGGGATCTGTCTTTTAACACAGCCGTCAGTTTTGTTACAAACACGAACTGGCAGGCGTACAGCGGTGAATCGACACTGAGTTATCTTACACAGGCACTTGGGCTTACGGTTCAGAACTTTGTGTCCGCTGCAACAGGCATTGCGGTGCTGTTTGCTTTGATCCGCGGATTTGTCAAAGTAAAAACCGATGGACTCGGAAGTTTTTGGGTGGATATGACAAGGATAGTCATCCATGTTCTGATTCCGCTGAATCTTGTCATTTCTCTTTGCTTAGTAGGCGGAGGTGTGATTCAGAACCTCAAGGGCGCAGAAACAGTAGCTCTTGTTGAACCGATTGCGGTCAGTGACGAAACCTTTGCGCTGGATAGCAATCACAATATAATTAAAAACGCAGAGATCGATACAGAAAACGGTATCGTCACCGTGGACGGCGTTACTGTAGAAAATGCAATTATCGTCTCAAAAGGCGATGTGCTTGGTAGTTACAAGCGAGGTAGCAGTGTACTGAACAGCGATATCCTTGCAGACTCCGAAATATCCAACATCTCTAACGACGAGAGCACAGGAACCGTACTCTTTGCCGGACAGAAAATTGCAGTTAACATTGTGACTGAACAGTTTGTCCCGATGGGACCTGCGGCAAGCCAGGTTGCGATTAAGCAGTCCGGCACCAATGGCGGCGGATTCATGGGCGTCAACTCAGCGCATCCATTGGAGAATCCCAATGCGTTTACCAATCTCATCGAGATGATCTCTATCCTGCTGATTCCTGCGGCGTTGTGTTTTACATTCGGTAAGGCAGTAAAGAACAAAAAACAAGGCATTGCAATTTTTATGGCGATGTTTATCTGCCTTGTGATCGCCCTTGGCACGATAGCCGTCAACGAACAGTTGGCAACTCCGCAACTTGCCCAAAACGGAGCAGTTGATATTTCCATGATCGATCAGGCAGGCGGTAACATGGAAGGCAAGGAAACCCGCTTCGGTATCGCCACCTCTTCGACATGGGCGGCATTTACGACGGCTGCCTCCAATGGCTCCGTCAACTCGATGCATGACAGCTACACGCCTATCGGCGGCATGGCCACTATGCTTCTGATGCAGCTTGGCGAGGTGATATTCGGGGGCACGGGATGCGGTCTGTACGGTATGCTGGCGTTTGCCATTCTGACAGTCTTTATTGCCGGTCTGATGGTAGGCAGAACACCGGAGTTTTTGGGAAAGAAGATCGAACCATATGAAATGAAATGGGCGGTACTTGTCTGCCTGGCAACGCCGATTGTCATTCTCGTCGGTAGCGGTATTGCGGTTGTATGGCCGACGATAACGGAAAGTCTGAATAACAGTGGTACGCACGGACTTTCCGAGATCCTGTATGCGTACTCATCCGCAGGAGGAAACAACGGCTCGGCATTTGCAGGCTTCAACGCCAACACGGTATTCCTCAATCTGAGTCTCGCCTTTGTTATTCTGTTCGCCCGCTTTCTTCCGATCGTCGGCACCTTGGCGATTGCGGGAAGCCTTGCAAAAAAGAAAATGATCGCCACGACCGCAGGCACACTTTCCACAACAAACGCCATGTTTGTATTCCTGCTGATCTTTATCGTTTTGTTGATTGGCGCTCTGAGCTTTTTCCCGGCGCTGGCGCTTGGACCGATTGCGGAATTTTTCCAGAGTATTAAGTAAGGAGGCACTGTTATGGCATCAAAAACAAAAAGTGCTTTTGCCGATAAAAAGATGCTCGGCAGAGCCATAAAAGATTCATTTATCAAACTAAATCCGAAAACGCAAGTAAAAAACCCCGTCATGCTGCTGGTTTATATTTCGGCTATCCTGACGACAGGTCTTTGGATCGCATCCTTGTTTGGACTGAAGGATGCATCAAGCGGCTATATTCTTGCCATTGCCGTCATCCTTTGGTTTACCGTCCTGTTTGCCAACTTTGCGGAAGCGATTGCCGAAGGCAGAGGCAAGGCACAGGCAGACACACTGCGTGCGTCCAAAAAAGATGTGGAAGCGCATAAGATTCCGTCTGTAGATAAAAAGGACAGTGTGACGGTCGTCCCGTCCGTCAACCTGAAAAAGGGCGATATCGTCATCGTCAAAGCAGGTGAACAGATCCCTGCCGACGGCGAGATCATTGACGGTGCGGCATCGGTAGATGAAAGTGCAATTACCGGTGAATCCGCTCCGGTGATCCGTGAGGCAGGCGGCGACAGAAGCGCCGTCACAGGAGGCACCACGGTATTGTCTGACTGGATCATTGTCAGAGTTACAAGCGAGGCGGGCGAAAGCTTCTTGGATAAGATGATCGCTATGGTCGAGGGTGCTTCCAGAAAAAAGACTCCGAACGAGATCGCATTGCAGATCTTTCTCATAGCACTTTCTATTATCTTTATTCTTGTAACCATGTCGCTGTACACCTACTCGGTTTTCTCTGCCGATCAGGCGGGAATTGACAATCCGACATCCATTACAACGCTGGTTGCGCTGCTTGTGTGCCTGGCACCAACCACCATAGGTGCTCTGCTATCCGCTATTGGCATTGCAGGTATGAGCCGACTGAATCAGGCAAATGTCCTGGCAATGAGCGGACGAGCCATTGAAGCCGCAGGTGATGTTGACATTCTGATGCTGGATAAAACCGGTACAATAACGCTTGGCAACCGTCAGGCATCGGAATTTATCCCCGTCGACGGTACGGATATCAAGGAACTTGCCGATGCGGCACAGCTTTCTTCCCTAGCAGATGAAACGCCGGAAGGCAGAAGCGTTGTGGTACTGGCAAAAGAGCAGTTCGGCATCCGCGGAAGAAGCCTTCAGGACAAAGGCATGGAATTCATTCCGTTTACCGCGGCAACCCGTATGAGTGGCGTAAACTATGACGGCAATGAGATCCGCAAAGGTGCGGCTGACGCCATTGCGGCATATGTAACCCATGCAGGCGGATCATACTCCGATGAATGTGACCGGGCAGTAAAATCCATCGCATCCAAAGGCGGAACACCTTTGGTGGTCGCCAAAAATCACAAAATCCTCGGTGTGATTTACCTCAAGGACATCATTAAGCAGGGCGTTAAGGAGAAGTTTGCTGACCTTCGTAAAATGGGCATCAAGACCATTATGATCACCGGCGATAACCCGATCACCGCCGCGGCAATTGCTGCGGAAGCCGGCGTTGATGACTTCCTTGCAGAAGCAACGCCGGAAGGCAAGCTCAAAATGATCCGCGATTTTCAGGCAAAAGGACACCTGGTTGCCATGACCGGCGACGGTACCAATGACGCTCCTGCACTTGCGCAGGCGGATGTTGCGGTTGCAATGAACTCCGGCACACAGGCGGCAAAGGAAGCCGGCAACATGGTAGATCTCGATTCTTCACCGACAAAGCTGATTGATATTGTCCGCATCGGCAAGCAGCTACTAATGACAAGAGGCAGTCTGACCACATTTTCGATTGCGAATGATGTTGCAAAATACTTCGCCATCATCCCTGCATTGTTTATGGGGTTATATCCCGGACTTGCTGCTCTCAACATTATGGGACTTCATTCTCCACAGAGTGCGGTGCTCTCAGCCATCATCTACAATGCGCTGATCATTGTTGCGCTGATCCCTCTGGCACTCAAGGGTGTCAAGTATCGTGAGGTGTCGGCAGGAAAACTATTGTCGAGGAATTTACTCGTTTACGGTCTCGGCGGACTGGTAGCACCCTTCATCTTCATCAAGCTGATAGATATGCTACTCGTACTGCTCGGTTTGGCATAAGGAGGTTTTGTTATGAAAACATTCAAAAATGTACTGCCTAAGGCAGCGATTATCTTTCTGATATTCACCTTGCTCTGCGGTGTCGTGTATACCGGTGTCGTGACCGGTATCGCACAGCTTATTTTCCCGAAACAAGCAAACGGGAGTATCATTGAGGTGGACGGTAAAAAATACGGAAGTGAACTGCTCGGACAACAGTTTACCGACGATACCTATATGTGGGGACGCATCATGAATATCGATGTTTCCACTTTCACGGATGAGAACGGCAAGATGCTGATGTATGCAGGACCGTCCAATCTCTCTCCGGCAAGCCCGGAGTATGAGGCGTTGGTGGCGGCGCGTGTGGAAAAGCTGAGAGCTGCCAACCCGGATATGGACGAGACGGCAATTCCTGTTGACCTTGTAACCTGTTCGGGTAGCGGACTTGATCCTCATATATCACCGGCTGCCGCAGAATACCAGGTGGCACGAATCGCCAAAGCGCGCGGAATATCGGAGGACGAGGTCAGAAGTGTGATTGAAAAATGCAGCTCGGGTAAATTCCTCGGTATTTTCGGCGAGGAAACCGTCAATGTTCTTGAGGTCAACCTATTGTTGGATGGAATTTTGGAGAAGTAATCACACCATGAACATTATCAAAATCATGATTCCGAAAATTTCCACAGTGTTTCTTCATGAGAACGATACGGTCCGTCAGGGATTGGAACGTTTCCGTGTGCACGGATATACTGCCATACCCGTCCTGAACGAAGATGAGCAGTATGTGGGAAGCGTGACGGAGGGAGATTTCCTCCGTCACATCTTGGCTGTAGGAAATACGGACTTGAAATTTCAGGAGCATTACCGAATCGGCAGCATCATGCGCGAAGAATGTTATCCTGCCCTATCCATAGATGCGGATGAGAAGCAAGTTATTGCTGTTGCCTTGAATCAAAACTATGTTCCTATTGTTGATGGAAGGGGTGCCCTCTGCGGTATCATTACCCGTCAGTCGCTGATATCTTATCTGCAAGACCGGGCACAGCCGTGAAATTTGTCAGTGAATATAAGAAAAGCAACAGCGGTTATTGTCGTTGTTGCTTTTTTCATAATCTTCTTTTGCTTGGAAAGACATGTGAGCCCTATCGATTGATATTATTCGATTGAGTTATTTGAGGCATCTTAATGCAATCCTAATATCCATTGTGCCATCTTAACACACATTTAACTGAAATAAAGATACAATATAGAAGATGAAGTTGGAAACTGTATGCACTGAGAGGTGTCATAATGAGAATAGGACATAGCAATAGACAAATATCATCTTTCCGGATTATCATTTTGAGTTTCGTTACAGTGGGTTAAAGGAGATAAAACGATGAAATCTATTTTATTGATTGGACTTGGCAGATTTGGCAGACATATTGCTATCAAGCTCCACGAATTAAATCATCAGGTCATGGCAGTGGACAAGCAGGAGGATCGGGTTGAAGCGGTGTTGCCCTATGTGACGAACGGGCAGATCGGTGACGGAACCAACGAGGATTTTCTCCGTTCTCTCGGTGTCCGGAATTTTGATGTCTGCATTGTGGCGATCGGCGACGATTTTCAAAGCTCTTTGGAAATAACTTCGTTCTTAAAGGAACTCGGCGCAAAAAAGGTGGTATCAAGAGCGGCTCGGGATGTGCACGCGAATTTTCTTCTGAGAAACGGTGCTGACGAAATCGTGTATCCGGAAAAGCAATTGGCAGATTGGACAGCGATCCGGTACAGCTCCGATCATATTTTTGATTACATAGAATTGGGCGACGACCATGCTATTTTTGAGATTGCCGTTCCTCAGAGTTGGCTCGGAAAAACAATAGGTCAAATTGATATCCGAAAAAAATATAATATCAATATTATGGCGTTGAAAAAAGACGGCAAGCTGGACATGAACATTTCATCTGACACTTGTTTGAATGAGATGCATACCATGCTCGTACTCGGAGATATGAAGAGCATCCATAAATGCTTTCATATCTGATAGGAGGACAGCATTATGAAGCCGGGTTATGTTGTTCTGATTATTGTATTTGTATCGGGGATTGTGGCAATCGGATTCTATATGATGAAACGGCTGGACAACTTCCTTGCGGAGAGTCAAAAGAAAATCAAAGCCAAGGATGCTGAAAAGCCTCACGACGGATTGCGGATTGCTTTCGAAAATCCGGTCATAGTGTCATCTGTTGCGGAATACCTGGAGATGTTGTCCAAAGCATATTCGGACTGCATATTATATTCTTTTATCGGCACTTCAGAACAGATACAGCGTGCCATCGACACAGACTGCATTGACATCGGATTTGTTTTTTCTACAATAGCGGATGATACGACGGTACCACTCAGAACAAATGAATACTACGCAGGTACTCTGGGCTGCTCCGTTGAACTGCTCGAATCAGGGCAGCAATATATTCGTCCGATAATAGCAAAACGTGAAACCGAACCGAAAAAAGCAAAAATGCTGAAAGCCCTGATGGAATCAATGAAATGTGCTAAAGAATAATACTCCGTTTGTATTGAAGTAAAGTATGTTTTGTGATATAATCTTTATGGAATCCTTATCCGATAACCCACTTATTTTCACCATATTTAAATGATGTCAGGTATAATAATAGCATGCGAAAAGAATGGAGGCGATAGATGTGGGAGATGAAAGACAAAACCCGGATGAATTGCTCAGAGCGATTCAGCACGAGGAAACAAGAGACAACAGGGGGCACTTGAAAATCTTTTTCGGTTATGCTGCCGGAGTCGGTAAAACGTATGCGATGCTGAAAGCAGCGCACACGGCAAAGCACAGAGGGATTGATGTCATTGCAGGATATATAGAGCCGCATGCACGCCCTCAGACAACTGCTTTGCTGAATGGGTTGGAGTGTCTTCCAACAAAGACGGTTGAATACAACTCCATCTTGCTGCATGAATTTGATATAGATTCAGCCATTGCAAGACATCCGCAACTGATCCTTGTGGATGAATTGGCGCATACCAATGCCGAAGGATGCCGGCATGCCAAGCGGTATCAGGATGTAGAGGAACTTCTGAATGCCGGCATTGATGTGTATACCACGGTCAATGTACAGCATATTGAAAGTTTGAATGACCAGGTGGCATCTATTACCGGCGTGATGGTAAGAGAGCGGATTCCGGATTCGGTATTTGATAATGCCGATCAGGTGGAGCTTGTAGATATTGAGCCAAAGGAGCTTATCGAACGCTTGCAGACCGGAAATGTGTATCGGGAAGTGCAGGCAAAGCAGGCAGTTGCCAATTTTTTCACTATCGATAACCTGACCGCCTTGAGAGAGATAGCCCTGAGACGCTGTGCCGATCGTGTAAATCTGATCACCGAGCAGGCTCGCATTAAGAAAAACGGCGATTATCATACTGACGAACACATTTTGGTCTGTCTGTCATCAGCACCGTCCAATGCGAAGATTATCCGGACAGCCGCCAGGATGGCGAATGCCTTCCACAGTGCTTTTACGGCTTTATTTGTGGAAACCCCGGATTTTCCTGCGATGAGTGAGGAAAACAAGAAACGTCTGCGGGCAAATATGAGACTTGCAGAGCAGCTCGGAGCAAAAATCGAAACGGTATACGGCGATGATGTGCCGTATCAGATTGCGGAATTTGCAAGAATATCCGGCGTGTCCAAGATTGTTATCGGAAGAAGTGCCGTCACCAGAAAGCATCTGTTCAGCAAACCGACGCTTACGGAAAAACTGATCACCGCCGCTCCGAATCTGGATATTCATGTGATCCCTGACGCATCCTCGGCAATATCGACCTATCACACCGTCAAAAAAACGCGAAGAAGCAGTGTAGTGTTCTCAGCTTCGGATATTCTGAAATGCATCGGAATTCTGATTGCGGCAAGCCTGATCGGCGTTGTCTTTGATCGCTTGGGCTTTTCCGAAGCAAATATTATAACTGTTTATATTCTTGGTGTGCTTGTCAACTCGGTTGTAACCAAAAACAGGATATACAGCCTGATCTCATCCGTTGTCAGCGTCTTTATCTTTAATTTCCTGTTTACCGAACCGAGATATACCTTTCATGCCTATGACAGCGGATATCCGATCACCTTTCTTGTCATGTTTATAGCAGCTATGATTACAAGTTCGCTGTCAATCAAACTAAAGAACCATGCAAGACAAGCGGCGCAGGCAGCTTTCCGTACAAAAATTCTGTTTGACACAAACCAACTACTTCAGCGCGCAGTAGGTAAGGATGAACTCATTTCTGTTACTGCCAATCAGTTGGTCAAGTTGCTTGACAGAAATATTATCATGTATCCGGTGCAAGGAGATGAGTTGGAGACTCCGCGTATCTTCAGCGTGTCCGATGAACCGATCAGTGAAGAATTGACTTCCGATAACGAAAGAGCGGTTGCAAGTTGGGTTCTCAAAAACAATAAACATGCAGGTGCAACGACCGACACCTTAGCCAGTGCCAAGTGCTTATATCTTTCCATACGCGTAAATGACCATGTTTACGGGGTTGTAGGAATTGTTATCGCCGATGATCCTTTGGATGCCTTTGAAAACAGCATTATGCTTTCCATTCTCGGCGAAAGCGCACTTGCCATGGAAAACGAAAAAAATGCCAAGGAAAAAGAAGAAGCGGCAATCCATGCCCGCAACGAACAGCTTCGTGCCAATCTGCTCCGTGCGATCTCTCACGACCTTCGCACACCACTGACCTCTATCTCCGGAAATGCAAGTAATTTGCTGACTAACGGAGAGGCATTGGATGGCGAAACAAAGCATCGTCTCTATTCCGACATTTATGACGATTCGATGTGGCTGATCAATCTGGTTGAGAACCTGCTTTCAGTCACCCGACTGGAGGACGGCAGAATGAACCTGCATATATCCGCTGAGCTTGTGGAGGATGTGGTGGCGGAAGCACTACGCCATGTGAACCGTAAGAGCGTGGAGCACCATATCACAGTGGAACATAAGGATGAATTTCTCCTTGCGAAAATGGATGCGAAACTGATCGTCCAGGTTGTAATCAATATCGTAGATAACGCCATTAAATACACACCGCCCGGGTCAAATATAAAAATACTGACAGAGCGCCGAGGGGACAAAGCTGTCATTCATATTGCGGATGACGGACCGGGCATTTCTGATAATGTGAAACCGCACATTTTCGATATGTTTTACAGCGGAGCCAATAAGGTCGCAGACAGCCGCCGCAGTCTGGGACTCGGTCTGTCTCTGTGCAAATCCATTGTTACGGTTCACGGCGGAACGCTTACAGTAAAAGATAATCAGCCGCAGGGAACGATTTTTACCTTTACTCTCCCTGCTGAGGAGGCACATTTGAATGAATAAATATCTGATTTTAGTTGTGGAAGATGACCCTTCCGTAAAAAGTCTGATTACGACGACTTTGCAAATGCATGATTACCGTTATATCACTGCATCGGGCGGAAATGCCGCTATCATGCAGACAACATCACACAGACCGGACATCATTCTTCTGGATCTGGGCCTTCCGGATATGGACGGAGTCGATGTAATAAAGAAGGTCAGAACATGGTCTAATGTTCCCATCATCGTTATCAGCGCACGCAGTGAGGATACCGATAAAATCGATGCACTGGATGCCGGAGCCGATGATTATCTGACAAAACCCTTTTCTGTCGAAGAACTGCTGGCAAGACTGCGTGTAACGCAAAGACGGCTTGCCATCATGCAAAACGAAAACAAAACCGATGAGTCTGTATTCACGAACGGTATGCTTCGTATCGACTATGCTGCCGGTTGTGCATATATGAATGGCGACGAGCTTCACTTGACTCCGATTGAGTACAAGCTGTTGTGTTTGCTTGCCCATAACATCGGCAAAGTTTTGACCCATACCTATATTACACAGAAAATATGGGGAAACAGCACGGAAAGTGATATAGCCTCGCTTCGTGTTTTCATGGCAACGCTTCGCAAAAAGCTGGAGGCGAATCCCAACTCGCCGCAGTATATTCAAACCCATATCGGCGTTGGATACCGGATGATGAAAGTTGAGGAACCCTTGCAAGAACTTTGATATTACCTAATCCCGATTCATTGCCACAGAAATAAAGTTTAATCCCAAATTTCACAGTGATTCATGAAAAATATTGAATTGAAAAAACTACCGGCGTCACACATTGTGTAATGCCGGTAGCATTTTTTTGAGAGAGAATATTTTTCTTTGCATATATTAGCGACGGTTTGTCGTTTGCAATAATGAATGCTCCTTCCCGATATTCGAACGGTGTGATATGCTTCGGAAATTCTGCGGCATCGGCAATATTGGCAATCAGATTCAGAAAATACATCATCATTTCCGAGCTTGTTAGTTATCCCATTGCCTATACTATATTTTCTCATATCATTTTTTCATGCTTTATCATGTAATAAACGTATCCTTGAAAAATAATTACTACATCACAAGCATAAATATTAATTTTTCGTAAACATACACACTTTATCCTTGACAAATTTGGTTTCATGATAATCACATTTTTCGTGCAAGATTGGTTTCGTTGGGGTGGACGCATTGCATTTCGGGTGTTGCACGCGGTTTCGATACATGGGTTGCCGAGGAGATTCTTCAAAGGCAGAAGGAAAACAAAAAAATCTCCCTTGAGTGCGTCATTCCGTTTCCGGGGCAAGCGGATTCATGGGAGAAAGCAGATCAGAAGCGCAGATATAATATTCTGACCGCAACAGATAAGGCGGTGATTACTTCGGAACAATATAACCGAGGGTGTTTTTTTACCCGCAATCGATACATGGTCGACAACGCGGATGTTGTGGTCTGTGCCTTCAATGGGAAAAGCGGAGGGGCTGCGTATACTGTCGACTACGCTCTGAAACAGAACAAGATTGTCATACAGATTGATCCCGAAACAAGTGAAGTATCTATGCTCAGTAAGAGATCTTTTGAGTCTGTTTGATTGTTCTTTTTCTGCTATAATCTCTTGTTAAATTGTATAGTTCACCTTGTGGGTGCATGGTGAACCCACCCATAGGTCACCGAATACAAACACTTATCCCTTGGGTGTGCGGTATTTTGAAAAATCGGGGACGGTGAACATGAGCGAGCTGTTGGCACCGCTTTTTCGGAAGCGTTGTTCAATCTTGATATACCCGTGCATGGTCAGGTCATCAATAGCGCGCTTCACTGTGGATGGGGACAGACTCAGATCCTTCGCAATTCTTCTTACGGACGGCCAGCATTGACCGTCCGTATTTGCTCTGTTTACGAGGTACATATACACATGCACAGCACGGCTCGGAAGGTTGTCGCTGTAAATGGAATCGAAATAATTCACTTGGTACCACCGTCCTGACCGAGGTTGGTCCGCAATCCTTTGTGTCTTGCCGCCGCCTTTTTGCTTGAATAGTGCCGTTCCGCCATGGCTTCCTCCACACGGAAACTGCCATCCGGGATGTCTTTTCCGTTGCTTTTATCGTCCGCCACATGATATTTGTTGCAGATGGCTTCGCTCAGTTCCTCGCGGCTTGCGTAACAGATGGTTGCCCGGTCGCGCATAGGGACAGTGAACGGCTCTTTTTCAAATCGGATACCCCATTTGAAGAACAGCTTCAGCTTGACTTTGATGGGATAGAAGCCGGTCTTGGTCACGATAAAAGTGCCTTTGGGCAGAGCTTTCAGTTCGTCCGGTGTCATCAGCGGACGCTCAATCATCTGCAGAGAGCGCGATCCTTCGCCTTTGCTCTGTGTGACCGAACCGGTGAGCGCCGTTCTGCTTCCCATTGCTTTGGAGAGAATCTGTGCCGACTCACTGTTGGGCGCAAAACCGCCGAATACCGTCAGCTGTGTGTTGTCGATAATAATCTCCGCGCCTTCCTTGCCGTAGTTTTTCTGTAACTGCGCGAAGGACTGGATGATTGGCACGATGGAAACACGACGGGAGCGGGATGCCGAGAACATCATTTCAGCGGATTCAATGCGAGGCAGGGTGCCGAATTCGTCGCAGTAGAAGACCACGCGGTTTTCGAGTTTGCCACCGTGTTCATCGGCAACGGCAAGAATTTCACGGTAGAGCTGTTGGATCAGCAGTGATACCATGAAGTATTTACTGCTGTCTTCCTCCGGCATAATGATAAAAATTGCCGACTTTTCTTTACAAAATCGCTCGGCATCGATCTCGGTATCGTTGCAAAGGATGGTTTCAAGCTCCGAATCAAGGAACGCATTTAATCTTGAAAGTGCTGTGGACATAACGCTTGCCATAGACTGTTCCGCCGTGTTGAGCGCCGCGCCGGCAAACCATTTTGCCTTGTGATCGGGCGGGAGAAGCTCCATGAGCTGTTGGAACTGATTCTTGTTCCGATTCCTGCCCGGTGCGAGAAGTTCCTGAATAATTTTGAACACCGACACGATGTGCCGTTCCTCCGGTTTACAGAATTCCGAGACGAGGAGAATGGACGCCGTGATCAAACCTTCTGCGGCATCGTAGAAGTAGCTGTTCTGTCCGAAATTGCCCGCTTCCATGCCGGAGAGAATGATGGTCTTGGCAATGATTTTGGCGTACTTTTCCGCCTTGGCTTTGTACTGCACTTCATTCGTCTCGGAATTCAGATCCATGTACTTGTTGACAAGGTGCAAAAGGTTGTTGCCGTGTGAGTGCATGGGATTGCGCAGGTCAATGACCGAAATGTTATAGCCATAATACTTGGAGGCGATAGAGCCGTAGTTGCGCATGACGTCACCCTTGGTATCGGTCGAGAGAAACGACATCCCGGAAGCGCAGGCGTACTCGATATTGGGATAGAGCCAATATGCAGTTTTACCCACACCTGCGGCACCGATCATCATACAATGAACATCACCGGTATCCACAAGTGCCGTTGTCGTTTTCTTTTTGGATAGACAGCCAACCACAATGCCTTGCTCCTTCGGTCGGCTGCCCGGATTCTGCCGCCATTCTTCCGGGATAAACGGAATGTGACGGTAGGTCTTTTTGATTTCGCGGTTGGTTGCCCATCGTGCGGTCCCGTGCTGACCGTTTCCCGCAGTTTTGGCTTTGATTCCTTTCAGTCCGTACAGGTAGGACAGCGCGGTGATGAGAATAAAAATGCCGCCGATGGCGGCGGATACAACAATCAGTAGTGTGATTCCTTCCAAAGCGGAACTCCTTTCAGTATGAAATTGCTTGCCCGACAGTCGGTTCTGCGACCGTGGGCGAAAGTGAAATGCTCCCGCCGAGCTGTAAACAGGACAGCCCGAGCAGGAGCATTCTTTTGATCTGCCATTCGATTTCGGTTTTGGTCTGTGCGTCGCTTTTGTCCGCATCCTCACGGATTTCCTTCAGGTCATAACCGATGGAATCCAATTGCGAGGAGATGTTCTGCTTGTCCCGGTGCGGCTTATACAGCTTTGCCATCTGATCGGCAAGGGCTTCGACCGTGATCGGCTTCCCGATCTGTCGGTTTCGTAAAACGCAGAAGGCGACAGCGGTCCTTGCCATCTTGGTGGCACAGGATTCTTTTTTCTCTGTCAAGTCGGAGGCGATAATCTGCTTTTTCAGCCATTCCAGCTTTCGCATGGTATCGTCAAACAAATCGGCAGGCATCCGCTTGTATTTGATATATTCGTCGGTGTCTTCGAGGCACATTTCTTTCAGTTCGGCGGTTTTCTCTGTAATATATGCGAGCTTCGGATGTTCACCTGCGGGGATTGCGTCTTTCCCCATGCGGGCTTTCAGGTCTTCGTCCCAATCCTTATGTGCGGGAAAGAGTCGGTACACCTGATACTCTCCGAGCGAATGGATGCTGTCCGCGATGCGGTATGCTCCCTCAATCCCCGCGGAATCGTGATCCAGGCAGAGATAAACCTGTTTCAGCTGCGGATAATCTTTCAGCATCCGCAGCGCAGCATGGTCGGCGGTTGAACATAAAGCAACATAGGAATGCTCCTGCCAACCTGCGGGATAGAGCGTCAGAAACGCAAGCAGATCTATCGGTGCTTCAAAAACATAGAGGCGGTCGCTCTTGCCGGTGTAATGAAACGCATATTCCGCATCACTTCCCGTAATGTTGCCTTTGAAATCCGACAACGGATTGGTCGCGCGTTTATGAAGATGCCGGACAGTTCCGGTATCATCCTTGCCGACAAAACAGACATTGTGATTGTCCGCATCCTCATACAGCAGTCCCTCATGAGTGAAAGCATGAATGATATCTCGGTCGATACCGCGCTCGCTAAGAAGATACGCATACAGTCTGCGCATATCCGAATGCGGGGGAGGCGGCGAGAAATTTTTCGGCTCGGGTTTCGGTTTTTCTTTACCTGCCGCGCGGATTTCCTGTCCCGCACTCTCGCCGAGCAGACTGCGCACAGCTTCGGGATAGGTCATTCCGAAGAACTTGCGAAGGAATTTTACAGCTCCGCCACCCGTCTGCTCGTATTGACTGTACCATTGATTCTCCCGGATCGTGACTTTTCCCGCAGGGGAGTCCCACGCAAATTCCTTGCCAGTGCGCTTTACCTGCTCGCCGTGAACTTGCAGAAACCGAACGAAATCAGCCTGTTTTGCAAGCTCCTTTTCCTGTTCTGAAAAATGAATGTATGGCATAAAGCTCCTTTCTTGAGTTGAAACTTGTTTTTGTAAAACCCGTAAGAACGGTTTTTCAGATGCTAATTGCGTAAAATGACTTGACAAAACTCTTGGTTTCGACTATAATATAGTTGTACTATATATTAGTCGTATTTTGGAGGTGCGTATGTTTATAAGAAGAAGTATAACCGATGTTTTGATGCGGCGGGCAAAGAACAGCAGATGTTTGTTGCTCACCGGACCGAGACAGGTCGGAAAATCCACCTTGCTGAAGCACAATTATCCCGGTGTAAAGTATTATACTTTCGATGATCAGGTTTTGTTGGCATCCGCAACAGAAGATCCGAAACTCTTTTTGAAAAATATACCCAAGCCATCGATTCTCGATGAGGTGCAGTATGCAAAAGACCTTTTCCCGTATATTAAAATCGAATGTGACAAAGACGAAAGATACGAAAACTATTACCTGACCGGATCGCAGCAGATGAAGCTGATGGCAAAAGCCAAGGAATCACTTGCCGGCAGAGTCAGCATTCTTGAGCTTCAGGGTTTGTCCATGCGGGAGATCAACGGCATCGCCTTCAATCGTCACTTCGTTCCGACCGATGAATATATAACCGCGCGCGAGCAGGAACTCAAGCCTTATGAGAACATCTGGCAGATCATCCACCGCGGCTCATATCCCGAACTGTATGTCACCGAAAGGGAGTGGGTGGACTTCTATTCTTCCTATGTGCGCACCTATCTTGAAAGAGACATCAAGGATGAGATTGAAATTCGGGATGAGATCACTTTCACAAGATTCCTGACGGCTGTCGCCGCAAGAACCGGACAGCTTTTGAATTACGCAAATATTTCGGAAGAGGTCGGCGTCACCCAGGCGACGATTAAAAACTGGGTTTCTGTTCTTGAAAAAACGGGCATTGTATATATCCTTGAACCGTACTATTCGAGTCATCTGACCAGAGCCATCAAAACACCGAAAATCTATTTCCGCGACACAGGACTTGCATGCTACCTCTCCCGCTGGAACAATTACGAGGCACTGGAAAGCAGCGCAGTGGCAGGAAATATGTTCGAGACTTTCGTGGTCAACGAAATCATCAAGTCATTTATCAATGAAGGACTGGAATATAAATTCAGTGTTTTCTATTATCGCGGAAAGGACAAGAAGAAAACCCGGCAGAATGGCGAGACAATTGAAACGGAGAACGAGATCGACTTCATCATTGAAGAGAACGGAGTTCTTTATCCGATTGAGATCAAAAAAAGCGCTAAGCCTACAAAAAGTATGGCAGATGCCTTCAATGTGTTGGACAAGGATGTCGACAAGCAACGCGGGCTGGGCGTTATTCTGTGTCTGTATGATGAAAAGCTGTATCTGAAGGATGATCTTGTTGTCCTGCCGATAGAGTACCTGTAACTGAATATTACTGCATAGACATCTCCGCATTCCTCTTTTCTTCAATCTCCCGGCGTTGGCGTTTGTCAATGGTCGGGAGTTTTTTCGCGTCGTCCCCGAGGATTTTGTCCCGAAAGGTATTCGCGAGGTTTTTGAGAAGCCCCGTAACTGCTGTTGCGCGGACGGAGGTTGTCTGATGATGCGGTGCAGTTTTTTTCTCTGAACCATGATGTGAGGTCGTGTCGCTGTCCGTCCGTGACTCCTGCTTTTGTTCTCCCGCCTGACTTATTCGTATCGCTTCCCGTATGATATCGTTCTTGATGGATTTGAATTCTTTGTTCTGCGACAGCGGAATTTTCGGCGGCATCTCGGAGGTGTAGGTGCGCAGAGCTTCATACTTTTTCTCATACCAGAGGTCATAGAGCTTTGATATATTCTCATCTTCGGCAAGCAGATCGACGATTCCATCAATCAGATCTTTTATATCCCGTTTAAGATAACCGTACACCTTCTTGCCTTTTGTGCGTGAGAGACGGAGAGAAAGCTCTGCGAGCCTGGCTTCAATTTCGGGATATGTGTTCGGATTTTCTGCCATGTCTGCGAGTATTTTTTCAAGGAGCGTATGCCAATCTTTTTTCAGCTCGTTCCTTTTTACTGTCTGCTCACGAAAAATATGTTGCAGGTCGTCCCGAAAAATATGATTGCCGAGTGCAGAACGCATCTGTTCCACACCGTTTTTGGAAAGATATCCGACCTTCGGATCGTCGGTGTAGGCGATGACATGAATGTGCGGGTGGTGTGATTCATTATGAAAAGCACCGTACCATTTCAGGTCTTCCAGTGGAATCCGCAGAGCGTCAGCCAGCTCCTGCGTGTGAGAACGAAGAAGCAGCTGCCATGTACGGGCGTTGTTATACCCGAGCCGTTCCGCATCTTCGCGGCGCAGAGAGACAATCATTGTCCACACATTTCCTTCGTGCGTATTGAGATCCGCAGCAACCTCAGAGAGAACAATCTCGCCGTCCTCATCGGAAAAGAGTCCGTGTGAGCCGACTTTTTCCGCACGGGGACGGGTGGCAATGTAGTCGGCATAGGTCTTCTGACGCATGGCGGAATGTGCGTTGTCCTCAATGGCGCGTGAGATGAATTCCGAAGCATTTCCGACTGTCGGGTGCTGTTTGTAATCGTCATACTCCAGCATTTCCGCACTGTCGGGATAGTCCCGCAGGATTTTTGCAATCAGTTGCTTTTGATTATATGACACGGGCGCATACTTTTTGGAATCGTCGCACCGTTCCACACCATCGCGGAGTGCAATATATTTTGCGTACCCGCCGATCTTTTTTCGACCGCCGGGCTTGTAGTAACGGAACTTGGTTACGAGTTTTGCCATCGGACTGCATCGTCAAGACGGATGGTGCCGTTGATCCGCTTGACCTGTTCCTCACAGCTTTCGCGCAATTTTCTGACATCCTCACCCGAGAAACCGTTCGATGCGGCGATGACATTCATCAGCACCGCAAGCTCCACTGCCACACGGTACAGCTGAGCGCATTGGCGATTTTCACTGTCCCGTATGATATTTTTCAGCGTGGAGATGACGATTCTCGGCAGGTAGCTTGGGTTATGTTCGCTTGCCACATAGCCGGAATAGAATTCAATCGCCCGCCTGACATACTCGGATACGCTGCCGCAGTTGTCTGCCTCGTGCCACTTTTTTGCCATGTCGATGGTGGCTTCGGGAATGTAGATTGAGAATCGCTTTTTGCCGTTGCCGACACTTTCGTCGTTTTCCATCGTCGTTGCTCCTTTCTTTGTTTTCTGTCTTTGACACACGGGTATTACGGCGTAAGCATTAGAAGGATTCCGCCGCCTGACACACTGTTTTGCGGTCAAATCGCTCTTTTGACACACTGCCGTTCCTTTACCGATAGGCACGGAAAAGTGAGCAAATGCGGTCAAAACGCGAGAAAATGCGGTCGGCTCTGCCGTCCGCTGTGAATCCGGCAGGGCGTTTGACGCACTGCCTTTCTCCCGCTTGAAAATCGACCCTCGCAAATACCTGCTGAACCCCTCAATATAACCATCGGAACTCCCGTAAATACCTGCGTGCCAAAGAGACTGAAGGCGACAATAGTGGGCGATCCCGGCACGAGGCTCACACGCTCGCAAGAACCGCCCACAATCGCCGTATCAGATGTCGGTCGGGTGTTTTCCCGCATCCTCA
>UMCV01010994.1_pt1 | contig 20634 bp, 23 predicted proteins | sample 1964311 | NCBI WGS metagenome assembly UMCV01 (sample SAMEA4835976, study PRJEB28245) | human gut metagenome | biome: gut microbiome; material: fecal sample | place: Denmark | collected 2008 | reverse complement strand
CTTTTAATTTGAACTCTTGGATGGGTTTCATTTTCTCTTTTAAATCTCTTAATTGGAATTCTATAGTTATAAAGGTCAGCATCAGATGGGAAATATTCACTATATTCACCAGCAATATTTTTTGACTTAGCTCTAAATTCAATATAATCTCCATTTACTAGACTTTTTGAGATAGTAACTGGATATGTATATTTATTTAAAGATATATCTTTTCCAACTACTCTCCAGCTAGTAGCAGTTCCGTTTTCTTTAACTTCTCTATATTCAATAGTATAATAATTAGCATTAGAAGCCCCAATAGGCATAGCTTCAATTTTAAGTCCAGGTATCGCGTAGTTACTGCCTCTATATTTAATATATCCGCTACCTTTGTACAGTATTTCAGTTGGAGGAGTAGAATCTTCAGTTTCTTTTAATACTGCTGTACTTTCTGCATAAGGGGATTCTCCATAATATTGTCCTTTAGCTTTTACATAGAATTTATAATAATAATTCCAGTTTCCGCCTGACCAAGTATAGCTAGTCGTAGAAGCTCCAATACTTGTACTTATTGCAGTCATAGTTGTACTAAAATCACTATCATCAATAGTTTTTGATGATTTGTAATATAAAGAATATCCGCTAATTGGATTATAAGTATTTCCAGCAAAATTTGCCCAACTAATACTAAATGCCTTACCTCCACTACTTTCATAATTTATCAATGTTGCGGTTACTGTGCCCGCAGTAGGAGGATTAGCTTGTTTAATCGTGATAGTTTGGTAATTTGAAGAGTAATTATAACCTGAATAATAACTACTTCCAGCAGAACCTTTTGTTCTTATTCTAAATCGTATTTCTCCAGGAGTTCTCGGTACTGTATAACTATAAGAAGTAGTAGAAGCTCCTATTGATGAACTTATTAAATTATAAGTAGAACCTGAGTTTGTAGAATAATAAAGCTCATATCCAGTTATTGAGTTATTAGTACCTTCTGTACCTGCTGTCCAACTTAAAGTAATTGTTTGTCCAATAGTAGGATTAGTATTATTTGATTTTAAGTTACTTGGCGCGCCGCAAGCAGTATAGGCATAATCTTTTTGATAGCCTGCGCTCCAAGTATCTGTTGTTGCCGAGTAAGAATAATTAGTACCTAAAGCAACAACACTAAATCTATAATAATATCCAACAGTACCACCAGACCAAGTATAGCTTCTTACTGTATTTGCAACATTGGCGATATGGGTTCTAGTAGACCAAGAGCCACTTGAACTTGTCTTATATGAATACCAAATTTCATACTTTGAAACAGCATTATTTACTCCTGCTGTTGCCGCACCCCAAGTGATAGTATAAGTACCATAACTTTGAGAAGCGCTGCAAGCACTCATTGTTGGTCTTGAATAAGTTGTGCAAACTCCATATATAGCTTTATATCCAGAATAGTAGCTACTACCAGCAGCACCTTCTGTTCTTACTCTAAAACCATAAGTTGCTCCTTCGGTAGCTGGCAAAGTAATATTTAAACTTGATGAAGTGCTACTTGTATTTGAATTATAAGGATTAGTTGCAGCCCATGAGGAACCCCCATTTGTTGTATATTCCGTATAATATCTTTGAATAGCATTAGCTGTTCCAGCTTTTGCACCACTCCAGCTTAAAGTTAAAGAGCTACTTGGTGCAGCTTGACTTTTATTAACACTAAAGCTAGTTGGCGCGCCGCAGCTTGTTATAATTCCAGGCACATAAACAGTAAAAGAGAAAGTTCTACCGCCGCTAGGAGTTGGTCCCCAACCACCAGCGTAAGCATCTACTTTTGCTGTTACTGTAAATGTTTTAGCTGTTGTTATTGATTTTGTAGCAGTAAGGAAGTCTTTATTGCTATTTTTTTCAACATTAAAAGTACCAGTACTTCTATTTGTTGTACTGCCATCTATTGTTATATATCCAGCTCCCTGACTAGTGTTAAAATCGTAATTTGTTACAGAAACATTACATCTTATAGTAACTGTACCAGAAGAATTATAAGAACAATAAAAGTGAATTACTTGATTAGTATGTACGCCACTATAACTCTTATCAACATTACTACTGCCAACAGACAGATTCACGTCAGCCATCCAATCGACCTCCTTTTTCTCTAAAATAAAACACTTATCCTAATGAATAAGTGTTTTTTGAAGGTTTATTATCTAAGTTTTAGAAGAGTTTTAGCTAAATAGCTTATTTCCCTTCCAAGCGCCCGCAGCATAAATATATACTTTTTTTGCTGGTTTCCATCCGCCGTTATATACCCAAACTCCTCCATTTCTCCAAGAAGAGCCATCAAATAATCTTACGGTGGCAGACCTAGAAAATCCATAATATGGGCCTACCCAAGAAGTAACATATTTATTAGTTACATTTCTTACTGCTCTTACATTTAACCATAAATCATTATTTCTAGTTCCAGGATAAAGACTTCTTGACGGTAAAGTAACATCTAAATAATTATTTGTTGTTGTTAGATAACTCGAAGAATATTCTTCCCATCCTGTACCGCTTGTTGGTCTACGCATAAGCCTAACTTCATATCCTGTTGCTCCTGTTACTGAACCCCATTGTAATCGTATTTTTTGAGATACAGGACCTCCGCCTTTACCTGATGCTTGCGTCCCTACTTCTGTTGTAGAATCATATTCTATTCTTCTATATGAGGGAGTACCTGGAGCGCTTATTGTTTTTGCAATTACAGAACCAGCTCTCCAACCAGAATTATAACTTGAATTAGTACCATTAGCCCTAATTTGTAAATTTATTGTTATCTCTTGTCCAGCAGTACCATCAAAATTTAAAGTTGTAGAAGTTCCTGTTCCAGTCCATTTATCATACCATGAACCTCCTGGATATTTAGCTTGAATAGTATAATTTTTTACAGGATTATTAGTACCACCAGAAGAAGCGCTCCAAGAGACAGTTACATTTCCATTTCCACCATTCAAATTTCCATAAAAAGTTGCACCAGTAGTTAAACTTCCTGGGGTACTGGGACTTGTATAAGCAACATAACTTGGTACAGAAACTGTAAAACTTTGAGTAGTTCCACCATCCCCAGAAGGACCCCAGCCACCAGCGTAATAATCAACATAAACTTGGCAAGTAATTGCACTACTACTTGCCCATGTTATTGTTTTAGAATAGGTTTTACTCCAAGTTCCACCTTTACTTAATGAAACACCGCCGTATCCTCCTTTTCCAGAGCCGCCAACAGTATCCCATGTACCGTTGATACAAAGGTCAGAATCTCCTGTTGGAGAAGAAAAAGCGGTATATGTGCCGCAAGTAATTTTTAATGTTAAAGATACTGTAACACTGGTGCTTGTAGAACTAGACCGTGAAGTTGACCAAGATACAACGCAAGTATGTTGATTTTTTATATTAGTTAGTGTATAAGTTCCTGACGCCATTTACTTCACCTTCCTATTCATACTGGATATAAATATCGCCAGTATTAGCAGTACCAGATGGCGCAGCAGTTCCATATCCCCAACCTATACGCTTCCACGCGCCAGAAGTTGAACCTTTAACATAAAGATTATTATCATTTTCCTTTATACCAATCATAGGACGATAACCGCTGCCATTATCAGTTGCCATACATAAAACAGTAAAATAAGAGGTTGCCGCAGAGCCGCTAGAGCCAGTTGCTGAACAATACGGACCATTAGTAATTCCAGTTCTAAGAGTATAAAGACCAGGAGTAGTTATAGCATCAATATCTCCTACCGAAGTATTATAATAGTTTTTATAAAGTAAAGCTCTTTGACTAGTATCACTTGGGAGAGTTGACCAGCTATTATTTAAAAAGGTTGTTGTTGTATTCATGTTGATTATATATCCATAATCCCATTTATTACCACTTGAACCAATATAATTAGTTGTACTTGCTTGCGTATTAGGATATACACTACCAGCATATGCTTGACCAGAACTATTTATATAAAAAATATTTTTTCTATCAGTATCAGAACTTCCCCAACCAATTAAAAATGGATAACCATCACTAGCATCATTATCATATTGTCCAATTTTAAAAGTAGGATTAGTATAAGTTGAATTAACAGGTAATATCAGTCCTTTTCCAAAAGCAAAATAGTGACTTCTGTTAAAATAATTACCAAGTAAAGAATTTCCTCCATCATAGACTTTAGATTCATCTGTCATTATAAAATTAGAAGTCCCAGTTTTAAACATAATATAAGTTCCTGCTCTTGATTTGTTTTTTATAAACCAACACATATGATTAGATGTTGGAGTAGAATAATTTAAATAAGTTCCAAAAGAAGCATTTGGAATTTCTGAAACTGTTACGGTTGTCCCACTAATTTTGGTAATAGTTCCGTAATCATAATAATAACTTCCTTCGCAAGCAGTACTATAAGTATCTCCAACAGAAAGACCACTTACAGAATTGAGTGTAAAAGTTTTTGCATCATAATCATACCCAGTTATAATAAAAGATTTTAAATCAGAAAAAACTAAATTAGCTTGAAAATCTCCTGTATAGATAATATTTCCATTCATAGATGAATAATTAGAGTTGGTATTATCAATAGAATTATAATTCATAATTAAATTTTTTACAAAGATAGATGAAAAAATACGTTCAAATTTACCCAATGATATTTCACCATCTCTATTAGGAAAAATTGAACTATAATCTATTGTCATCCCGGCAGCACTAGTATTTACTTCAATAGCAAAAGAAGATTCATTGGCAAGAAGTTTCCCTGTTGTCCAGATGTTCCCAGTATCTATTATTGATGAATAAATTGTTTGCCATCTTTTATCAGATTTCCCCAAGTTACTAGTAACATCTGGATAGACAGAAGTATCAGAAAAAATAGTTTTACTAGAACCGCCTTTAATAAAAAAGTTATTAGTTCCTTCTATTCCAGCATCGCTATATAAATTTATATTAGGGAAAGCCCAATTTAAATTACTCCAAGCATTAGTATTATTTCCAATTTTTAATCTTTTATTAGTAGAATCCCATCCAGGTTCACCCATCTTTAAAATTGGGTTAGTTGTACTCCAATTTGCAGCTGTATCACTTCTAAACAGAATTCTTGATTTTATAGTTAATTCGGCCATTCACTAACCTCCTTTTACGCTATTACTCTATATAATAAGTGATTTTAAATACTTTATTATTTATTTTTTTAGTAAATAAGGCTTACCTTAATAGGTAAGCCTTACTTCTTATTATTTTTAATTAAGCAGCGGTGCCGCCGTCGAGAATAAATGTGTCAGTAGTGCTTATCGAAACTGTTTGAGTAGTACCAGATTTTGTATTTACAGTAATACCAGCACCGGCAGTAATACTAGTTAATGCTCCGAGAGAAGCAGCAGTTGGCAAAGTTACTGTCGCTTTCTTAGCAGTAGCTACATGACCATAAGCATCAAGAGCAATTTCTGTTAAGAAAGTTAATCCAGAACCTGTGCCAGCTTCAAGAGCTGTACCACTAGAAGGTTTATTTGCGTGACTAATTGTACCAGAAGTAGTAATTGGGCCGCCAGTCAATCCTCCACCAGTTGCTACAGAAGTAACAGTACCAGTATTAGATGTTTTACTATTGGCTAAGTTATAAAGTTTATTTAATGCCTTAGTAATAGTATCTGTTGCTGCAAGGGCGCCAGTATCAGAAGTTGAAGCAGCAAATCCAGTTAATACTAAAGCACCTACATTAGTAGTAGTAATAGTAGTTCCATTGGATACTCCAGTAAATACTTTACCGGTACTATTGGCAACATTTGTTAATTTAGTATCTGTTGCTGAAATAGTTAATCCAGTAGAAGCAAGAGCAAGAGTAATATTATTGCCAGCAGTAAAAGTAAACTCTTTCTCAGTCAAAGGACTATAAACAGCAGTAGCATCTCCTGATTTAAAAGTAAGTGATTTTAAATCAGTTTTTAAAGCATAACCAGTTAAATCAATGGTTCCGCCTAGAGCTTCCCAAGAAGGATTTAAAGCTCCGTCAACAGTTGCCCATACATATTCGGTATGGTCTGCTTCAATATGCCATACATCTCCTTCAACATTTCCGGTTTTAGGTAAGTCTTCAAAAGTGGGTTTAGTTCCTTTAAATTTGAAGACACTGGCTACTTTTAAAGCAATAATATCATCAACATATTTCTTATTAGCTAAATGGCCATCAGCAGTAGGAGCTGTTGCCCAAATTGGCGCGCCGGTGAAAGTGCCGCCTGCTTTTGGCATTGCGTTAGTAGCAAGAGTACCTTGAGCCGCCGTAGCATAAGCCGATGATTCCGTATAGGCAGCAGATTTTAAGCCATGAATTTTTACTGATTGAGATGAACTGCCTGATGGAGTTACAGTAAAAGCTCCATTAGTGCTTCCTTCTTCAAAGGTATAAGTTGTATTAGTATCAGTTGAAGAAATTGTTATTTTTCCTTCTGCAAAAGATACTGTTGTTGCTCCGGAACCAAGAATACCAATATTATTAGCATTACCAGTGCTTGGAGTTAAAGTAAGATTTGCTCCGCCAGAAACAGATGCTCCAGAGAAAATATAGGTAGTATTAGTATCCTGTGCGGGAATTCCTAAGCTAGTGATATCTGATTTTGTTACCGGTGTACTAGAAGTAACTTGCCCTTGAGTATTATAAGCAAACTTATAAAAGCCGCTCTCTTTAGCAGTCGTGTTAATTTTATCAACTTTACCACTAATATCTTGGTGAGCAGTTAAGAAATTCCCTTTAGTTATAGTTAATATTCCACCAGTGTAAGTTGCAGTAGCTAATCCATTACCAGTACCAGTGATAGTAACATTTTTAACCCAATTAAGTTTATCAATTTCTGCTGTAATTAAACTTTGTGCATCAGAGCTATTGATAAATGCCCAAGGTAAATTTGCAACTGTTTGAGTACCATCACCAATTTTTATTTTAGGAGTGGTTCCATCCCAAATAATAATTGGCTCGCCTTTTAAAAGAACTTTAGTACCATTAGTTCCCCAGTTGGCAGAAGTATCATTTCTTAATACTAATCTTGTATTAAGTGTAATTTCAGCCATTTGCGTTCCCTCCATTTATAAGACTAATATCATTATAGTCTTGACTATCTTTGTAATATTTCAAATCAGTACTATCCCAGCGGTAAATTACTTGGTTAGTAGTATCAATATATAGGTTACTTGAGTTCCCAATAGTTGGGAACTCAAGATAACTACTTTTACGAATAACAACCGCACCAGTGGGTAAGTCGAATGAGCCTAAAGCCATTAACATACCCCCTTATTCAATTATTTCAGTTAAGTACATATCAACCGTAATATCCGCAGTTGGGATTGTTTCAGCATAGATTGTTACTGTACCTACATCTGATTGAACAGTTGGAAGGATGCCAGCGGCTAAAATAGTTTCAATAGAAGTAGTAGCAGGAACAATATCGACCTTTGTGTTTGTTTTTATCGCAGCGTTACCAAAGACATATTCATAGTAACCAGAGTTTCCTTTATCTTCTCCCCAGCTTGCAGAAGCGAGAGTCTGTGCTCGGAGAAGAATAACTTTATTTTGTTTTGCTCCAAATAAAGTTGAGTGAGCAGAAGGATTGCTATCGTGAGCAGAAACTGCATCACTTACAGTAGTTGTGGTAGCTACGTTTTCTGTTCCAGTTAAATTAGAGAAAGCAATTTTTGGAGAATCTGTACCATTATGGGTATGTCCTTGAATTTTGCTTTCAACATAGGTCTTAATTGCCGCAACAGTAGCATATTTCGTATCTGTCGAAGTATCAGAAGCAATAGTGTCAGTTCTGTTTGAAACTACTTCATAATTAGCCACATTAAATCCTGACGGAATCAATGCAAGTTTAGCTAATTCACTAGAAGCAACTTCAGAACTAATGATTTTTCCGTCTGCATCAGTAACGACAATCTTGCTTGCTGTTAAAGTAGTTCCTACTTTATCAATAGCAGCTCTTAATCCTTCAATATCGTCGATTCCGATAACTACTGTTCCAGTTTTACCATTAACGGAAAGAACGTCGCAAGGAATAATCATCTGAACCCAGTTATCAATAGTGCTATATGGTGCAGTTTTTAGGATATAGATTTCAGTAGTCTGATTTGTTGTTTGCTGAACAAGAGCTAAGTCACCTTGTTTAGCCTGGCTCAAAGTGATTAAGTCAGATTTATTTGCTACTGTGAATACGTCGGTAATAAACAAATCTCCAATTAAGGAAGAATCAATTTTATTATCTGCGCCGACAGCAACAAGTTTTCCTTCTGTAGTTCCAATATCAGTTTTCTTTAAGTATTGGTCGGCGTTTGCTAATTTAATATCAACAGTTCCAGTGCTAGTGGAAATTGTGAGAGTGCTGTCAGAAGAAGTAATATTAGGAGCAAAAGCACTTAAATCGCAAGTAATTGAACTGCCATCTGCTTTATTTAATTTTAAAGTATTTCCTTCTAAAGTAACAGTAGAAATTAACTGTTGTCTTGCCTCAGAGTCTGTTGCAGTGGCCGCGCCGCCAGCGATAAGAACTTTTACAGCAACTTTTTCTTGAGAGCTGAGAGTAATATCACCGTTAGCGTTAATAGTCCAAGTAATATCTTTGTTAATTTCAAGATTTGTTGAACTATCATAAACAGCAACAATTAGGTCTGAACGAGAAAGTTGGTGTTGTGAATAGTTAATAGTGTGAGTATAAGGAGCGTTATCTCCAGTCCACCCTTCAACCGCAACATCAACAGACGCAATAGCTGCATCAGTGTCGCCGCCACCAGTTCCAGTTTGGTCAATAAATCCAAAAGTTCCATCTTCTTTCTTACCGAAGACTTGCCCAGTAAGAGCACTTTCAGAACCTTTAAGAGTTAATCCACTGTCTCCTTGAACAATAACAACGCCATCAACTGTTACTGCCTGAACGTCTAATCTACGAAGACTTCTATCAGTATCAATAACATATACTTCAACGGCACTATCTGTAACAACAGAAATCTTTTGGCCTACATAAGAAGTAGGAGCAAGTTTCCTTTTATCTTTTTCGGCATCCACAAGAGTTCCAGTAGCATATTTAACAGCATCTTCATAGCTATCAAAAATTTCAGAACGGTCAAGTGCGAATCCAAGGTCTCTCTGGAATCCCATAGGGAAGCCTAAGAAATTAAAATTGCTATCTACATAATTTGCCATTATTCTTCCCTCCTTAACCGTTTACTTTATAAGTTCTAGCAGTCATACCACCAGGTACTTCTACTCGATAGACGTTATAATTTTGAGCAGTAAAACCATTTGCTCCTTCTACTGGAACAGTAGTCATAGTGAAAGTAGAAAGAACATCAGTATTCATACCTTCAACATAGAGAATATTTCTTAGAGTTTTTCCAGTTGGTACTGCGATAGTTACTTCTTTTGCTCCCTCTGGAACATTGATATTCCAGCTATTATTATTATAAGCGCTAGTGCTATTAGTTAATCCTCTAATATAAGCACTATCAACAGTTTCTGCAATAGTTGTTTTAGCACCATAGAAATATTTTCTAAATCCACTAAATGCTTGTTGATTTGTTACTGATTTACTACCTGCCGCAATTCCAGCAACAGTAGCAGGAGAGCCACTATTATCTAAAGGAGTAACACCAGCTCCATAAGTAACAGTAGCATCAAATTGTAAAGTAGTTCCGTCTTCTACTGTAATTTCGCTTGCGGTATATGGAGTTAATGAAGTTACTGCATCAACAACAGTAGTTTTAGTTCCTTTCAAATTTTGGACTAGGGTATAAGTTTGAAGAGCTACTCCAGTATCCGCTGGACCATAAGAATATTTACCTTTATTAAAAGTAGCTGTTACAGTAGTAGATATTTTAGTACCAACTTCAACGCTTTTTGTTCCAGAAGCGGAAATTGAAATACTCGGTTGAGTAACAGTTGGTTGAATAATCTTAACAAACATTTTATTAAGAATTTGCTTCATAGTGGTTTCAGGAGTAAAAGTTGTATTCTCAGGAATACCTCCAATAGCTCCATTTCCCATTGTCTTTAGCTCATAACCAAGAACAACATTTTCAGCAGTAACTCTACCACAAAGAGCTACCCAGTTTGCTGCGGTAGTAGCAGGTTCTTCTTTTAAGATATAAGAAATAACAGGATTTCCAATATCTGTTCTAACAAGAACTGCAATATCTCCTTTCTTGGCAGTTGTTAAGGTAATAAGTTTAGAAGCATCAGTAGCATCTCCTGTAACCTCAACTTCCCATACTGTATTAGCTCCAGCAATTTCACTTTTCTTTGCAAACTCACTCGCGGCAGTTCCACCTAAAGTATCTGCGTCAGCAGCGTGCAGAACAGTCATTTCGCCGCCAGAAATAGAAACATCAGTTCCACCTTTTACAATACCAAATTCAGTATTAGTTGCAGTTCCAATATAGCTTGTTCCTAAATCGACCCATTGGGTTCCGTTATAATTCCACTCATTACCATCGCCATCAATAATAGTATGGCCAGCAATTAAAGTTTTGCCTTCTCCAAGTAGTTCTTGAGCTTTTGTAGTTAATTGCTCTTGAGTAGGATTTAATTCCTCAATTTTTCCTAGATAAATAGTTGCGCCAGTAAGTCCATCTAATTTATTTTGAATATTACCAATATTGCCGTCAATACTATCAAATTTAGATTTAATAGTACCAGTGGTATCATAATCCTGAGCTTTTTTTGCAGTTTGCTCCACTAAACTGTTTGCGTCTAAAGAAGCAATACCGCTAGCCTTTCCTTTTTCTGTTGCAATTACATTAGCTGAATTAACAGTAATAGTAATAACATCAGTATCGGGGTCAATACTAACAGTACCAGTATTAGTGGTTCCACCAGTATATTCTTTCCCTGCGGCGGAAAGGTCTACACTAAATAACTCATCACTCTTATCGTTTTTAAAGATAATTGATTTTGTGGCTTCGTCATAGACGCCAGTTTTAGCGATTGAGTCAATAATAGTGGCTAATTGAGTAGAACTTAATCCGCCAGGAAGACTAAATGTACCGAGTACTTTTGTTGCCATTTAATCACTCCTCTCCTATTTTAGTTGCTAATATAGATATCTTAATATCTACTGAAGGTCTTTCCTTGCAATAAATATTATAAACTGTTTTTGATACATCAGAATCCATATAAATATTTTGCATAATACCTGCTTTAGCTATTTCAACGCTTTCTTGGTCTGATACATCTGGAGTTACTTGAATAAAGTAATTACTATTCAACTTTTCATTTGAGTATTGATAAACAAATTTATCTTCCTCAGTAACCTTTATCCATTTTTGTTTTTGAAGAGTATCTTCAACAATAAAAGAGGTAGCTTCCCCGCCTCCTTTATTGATTATACTATTATTCAATATACCTACTAATCGAGGTTCTCTATTTAAAATTCCCGGACAGTTTGCCATCAATAAGTCACCTCCGGCAAAATTCTAAATATATTTGGGCCTATTACAGTATTTATTCTACCGTCAGAGAACGTTACTTGAACATCATAGCTATAATTTCCAAAGTCCATATCTTTAGTGTCTTCTGAACAGATATGAAATCTTCCGTTTTTAAGAGGAATTTGGAGAAGAATTGGGTTATCATTATCGACATCTTCATCTCTTGATTTTCTAACGGATAAAACAGCAGAATCTGCATCTTCAAATTCATATATATCATAAGGGAAAGTCTGTTGTCTTAATTCTAAATCAAGATATGCGTCGTCTCCCCTAGTTATCCAGAGGTCTTTATTTCCTCTTACATCTAACATTATCTCCCCTCCTAATTAAAAAATACACATATCTTCAAAAGATATGTGTATTTCAATAGCTAAACATATAAAATTTTAGGTAGGTGGCCGCAATAGGTCATTATGAAATTTAGAAATAACATAATATGATTTTGTGTTAAAAATAGATTCATAGGTAAGTTTATCTAAATCCCAATATGGAATTCTTATTAAAGGAATATTATTTCTTATGCAATATGCGTTTTTTCTTCTGTCATTCTCTTGCATATGCTTAAAATCTGAATAAGTCCCAAACTTAGAAATATGTTTAAAATGCTGCTCACCGTCATATTCGATTAGTTTTATAGGGCGGCCATAGGATATTATTGCGAAATCGAATCTGAGAAGAGCATTTTTATATCTCAAGTCAGAAAAAGTATATTCTTTAAGATAAGAAATTTTAGCAGATTTTAAGAGAGAAGAAATTTTTTCTTCTCCCTTACTCATTTTCATCTTCCTCTTTTTTATTTCTTATCTCGTCAAGAAAACCAATAATCTTATCGTACTCTTCAAGAGTAACACTTTCAAGCATGACAGTGTCTTTATCATATTTTGAATAACCAAGTAAATCCATAAATTTGTTGATTAGAGAAGCAAATTCTCCTTGAAAAGTACATTCCCAGCCTAAATCGGGATAAAGTTGAATAGTTTTATCCACAGAAGTGCTTGTATTATCATCTAAGTCAGTTACTTTAATTTCAATTCTACATTTATTTTCCATTTATTTCTCCTCCAATTCATCTATCTTTTCTAAAAGAGTTTGAAGTATAAAAGCTGATGTAAGAAAGCTAGTGCAATTTTTATTCAAAAGTTCTGGCAATTTTCCATTTACAAATTTTTTGACTTCTTTTAAATCAATATTTACTTCCATTATTACTTCTCCTCTCCAAACACCTTTTCAAAAGTGCAATCTTTCCAGTTCATATCTTCTGGATTTCTCCATTCCATAATTTTTGCATGGCGGAAGTTATGAGTATCACTTTCCATCATCATCGCGTTGATTTTGATTACTCTGCGCGCCCAGTTAGAATTATCTTCTACAATACCCCTTTTAACTTCCTCAGTCACATTGGAAATCCAACCAATAGGAATAATTTCTTCCCCTTTTGCTACTCCAATTTCAATAGAGCCAGCCCAGCCAAAGAACGCTCCTTTTGAAATAGGTTCGATTGGCGCGCCGTTTTGGAAATCTTCGTAGTAAATACCTTCCATTTTACTATTATCTTTAATATTAAACCAGTATTTCCAGTTTTCAACTTCTTTACCAGTATATTCCCAAGTAGCATCTTTATAGTTACCAGTTAAGAAACAATCAACCTCTCTATCAAGTTCTTTCTTAACTTTAATAGATTTACGGGCAGGACGCTTTCCAGGTTCATAGTTTCCATCTTTCCTTTGTAGAACAACACCTTCCCATCCTTGCTCGCGGCAATAGGCAATATAATCTAACAAATCCTCTCCATCATAATAAGTCGCATATTTGATATAAGGATTTTTAAACCATTCAGAAAGAGCTTTAAGTTCAATAATTCTGCTTTCAAGAGTCCAAAATCCTACAAGATTTTTATTATAAGCCAATATGTCAAAAATATAAAAAGAAAGTTTATCTCCTTTCTCTTGTCTTTGAATAGCTTTTTCTTTTAAACATCCCATAATGGTAGTTACTTTCCTTGAACCCTCATTACCATCAAAGTAAATTTCTCCAAGCAAAACAGTTCCTTTAGGCAGTCTATTAAACTGCTCTTTTAAATGAGGAACCCAATCAATTTTATTGGGATAGCCGCCGTTGACAGATTCGCTTCTTGGACGAATATAAAGATTTCCCTCTTCATCTTTAATCATCATCGCCCACTGACCATCTACCTTACGAGAACCCACATATTCACCAGAAAAGATAGCGTTATTTACCAATTCTTTTAAATTGGTATTTTTAGTAGGCGCCCAATATTTCTCTGCTTCCATATTCCAAAAATCAAATCCATTTATAATAACTTCCATAATTATTCTCCTTTCATTTCTATAATAATTATACCACAAAAAGGGAGTTTTGTCAATTACAAAACTCCCGCGTCTTTTAAGAAATCGACTGCTTTTCTTGTAAGCTCTAAAATGCCACCATTATTTTCAATAGTAAAATCATAGAAGTATGACTCAACACATCTATCTGCATGATTAGATTCGATTGGTTTTACTCTGTTATTTTTGATTAGTAAAGTAACTGCATCAAACTCCTCTGCTAATCTTCCTAGCTCTTCTGGTTCTCTACAATGAACGAAAATAGCATCTACATTGCCTTCCTGTTCGGCTTCTGATTTCTTTTGTCTAATATAATTGGCGGACAAATCAGAATATTGAGTGGCTAAATCTTTTAAATCAGAAAGAAACTTTCTTGCTCTTTCATCTTTCTCTCCATTCCACCCCATAATTTGCGCAGCTTCTTTTATTAAATCAACAGTAGAAATGTTCCAAATATGTCCCTTTAAATGCTCTCTTTGACAAATTTGAACAAAAGTATCTTTACCTACCCCGCCCGCGCCGTTAATTAGAATTATCTTCATTAAGGTCAACTCCATATTTTTTAAGCCATTGCTCAAAAGTAACTTTTTCAAAATATTTATAATTAAAAGTATTTTTTTTATCACAAAGAGTTTCAATTATACTTTTTATGAAATCTTGATTTTGAAAATATCCTAGTTCTTTTATTTTCAAAAGGAAATCTTTTAATTCTTTTTCTATTTTATCGGATAAAGGAAATTTATTATAATCTATTACTTGACAATAGTTGTAAATATAAACTAGTCCAAGTGGAAGATTTTTAACTATTCCTTTATTCTCAAGTAAGAAATTAAATGCGTATACTTGTCCCTCAACATAGCTTGGAATACAATTTACTGCAAAGTTTTTATCTTTTCTTGTTAAAGAGCTTTTATTATCTACCCATAAAGTAGTAATTACAGATGTTCTATAAATATTTTCCGTCATATTAAGAGCCATTGTATTAAAAGCTCCATCTTCGTTAATTCTTAACCCCTCTGGAAAACGAATATTATTCTCTCTTAAAAAAGAACAATTATAAACTTTTCCATGTATCCAAGTAGCTGTTTCAGTAGAATGAACTATCCTATCAATCCCATACTTATTTTGTTGGATAAAAGCACTAACAAGAATATCAGGTTTATTCCTATTGACTTCCCTATTTAATACTTCTATGGCTTGCGGCATAAGCATATCGTCAGCGTCTAAAAACATTACATATTCGCAAATAGTATTGTTTAATCCTGCCTGACGAGCTACTCCTGGGCCGCAGTTTTGAGTAAGTCTGATATAGTTAATATTAAGTTTATCTTCATAATCACTAACAATACTTAATATATTTTCCTCTGAACAATCGTCAATAACTGTAACAAAAAATCTTGACTGCGTTTGAGCTACTAAAGAATCTAATGTTTTTGGAAGAGTTTCTGACGAATTATAGCAAGGAATTATTACATTTATCATTAAACACCTCCTTGGGACGCTTTTACAGCAAGTCTATCCACCTTTTCATTCCAAGTATTTCCACTATGACCTTTTACTTTTACGAAATTTACTTTATGTCCTTTTTGAAGTTCTCCAAGTCCTTCAAATAAACTTTCCCATAAATCTTTATTGGCGACAGGTTCTTTCTTAGAATTTACCCATCCATTTTCAAACCATTTTTTATACCACTGTTGATTTATACAGTTGCAAACATAGGCGGAATCACTATATATTTCAACATTCTTTTCACTATGAGGGGTTTCAAGAATTTCCGAAATAGCAATAATTACTGCTTTAATTTCCATTCTCTGATTTGTACTTTTCTCTTCATGAAAAGTAATTTCTCTTATTGTATTATCTGAATATCGAATTACTGCGGCCGCGCCGCCTTTGCCTGGATTTCCGCTACACGCGCCGTCTGTCCACACTTGAACAGGAAATTGACTTTCTTCAAAAGGCCCATCAAAAAATCCCATAAAAATTCTCCTTTTCATATTTATAATATTATTATATAATAAAAAAAGAAGAAAGTCAAGCTTTCTTCCTTTTTGACACTTATTCTTCTAGTTCAAATAGAATTCTTTTCTTCATAGTTGCATTATCAATATTAGAAAGAACAAATTTCTCAGTATCTTCCTTAATAATTGCACGAAGTTTATTAAATTCTTCATCAAACTCTTCTGGAGAATTAGTGTCCAAATCAATGCCGAACTCGTAGTCGATACAAACTTTAACCATAGCCATTGTTACCTCTCCTACGGGCGTTCATAACTTTACTCTAATATTATATCGTAATTTTTGGAAAAAGTCAAATATCAAACTGGAGAAACTTGACTTTTTTCCAGAACTATTGTATAATTAGTATAGAATTTCAAAAGAAAATACAATATCTAGTAGGAGGCCGCGACATGATTACTTTGTATAGCACAAACTGTCCCAAGTGTATGGTTTTAAAAGAGAAACTATACGCAAAACATATAGAGTTTACTGAATGTAATGATACTGAAATTATGAAAGAATTAGGTATGACAGTAGTTCCTGTTTTAAAGGTTAATGATGAATACCTTGATTTTAAAGCCGCAAATACTTATATTAACCAACAATAATAGGAGCGATTTAATGCAAGTAAATATCAGATTAAATAAAAATTTTACGACCGCCTTTAATAGAATGCAGGAGAAGTATGGAGAAGAATTCTCTAAATTAAATGGTTTTGCAGATGAGCAATTAAGTTATACTGATTTTATTGATAATTTTATTGACTCTGAAACTGTTGCTGACGCAAGTGTAGATGGAAATGCTAATGTTGGCAACAAAGACATGAGAACTCTTATGAATGAAATGCCAAAACCACATAGAAAACTTCTCGCGTATAATAAAATATATTATGAATTAAATAAAAAATATGGTTTTAAGACAGCAAATGAGTGGCTCGAAAAAGAATGGACAAAAGCATTATATATGCACGACGCAGACACTTCTACTTTTATCCCTTACTGCTTTGCATATGATTTAAAAGATTTAGCCGAAAAGGGACTTTTCTTCCTTAATAATTTTAATGCGGAGCCGCCGAAACACCTATCTACTTTTATTGATTTTGTTAAAGAGTTTATTAGTTTTAATTCTAATAGAACTTCTGGTGCTTGCGGATTACCTAATCTTATTCCTTATATCTATTATTTTTGGAAGAAAGATTGCGAAGAGGGATATGCTACAAAAAGTCCTGATTACTATGCGCGTCAACAGATTCAGCGTTTTGTTTATGCTATTAACCAGCCCTATGTAAGAGATGGTATGCAAAGCGCTTTTACTAATGTTTCTGTCTTTGACGGCCCTTACCTTGAAGCTCTTTTTGGTGGCGCGAAGTTCCCAGACGGAAGCTATATGATTGACGAGCTTGATGAAATTAAAGAGTTTCAAAAACTTTTTATGGAAGAAACATCAGAAATTCGCTCTCATAATATGATGACTTTCCCAGTTTTGACTATTTCTCTTTTAAGAGAGAATGGTAAATTTGCAGATGAAGAGTTTGCTCAATGGGGAATTAAACATAATATGAAATGGGCAGACTCAAATCTATTTATTGATAAGAGTGTTACTTCTCTTTCTAACTGTTGCCGCCTAAAGTCAAATATTGATGATTTAGGATATTTTAATAGTATCGGTGGAACAGCTCTTAAAGTAGGTTCAGTAAAAGTTTCTACTGTTAATCTTGCAAGATTAGCTCTTGAAAATAATACAGAACAAGATTACTTAATTTCTTTAAAAGAACTTGTTGAACTTGATTGTAAAGTTCTTGATGTTGTTCGTCATATTATTGAAAGAAATGTAGAGAAAGGATTACTACCTAATTTCTCAAAAGGCTTGATTGATTTTGAACATCTTTACTCTACTGTTGGAGTAATTGGTGTTTATGAAACAATGAAAAGTTTCGGTTATGTTACAGAAGATGAATTTGGCAATACTTACTATACAGATGATGCTATGAAGTTTGGAGAAAAAATCTTTAAAGTTATTCATCAAACCAAAGACCAGTTTGCTCTTGACAAAAATTATAAAATTAACCTTGAGCAAGTGCCTGGGGAAACCGCAGCAAATAAAATGTTGCAAGCAGATATTCTTCTTTATCCGGAAACAGTAATAGATGATTTACCTCTTTATGGAAATCAATTTATTCCTCTTGGTATTAAAACTTCTATTCAAGAAAGAGTAAGAATTGCATCTACTTTTGACTCTTATTGTAACGGCGGCTCAATCGCTCATATCAATATTGAATCTCCGTTTGATACTTTTGAAAAGGCATGGCAGCTCACAGAATGGATTGCAGACCAAGGTCTTACTTATTTTGCTTTCAATGTAAAAATTCAAGCCTGTAAGCACAATCACGCTTTCTTCGGAAGTGTTTGTCCAGAATGCGGTGGACCTGTTGAAACAGAGTACACTAGAATTGTAGGTTTCTATACTCCAATTAAAACTTGGTCTAAAAATAGAAAAGCTGAATATGAATTAAGAGAATGGGAGAAAGTCAATGAGTAAGATTAGACTAAAAGGATTGATTGAAGAGGATTTTCTTAATTACCGCCTCCCTTCAATGTTTTTAGCTACTTGTTTTTGTGATTTTAAATGCGAGAAAGAGGATTCGACAGGAGTTACTTTCTGTCAAAATTCCTCTTTGGCTCGCGCGCCGATTATTGAAACAGAAATAAAAACTTTAATTGATAAGTATATAAATAATCCAATTTCAAAAGCTATTGTAGTTGGTGGTATGGAACCTTTCTCTCAATTTGAAGAATTGACAAATTTAATAAAAGAGTTTAGAATATATACTAAAGACCCGTTTGTAATTTATACTGGTTATGACAGTAATGAAATTTGCGAACAAGTAGAAAGTCTTATTCCTTATGGAAATATAATTGTAAAATACGGCAGGTATAAGTGCAATAATCCTGGTAGATATGATGAAGTATTGGGAATTCATCTTGCTAGTGATAATCAATATGCTTGTTACTACGGGAGGTTCTTCGATGAAAATGCAAATAAAAGTTAATCCAGATACTCAAAAAGCAAAAGAGATACGAGAAAAAGTAAGAGAGAATGATGGCTATTGTCCTTGTTCTCTTTTTAAGAATGAAGATACAAAATGCCCTTGCAAAGAGTTTTTAAATAGTCAAGAACTTGGAGAGTGCCATTGCGGACTTTACATTAAAGTAGAAGTCTAAAGAGGTGATAACAATGGCTAAATGTGGAGGAGGCGGAGGTAAATCCGGTAGCGCACCAAAGAAAAAGAAAGGCAAAGGCGGTAAATAAAGGATAGGGAGCTTTTAGCTCCCTTGACTTTTTTCAAAAATAATGATATAATATAATAAGAAAGGGTGATAGAAATGGACAAAAGAATGTTTAAGAAAACTCCCGAAGAATTGCAGATGTATATACACTTCAAGAAAAGACATGGAGTTAGTAAAATTAAGAAAGGAAAAGGCTCTTATAAACGAAAGCAAAAGCATCGTGAAAAATTTGACTTTCGTGCTTGCGCATAGTATAATAGATTTATACAATAAATGCTCGCGTATATCAACTGGTTAGATGGCTTCCCTTACAAGGAAGAGGTTGGCGGTTCGAGTCCGTCCGCGAGTACCAAAGGAGTTTCTATGATAAAATTTTTTATAAATCGAGAATCGGTAATTTCTCATAAATATCGGTTGAGTGGTATTTCTATTGATTATAGAAAATATATAAATCTCAATCATAAAGAACAAATAATTTTTGAAAGTCGAATAATGGAAATGTCTCCAGCACAATATTTTCGCTATTTAAAAGATAAAGGGGCAAAATTAGCAATAGTAGTTAATTCGTATATTACTTACTATTTTGAAGATTCAAAGCTCCTTGATGAACATCTTTCTAATTTGAACAAACGATTTCTTAAAATTTTGACAAAAGCTGAATAAAATGGTATAATAAATATGTTAAAGAAAAACGATTAAAGGAGAAATGTGAAATGGCTACTATGACTATCCACCGTGCTCTGGGAGAGATTAAGCTGTACGACAAGAAAATTGTTGACTTGCTTGATAAGGATTTTGTTCTTGCCAGTAAAAAGAGACTGGCTAAGATTCATGGCGTTGATGTTGAAAAGTATAAAGAGGAGATGAAAGCCAATCTCCAGTCCCTGCGCGCTCTTATGCGTAATCGTCAGACTTTGAAGTCTGCTATTGCTAAGTCTAACGAAACCACTGAAGTGACTATCGGCGGCGAAACTATGACTGTTCTTGACGCTATTGAGCGTAAGAACTTTATGAATATGCGTATGTCTGTTGTAAATACGCTGAAATCTCAGTTTAATCGTGCTGACCGTGAGGTTCGTATGTACGAGGATAATCTTCAGGCCAATCTTGAGAACTATATCAAGAACACTACAAAAGAACTTAATAACAAAGACCTCATTGACTCTCTCACTGAGTCTTATAAGAGTCTAAATGAAGTTGTTATGATTGACCCTAGCAACTTGCGTCTTGTTATTGAGGAAATGACAAAGGAGAATGACCAGTTCAACACAGAAGTTGATTATGTTCTTTCTGAGTCTAACTCAAATACCACTATCGAGGTTGACCTCGTAGGCTAATTTGACCGCAATGGTATTCAGTCGAAAACCTAAAACCTAGTTCCGTTCTCATTATACGATAATAATGAAATTACGCTACTTTGGTAGCTCCAGACCGTTAATCTGGTAAAAGATGATGATATTGGGGTAATTCCCAATAATACTTAATAATAAGTATTTTAAATTGTCTTAAAGGTTAAAGGTTAAAGCTCAAAGGTTAAACTTTAAAG
>UMCV01010791.1_pt1 | contig 20992 bp, 18 predicted proteins | sample 1964311 | NCBI WGS metagenome assembly UMCV01 (sample SAMEA4835976, study PRJEB28245) | human gut metagenome | biome: gut microbiome; material: fecal sample | place: Denmark | collected 2008 | reverse complement strand
GATCATGTTACTTCTGGGGAGTATCAGAAGTATTACGATAATATGTATAAAGATAGATAAAAGGATAGTTCATGTACATTTTAGTAGCAGGTACTAACGTAGATTCGGTTATGAGATGCAGTTGGTGGAAAAGCATAGTGGAACAAGTTTATTTTTATCGGGCGGATAGTTTGAATAAGTGTATTGGTGAACTACAAAAATGATTAATATAAACTATTTAGCAGTTTCTTAATATGTCGCAGACTTCCGTAAATAATAAAAGAATAGCCAAGAACACATTAGCTTTATACATTCGTACGTTGGTTACTATGGTGGTTGGCTTATATACTAGCCGTGTAGTTCTTAATGTTTTGGGTGTAGATGATTATGGTCTTTATAATGTGGTAGGTGGTGTCGTTGCAATGTTCTCAATTTTAACGGCAACATTATCTCAGGCGATTAGTAGATATTTTACATTTGAATTAGGCAAGGAAAATCCGAACCGATTACATATAATATTCTGCACAGGTGTGAACATCCAGTTGTTAATGTCTGTAATTGTAATACTTATAGCAGAAATAGGAGGTGTTTGGTTTTTAAATGCCAAGATGAATATCCCTCCTGATCGTATGGTAGCTGCAAATTGGGTTTTGCAATTTTCAATTTTGGCTTTTGTCGTATCATTGATAAGTGTACCTTATAATGCTGTAATTATAGCACACGAAAAGATGAAAGCTTTTGCATACGTAAGTGTATTAGAGGCTATATTGAAATTAACTATTGCTTATATATTATTTATATCACCTGTAGATAAATTAATAACTTATGGATTCTTGTTGCTTGCAGTGTCCATTGTTATTCGTTATGTTTATGGACATTATTGTCATAAGCATTTTGACGAATGTCATTATGAATTTATTTTGGACAAGACTTTACTTTTGGAAATGGCAAAGTTTGCGGGGCTTAATGCCATAACATGTTCGGCCTTTATGTTTAACACTCAAGGTATAAATATTCTTTCGAACTTGTTTTTTGGTGTTGCTATAAATGCAGCTCGTGGTGTAGCATTACAGGTTGATACCGTTATACGAGGTTTTGTGGCTAACTTTACCACTGCAGCTAAACCACAAATTATTAAATATTATTCTTCAGGGGACTATGGAAATATGACGAAACTTGTATGTAGTAGTACTAAGTATAGTTATTTCTTGATGCTAATTTTTGCAATTCCATTTATCTTCGAAGCCGATGAACTCTTGAAAATTTGGCTAAAGACATATCCTTCTTATGCTCCATGCTTTGTAAGGTGGAGTATGTTTGTTGCACTTATTACTCTTTTAGGTGAGATGCTTTATGTGGCAATATTAGCAACAGGAAAACTTAAGAAATATGTAGCTCTAGAAACAGCTATTTCTATATTTGTGTTTCCTGTTAGCTATCTATTATTCTTAATTAACTTTCCTTCCTATATTCCTTATTTATTGATGGGAATAGTTTATTTTGTATTAATGGTAGTTAGGTTAGTGTATTTGAGGCAAATTTTAGATTTTTCAATTAAGTGTTTTTTGATTGAAGCATGTCGGCCTGTAGTCTTGACAACTGTATTAACTTTGCTTGTTTGCTGGTGGATAAGTCATATAATTTACGGAAAGTCAGTTTTATTAATTCTTTCAGCATGCATCTTGATGGCACTTACTATTTGCATATCTATCTTCCTTGTTGGATTAGCAAAAGCAGAAAGAAAATATGTAATCGATAAAATTATAAACTATGCACGAAAGATTTAATGATATTAGTATTTTGAGATGTAGCGCAATGCTTATGATTGTTTTTTATCATTGTCTTTGCGCTTATGGAGTTTGGGATGATACGGTTTATTCTGCAGATTTTTCAGTACCGTTATGGGATGTATTCATAGCAATCATGCGTAATATCCATTTGCCTCTGTTTTTTATCATTGCAGGATTTTTATTTGGCTATAAGCGAATTCTGGGGGGGTATGGAAATCTTATGAAATTTACTAAAGATAAGTTCATACGTGTCATGCTTCCATACTTTATTGTTGGTATAATTATAGTTGTTGTTCAAAAAATACCTGTAAAATCTCTGTTTTATGGAATTTCTCATTTATGGTTTTTGATGACCATTTTCGAATGTTATCTATTTGGCCGCATTATTGATTTTGTCTTGCGAACAGAATATAAGTGGCGAATAATTTTGTTACTGATATGTTGTCTCGTTATAACCTTTCAAGAAAAAATTACCGTTAATATGTGGGGACTAACAATAAGGCAATTTTGTCAATACTTTCCATTCTATTTAATTGGTATGATTTTCGGAACGATGAACTTCAAAAAGAACAAGTCAAGTTATTATGAATGTGCAGTGATGATATGCTCGTTGCTTCTAATGATTGCAACTGCTTGCAACAATAAAAGTGATGAAACTTTAAGATTCTTAGGTCTATTATTTTGTTGTTCTGTTTTCCTCTTTCTGAGGAACTTTTCTGGAATTACACTATCTTCATCTATGAAAAGCCTTGACAAATGCTCTATGGGTATTTATATAGTTCATCATATTCTAATCCAAGAGATGAATGGGATAGATTGTTTTCATGCTTTGATGACTGAGCACTATATTTTATATCCACTTATGCAATTTTTTGTCATAACTTTGGTGAGTTGGTGTATAGTTGTTCTTCTTAAAAAGAATAGTTTCGCTAAATATGTTGTTGGCTGATAATTAAAAAGATTTTTGATATATATATGAATAAAATTAAGATACTTTGGTTTGAAACCACAATGCCTTCACGATATGAGCATTCTGGTATAGTAGGTGGTGGCTGGCAAGACTCTTTAGAAAATATTGTGAAGAGTTGTCCGGAAATCCAGTTGCATATTGCTTTTGAAAGTCATAAATATACTGATGCCAAGTGTGTTGATGGCGTTTGGTATTATCCGATGAATTTTAAATATTCTTTAACGGAAAAAATAATAGATCAGTTTTCTTGGAATCCAAATTGCAGCCATATTGCAGCAGAGGAATTGAAGATAATTGATAAGGTGAAACCTGATTTAATACATATTTTTGGAAATGAGTGGGCTTTTGGTATGATACAGAAATATACAAAAATACCTTGTGTAATTCATATTCAGGGTAGTTGGATTTCGTACTTTAATTCCTTGTATCCTCCTAAGTATAACGGCTTTACTATTAGTAAGGCTATAGGTTTAGATCTACGTAAGCAATGGCGTTTGTATCGGAGTTATTATAAGGATTTATCTCGTTTGAATATGGAAACTGAAATTTGGAAATCAGTGTCAAATTATATGGGACGTACAGAATGGGATAGAGCTATGGTTAAAACACTGAGTCCGATGGCAAAATACTATCACGTGGAGGAAGCTTTAAGGTCTGTTTTCTTGGAATCTACAAAAAAATGGAGTTTATCTACATCCAAAGTTATAAATATAATATCAGTTGGTTGTAGTTCTTTCTTGAAGGGAATAGACATGATGCTAAAAACAGCGAATGTTTTGAAAAATATGGGAGTAGATTTTACGTGGAAAGTTGCTGGACAGCTTGATCCTCTTATGAAAAAGGTGGTAGAGAATAAAGAACATTTGAAATTCTCGGATTGTAATATTGAGATTTTAGGATATGTTTCTGCAGAGCAATTAGCCGATATCTTGACAGATAGTTCAATTTATGTTCATACGGCCTATATTGAGAATAGTCCTAATAGCATCTGTGAAGCTCAGGTGTTAGGCTTGCCGATTATTTCAACGCATGTTGGTGGAATAGCTACTTTAGTAGAAGATAAAAAGGGTGGAGTGCTTATTCCTGCTAATGAACCATGGCAAATGGCTAATGCAATAGTTGAACTATTTGAAGACAAAGCGAGAATGCAATCTTATTCCAAATACAATATGGACCAAGCTCGAAAAAGACATTCTGTTGATAATGTTAAGCAAGAGTTGTTGGCATGTTATAAAGATATTATAAAAAGAAACGTATAATGTGTATATATGACGTATGGGCGATAATTTTGTTTATTGCTCGTTTTTTTCAGAAACTTCACCCAAATAACAAGCGGCTCTTTTGGATAGCTGTAGTCTTTTTGTTATTCCTAATGGCTTTTAGAAGTGATGATGTGGGACCAGATATGTGTACCTATATTGATTCATATTTAGGCACAGGTTGGGGATATGCAGAAGTTATGGAACAGCAACCTGTGATTTTTGTGTGGATGAACTTATTAAAGGTACTGTTTCCTAAAACACCTTTTGTTTTTGTCTTCTTTACTACCATATTATATATGATCCCTGTTATTTGGGCCGTAAAGCTTTATTCGAAAGATAAAATTGGCAGTTTACTTTCCATGATGTTGCTTCCTGGTTTGTGGCTATTGTATATTGTAACGATTAGGCAAGCAATGGCACAAGGATTCATATTGATTGCATTGATAGTGTTTTTTGAAAAGTATAAGAACTGGAAGTATATATCAGGAGGTTTTCTTGTTTTAGCTTTATTATGTCATTCAACTTCATTCTTAATAATTCCATTGCTCGTAGGTGTATATTTTCTAAATATAAAACGAAAGACGATGATATTTATAGTAGTCGTTTCTTTGTTTTTAACTAATGTTTTTGCAACTTATGCAGGTGGATTGTTCGCTTCCCTATTAGGTGGATTTTCTGAAATGGAACGATTGACGTCTTACATAGGTTCTGGATATGATAATGCAATTGATAGATTTCGAGTTTATCTTCCGATGTCTATATTGTGTTGTTACGTTTTGTGGCTGAACCGAAAAAATGAGCAGTGTACTTTTTTTGAAAAATCATTGTTTGTTGGTGTTATAATCTATAATTTGTTAGGAGGACTGGATGGACACTTAATTGATCGTTTCTGCAATTTCTTTTATCTGCTTGCTGCTATTGGTGCTCTGCCAAGCCAGAAAACGAAATATCCTATAGTGTCTCTTTTGTTTATTGCATATATAATGAGAGCGCACAATGAGTATTTGAATTCCGATTTTATGACATATAAATGGATATGGGAATAAATATGAAACATAGACTTTCTTGGCTTTATAATTCTAAGATGATGGCGATGCTACTTGTTATTATCTATCATGTAGGTTCGTTTGCTAACCTTGGATAGGTTGGATCTGCTATAGAATCATTTAATATGCCATTGTTTATGATTCTTTCAGCATGGCTACTGGTTTTTACAGTGCTTGTTCTCTATTCTACTTGCTTCGGCTCTTATAGAGATAGGCTGTGCTGTGTTGAAGATTAAAGAAACATTTTGGCTAATAGCCATAATGCTTAATATAGCTATGTTGTTCGTAACAAGGAATAACCTCTCGGAGATGACTTCCTATTTTACAATAGGACTGATTTTAAGAAGGTATGATGTCCTTAATATACTTTTCAGACTCCCATTGACTACAAGGATTGTCGGAGTTGTGGGGGGTAATTCTATGGAGTGTATTATACGGACTTTTTTATAAGTCTTTCTATCTCTTCCCTTTTATCAAACTTGTGAGTTTAGGAGATGTTCATATTTTTATATTGCGCCATATACAAGGTGTGGTAATGGCTGTTTCTGTTATAATCCTTATGGAATTAATTTCTAAGGAGTATAATAAGTTCAGCTATTGGGGAAGCAAAACTCTTGGTATGTATCTCATACATGTCTTTATAATAGATTATATAGTGAATAAAAATGAATGGTCTGTATCATCTACAGGTTATGTAATAGTTGATGTTTGTGTAGCATTGCTTATAGCTTTGGTTTTGAGCATGCTAACTATATTGATATGCAAATTGTCATCTAAGACTCACATCTCTCGAATGCTTGTCTTGGGTGAAAAATAAAAGCAAAATTATGAAAATTCTCTGTTCTATCATATTGTTCAAACCAAACTGGGATAACGTAAAGTCTCTTTTGGAAGATATGTCTAAATATATTGACGATTTCTTCCTTTGGGACAACACCCCAGATGGTTGTGGCAAAGATAATTTCTTAGGCTATATAATTAGCAGAAAAGAAAATGCGGGGTGCGGGAACATTGGTCTCTCCCAAGCGTATAATGAGGCATGGATATATGCCTCAAAGTATGGCTATGATTATTTGATGACAATGGATCAGGATTCCCGATGGAGGGGACTTGAAACATATATCAGCCTAATAGAAAGCCATGAAAATAAAACCCAGTTTAACTCTGTGTATTTCGTGTCAACTACGGCTGGTAACAGTGTACCGTTTACTTGTATAGACTCTGGAGGAATAAATTCTGGAGCGGTGATTCCTATTCGTTTTTTGAATAAAATCGGTGGATATAATACGGATTTCTTTGTTGATGCCATTGATGATTGGCTGATATTGGAAGCAAAAAAAAATAATCTGCAATGTTTTGTTGTTGGTAACAGCCAAATTGTACAAAAATATGGAGAAGGTGGATATGGGAAGTTTTTAGGCAAGAAATTTAAGGTTACAAACTATTCCCCAATGCGTTTATATGGTGTCATGAGAAACTATCTCATTTTGTGGCACAATTATTCATTGCCAGTAGAATTGAAGAGGAAAATAGTTAAAGAATTTTTTCTAACTTGGACAATTAAGATATTGCTAGGTGAAAAAGATAAAATAAAAAAAATAAAAGCCATATTTACAGGCGTTTTTGATGGATTGTTCCAAAGAAAATCTAGACGAGATAAGTTTTGTAGTATAAATTAAAAATATTGATATGAATTGTACATTTACAATATGCGCCAAAAATTATTTGGCGCAAGCATTGACTTTGAGGGAATCGTTCTTGAAGCATAATCCGAGTTTGAATTTCTTTATCTTCTTGGCTGACAAGATAGATGGAGTGGAAGATGTAGATGATGTAGTTGCTTTGGATAAAAGTTGGATACCTGATTGGGTGAATATGGCATTCAAATATGATGTTATAGAGTTTAACACATCCATTAAACCATTCTGTTTTGGTAAGCTGTTTAAGGAAGGTTATGAGAAGGTTATCTATCTCGATCCTGATATTTACGTAACTCGTCCTTTGGATTATATATATGAATGCTTAAATAATAAGTCTGTGGTTCTGACTCCTCATTATTGTGATATTGAAGTGCATTTTGATGGTGCGGTATCAGAAGAGACGTTTAATAAGGTAGGCATATACAACTTAGGTTTTTGTGCTTTAAAGAATGATAAAGTAGGTCAGGAAATTGCAAAGTGGTGGCAGAATCGTTTACAGTATAAATGTTATTCGCAAAGTTCTGAAGGGCTTTTTGTTGATCAAAAGTGGATGGACTATATTCCTGCATTCTTCCCACAGGCAACTTGTGTGTCATCTCACCATGGTATGAATGTCGCTATTTGGAATCTGCATGAACGTGAGCTTTTCATCGATGAAAAGCAAGGGTACATGATTCGCAGAAAGAAAACAGAAGATGAATTTCCGCTGTTGTTCTTCCATTTCTCTGGATTTGATCCATTCGAGACAACTGTCATCAACCGACGTCATCCACAGTTCAATGTAACGACCTATCCTTCGTTTAAGCCAATTATTGAGGAATACAGAGAGCGGGTTTATGCGAATGGTTATGATAGATTTAGCAAGATGACCTATGGTTTCAATCATTATTCTGATGGAGGAGTAATTACTCCTTTACAGAGAAGAATGTTCAGAGTGTATCTCAATGAGCATAAGGTAGAGTTTAATCCTTTTGAAATTAACACTCCTTTCTATAAAAAGTTAAAGAATAGTCATTTGCTTTTAAAGGCAAGTACCAAGCAGAATGGCTTTGCTTCTTATACAAAGGAAGAGAAAAATAAAGGTAAGAAGTTGGAGGACAAGGTAGTTAAGCCAATGTTGAGACTCGCATTGAGAGTTTTGGGCGCAGAGCGATATGCCATGCTGGTAAGACTCTTTACATTGGCAGGAGATAACGAATATCATTATTTCTTAATTAAAAAGTAGAATTATGAAAATCGCAATAATAAATAGTAATCTTGCACTTGAAGCAGGTGGTGGTGTGCGCATGCAAGGTATTATGTGGCATGATGGTATTGTTCGTCTAGGACACGAATGTGACTTGATAAATTTTTGGGATGAAAATAATTGGGGAAATTATGATTGGATTATCGTTTTAGCCTATGGAGAAATGTTTCCTAATATAATGAGACAATTGCCTAAGTTTAATCCAAATATTGCAATAGCTCCAATTATAGATCCACGATGGTCAAAGAATGTTTTTAAGTTCTTTTTTAAATACTGGGGCTTTAAGAAACATTTCGGGTTATCTTCACAATATCATGACTTTTATCTTTATGGGAGAAATGCAAAACTTTATCTTACAAGGAGTAATTTGGAGACAGAATTTCTTTCAGATGGGTGTGATGTTAGTTTAGATATTATTCACAAGGTTCCTTTATCCTTGCGGTTCAATATTGCAGATGAAATGCCAGAAAAAGAAAATTTTTGTTTTCATTGTAGTAGATTGCGTGCAGCAAATAAGAATGTTGAAAGATTAATATCTGCTGCAAAAAAATATCATTTCAAGCTAAAACTCGCAGGAACTCTTAATGGTGAAAATGAAAAACAATGGTTGTCTTCTTTAATAGAAAATGCTGATAACATAGAATATGTTGGTATGCTTTCAGATGAACAACTGATTTCATATTATAGACGAGCAAAAGTATTTGCACTTCCAAGCTTAGTAGAAGGAGTAGGAATGGTAGCTTTAGAAGCTGCTGCGTATGGAGCTGAAGTAGTCCTCACGAACATTGGAGCTCCAAAAGAATATTGGGATGGGCATGCAGAACTTGTTAATCCTTATGATGTTGATGATATTGGAAACGCTGTTGTAAAATGCCTTAACAAGAAAACAGAAGATTCTGATATCTTAGAATTTATGAAAGCTCATTATTCTTTAGAGGCGTGTACGCACAGATTAATAGAAGTATTGAAAAATAATTAAAAATGGTAAGTTATGCAACCAAAAATTTCAATAGTAGTACCTGTCTATAAGGTTCCAGAGAAGTATCTCCATCAATGTATAGGAAGTTTAATCAAACAGACGATGGAGGATATCGAAATTGTTTTAGTTGATGACGGATCACCAGATAATTGTGGCTTAATATGTGACAGTTATTCAGAGAAGGATAGTCGTATCAAAGTAATACACAAGAAGAATGGAGGTTTGGCCGCAGCACGCAATAGCGGTGTTGCTGCAAGTTCTGGTGAATGGATTATGTTTGTGGATGGAGATGATTGGATAGAAGCCCCTATGTGCCAAATGATGTTCCAAAAAACTTTGGATACGCCAAATTTAGATTTGGTCATGTGTGAGTGGGTGAAAGACTATAATGGTAAACTGCAGTATTTTGATTTTAAATTTCGTGATGGTCAATTGTTTGAAAATGAAGACTGTGATACTTTAGAGGGACTTATGCTTAACTTTGATTATGGCATTGCTACAGCGTGCTCCAAATTAATTAATCGCCAATTATTGATGAAGTATAAGATTGAACACGATGAAGATTTGCGTCAAGGAGTAGAAGGTGTCTTGTTTAATTTGAAACTTTTTGAAAGAGTAAAGAAGGCATTATTTGTAGAATATCCATATTATCATTATATATATAATAATGAATCTATTTCAACAAAAGTAAATGATGCAACGATTAAAATGTTAGAACTTGGTTTTCAACGATTAGATAGTTATATCCAAGTCAAAAAGAATAGCCAGTTTTTGGAAAAAGAGTTAAGTGTTCGTGTACTTTCTGGGATTATTACTTCAACTTTAAGAGGCTACTTTAATTCTCAAAATGATTATTCATTTCATGAAAAGGTTTCTAAATTGAAGGCAATGCTTGATGCTAGTATTTATAAAAAGTATATGAATAAATACTATTTACATAATAATTTGAAATTCTCAAAAAAACTAGTTGTTTTAATCATTAAGTTTCGATTATTCCGAATTCTGCAACTACTTGGAATATTAAGACATTGGCAACTTGAACATAAATAATATTAGGTATTTCTTTTTAGAGTATGAAAATTTTAGACTGTACCCTTCGCGATGGTGGATACTACACGAATTGGGATTTTAGTTCAGAAGTTGTTGCTAATTATATTGAAGCAACAAACAAGTTACCTGTAGATTACTTGGAAGTTGGTTATCGTAATAAACCAACGAAAGAGTATATGGGAAAGTTTGGCTATACACCAGTTTCCATATTGAAGAAACTACGTAAGAGTTCTAACAAGCAACTTGCGGTAATGCTGAATGAAAAAAGCACATTACCAGAAGATTTGGATGAGCTTCTTACTCCTATCAAGGGATTAGCGGATATGGTTCGTCTGGCTGTTGATCCAAAGAACTTCGAGCGTGCTGTTGTTTTGGCTAAGGCCGTAAAGGCTATGGGATTTGAAGTAGCATTCAATACTATGTATATGTCAAAATGGAGTACAGAGTATAAGGGATTCTTGGGTAATCTGTCAGAAATCAATGGAGTTGCAGATTTGTTCTGTATGGTAGATTCTTTCGGCGGTATTACTCCTTCTGAAGTAAGAGACATTACTGCAAAAGTAAAGGCAAATACAACCTGTGCTGTAGGATTCCATGGACACAACAACTTGCAGCTTGGCTTGATTAATACATTGACAGCCATTGAATGCGGTGTTGACTTTGTTGATGCTACAGCTTTGGGTATGGGACGAGGTGCAGGTAATCTGAACATGGAGTTACTTCTTACTTATCTTAAGAATGAAGGCTTAGAAGTAGACTTTAATGTTTTAGGCGATTATGTTTCCAACTTCCAGCCATTGCTTGATAAATATCAGTGGGGAACCAATCTTCCATATATGATTTCGGGAGCTAACCGAATTCCTCAGAAAGAAGTGATGGAATGGGTTACCAATCGTGCGTATAGTTTTAATAGCATCGTCAGAGCTTTGGATAACAAACGTAATTGTGTGGCAGACAATGCTCATTATCCTCTTTTGGATGCAAAACCAAAAGATAAGGTCTTGATTATTGGAGGTGGCAATTCTGCTATCGAGCATCAGGAGGCTATTAAGGAGTACTTGAAAGCTCATCCTGCAGTTGCTGTTGTTTTCGCAACTTGCCGTCATGCTGCTTCTTATCTTGATATAGATAATGATAAATATTATTGTCTCGTAGGAAATGAGGCAAAGCGAATGAAACGCAATATTAAAGCGAGTGAATTCAATGGTAAGTGTATTTTAGCTCCTTTCCCGAGAAAGATGGGAACTGAAGTTCCTGATTTTGCTGAAGACTCAACTTTTGAGTTAAAAGACATTGTATTCACCCAAGATTATTTAGATTCTTGTACAACTATTGCTTTACAAATAGCATTGGATTTGGAAGCTAAAGATATTTTTGTCATTGGATATGATGGCTATAAGGGTGAAGTCCTTTCTGAAAAGGAAATGGACTTGACCAATGAAAATAGAACTTTATTTACTGGTTTTATTTCTTATTTCAAGAAACCATTGATTTCCTTGACAGATACACTGTATAAAGAATTAGAAGTTAAATCAATTTATCAATACATATAATATGGATAAAATAGCATTCTTTTTGCCAACCCGCAAGGGTAGTGAACGAGTTAAGAACAAAAATACTCGCCCTTTTGCAGGTATGGATGGAGGACTTATTGAGAATAAGATAAGACAACTCCTGGGGACTAAGTTGATAGATGAGATAATTCTTTCTACCAATGATGAAAAGTGTATGGAAGTAGCACAAAAATATGCATCAGATAAGAGATTGCGTATTATTCCAAGACCTGATGAACTCTGTCTTAGTTCTACTAATTTGCAGGATTTGATTTGTTATGTTCCAACCATTACGGATGCAAACCACATCCTTTGGGGACATGTAACTACCCCTTTGGCTGGAGCAGAAGAATATGACAAGGGTATAGAGTTGTATCTCTCCAAACTCAATGAGGGTTATGATTCGCTGGTTGGTGTGACAGAACTGAAAAACTTCTTGTTGAATAAAGAGGGTAAGTTGGTGAATAATACAACGGATATTCCTTGGCCGCGTACTCAGGATCTGGAGCCTTTGTATGAGATCAATCATACAATGTTCCTTGCAAAACGAGAGGTTTATACAGAATTGAAAAATCGCTTAGGTAATAAGGTTCTCCTTCATGTGATGGATGAGATTCATTCAAAGGATATTGATTGGGAGGATGATTTTACTATAGCAGAAATTATGTATAAGAATTTGTATGAAAACAAATAAAGTAGTGACATTTGGAGAAATCATGGTGCGCTTAGGCGCACCTGATTATCTCAAATTAATACAGAGCAATAGTCTGGATGTTAGTTATGCAGGAGCTGAGGCTAACGTTGCAGTTAGTCTTGCCCATTATGGAATATCTACAGACTATATTACATGCTTACCAGATAATCCTATTGCTGAACGTTGTGTAATGGAATTACGTGGTCATCGTGTAGGAGTAGACCATATTCAGCGATCAGGCAAGAGAATGGGTATCCTCTATCTAGAGACTGGTAGTAACATGCGCCCATCCAAGGTGTTTTATGATCGCGAATATTCTTCGATAGCAATGATTGAGCCTAGTAGTATCAATTGGTATGAGATATTGAAGGATGCGACTTGGTTTCATTGGACGGGTATTACTCCTGCATTATCGCAAAATGCAGCTGATGAATGCTTGAAAGCGATTCAAGTAGCTAATGAATTAGGTGTAACAGTATCTTGTGATATCAATTATCGTGGCAATCTGTGGAACTATGGCAAGGATGCCTCTGAGGTGATGCCGGCTTTGGTTGAAGGATGTGATTTAATCATGGGTAATGAAGAGGATTGCGAAAAGGTTTTTTGTATCAAACCAAAGAACTTTGATGCTGCCAATACAAACGGAAATATCAATCAGAGTACTTTTGAGTCCGTTTGTCAGCAGATGATGGCTCGATTCCCTCGCTGCAAGAAAATGGCAGTAACATTACGTGGTGCTATCAACGCCAATCACAATACCTGGTGTGGTATCCTTTATGATGGAAAGCAACTATATCAGTCTGCCAGATATGATATCACGGATATCGTAGATAGAGTTGGTGGTGGTGACTCCTTTATGGGAGGTCTAATTTACGGATTGCTTCATTATAGGGATAATCAAAAGGCTTTGGATTTTGCAACTGCAGCTAGTGCTTATAAGCATACGTTGAAGGGTGATTTCAATTGGGCTACTGTTGAAGATGTTAAAGTTTTGATGAGTGGTAATATTAGTGGTAGAGTAAAGAGATAAAAGAAATGGGTTCACTTTCAATTTATATAAGAAAAATACTTAAGTCTAATCATCATTCTGAAAATATATTTAGATTTTTGATGAGACCATATTTTGCATTGGGATATGCAAAATCTTCATTGGGAGCTTGGTTACGAAAAAAAGGATTCTCAAATCCTCAAAAGTATCAATATTTGAAAAAAATGAAGAATTCACATAAAGGTGAAAGATGTTTTATTATAGCAACTGGTCCAAGCTTAACTTTTGAAGATTTAAATCTTTTAAGAAACGAGTATACAATTGGTATGAATTCTGGGGTGTATGCCATTGATAAGACTATGTGGGTTCCTGATTTGTTAGGATTAGAAGACGAATATGTTTATCAAAAATTGGAGCCAGAATTAATTAAACAGTCTGAAGGCAAACTCAAAGGTCGCATTTTAGTAAGTAATGTTATAGCGAAATATTTTAAGAGTGCACGAAGATTTCATGTATTTCCTGTTAATCTTCTAGACCATAAATATGATTTTCGAAAAATAGGTAAATTGAAATTTTCTGATGATTGCTATAGTATAGTTTATGATGCTTATTCTATAACTTTTTCTTTGATGCAGATTGCTATATATATGGGATTTAAAGAGATTTATCTAGTGGGATGTGATTGTACCTACAACAAAGCTAAGGCGCATTTTATAGAAACAGGTGTTGTTGATCCTTATGCGTCTCAGTTAGGAGAAAGATTTATCTATGTTCATTCGAAGTTAAAAGAATTTGCAGATTCTAAAGGAGTTAAAATTTTCAATTGTACCCGTGGAGGAATGTTGGAGGTTTATCCAAGAAAAAAGATAGAAGAAGTAATTTCTAATTACTCACAGGGTTGAAAGTGTTGAAATTGAGAAGAACACATACTTTATGATGATCTTCTTTATCATGAAACCTTGGTGTTCCTAAAAAGTTGATAAAAATGATAAAAGTGTTGATAAGTGTTAATAAAATGGATTCAGGCGGACAGAAAAGCCTTACTATGGCATATTTGAGAAACCTAGATCCTAACAAGGTCCAATTTGAATTAGTTTGTGATTCTGACTCAAATAGTTTGCCTTTTGAAGAAGTAAAACAGTTGGGGGGTAAACTACATGTAATTCCTCCTTACCAGCAAATTGGTAAACATATAAAGGCATTGGAGAAATTGTTCAAAGAAAATCATTATGATGTTTTTCATGCAATGAACAACACTATGAATATTTTTCCTTTATATGTAGCTAAAAAGGCTGGTGTTAAAGTTAGGGTAAGTGAAAGTCTTTCGATGGCTTCCAAAGCAGAGTTGAAAAAGTCAATTCTGAAGATAGTTCTTAAGCAATTCTCTCATTTGTTCTGTAATTATTATGTAGCCTGTGGTAAAGATTGTGGTATTTTTCAGTTTGGAAAGAAAGCTTACCAACAAGGGAAAATAGAAATCTTTAAAACTTGTATTGATGCAAAAGCTAATACATTTAATCAGGCATTAAGAGATAAAACTAGAGAGTCGTTTGGGTGGTCAGATAAGATAGTTTATGGTTTTATTGGTCGTTTCGCTTCTCAAAAGAATCCTTTGTTTTTGATTGATATTATGAATGAAATCAAGAAGAAAAAGGCTAATGCTCATTTTGTTATTATCGGAGCAGGAAACTTAGAGAACGAAATGAAGTCAAATATTGATGCATATGGATTAGATTCATCAATGAGTTGGCTGGGTAGAAGAGAAGACATTAAGCAGTTTTATAATGCTTTTGATGCTTTCTTATTACCAAGTATCTATGAAGGATTACCTGTTGTCGGATTGGAATCTCAAGCTGCAGGTTTGCCTGTTTTCTTTTCTGATGCCATTACAAGAGAAGCTGCTGCATGTAGTTTAGGACATTTTATTGGTCTCAGAGAGTCGGCTTCTAAATGGGCTGATATAATAATTGAAGAGACTGATAAAAATATGCCTATTCGTCGCGGTCATGAAGATGATTTAATTAAATCTGGTTTTGATGCCGTAACAGAAACTAAGAGATTAACGGACTATTGGCTCGCTGCTATTGATGAACAAAAATAGGAATCTATGAACTATATTATCACTGGCGGTACCGGCTTCATCGGTACCCATCTTACAAATTTGATTAAGGAGCGTTATCCTAACGCCCAAGTATATAACCTCGATATCGTGAAGCCTGGTACGCCTAATCCGGTAGTAAAGGATTACAAGCCTGCTTTGCGTGATGGTCAGAAACTGGCATCTACTTTCGTAGAGTATGATATCCGCAAGCCTATAGAGAATTTACCATTTACTCCTACAGAGGATGATGTCATCTTCAACTTTGCTGCCGTTCATCGTACTCCTGGGCATGAGGATCATGAGTATTTTGAGACGAATATCCGTGGTGCTGAGAATGTGGTGGCTTTTGCAGAGAAGTGGAATATCAAGAAGATTGTTTTTACTTCAAGTATCGCACCATACGGAGCTGCTGAGGAGTTGAAGAAGGAGACTACTTTGCCTACTCCTAATACTGCATACGGTATCTCTAAGTTGGTGGCAGAGAAGATTCATGAGAAGTGGCAGAATGGAGATGCTGCTCATCGCCAGCTCACTATCGTTCGCCCTGGTGTGGTATTCGGAAAGGGCGAGAATGGTAACTTCACCAGATTGTATTGGGCTATCCGTGGTCATAAGTTTGCTTACCCTGGCAGAAAGGATACCATCAAGGCTTGTATCTATGTAAAGGAATTGGTTCGCTTCATGCTGTATCGCTTGGAACATCATGAACATGGTGTTGAGTTGTATAACTGTTGCTTCGAACCTGCTTATACCATTCAGCATATCGTGGAGGCTATGAAGAAGGTAACTGGATTGTCTCAGTTTATACCTGATATTCCTAACTGGGTTATCATGCCTATGGCAAGGATGGCAATGCTTCTTGGCTCGCCAATGGGTATCTGTCCTGCGAGAGTAAAGAAACTCCAGATTTCGACTAATATCTGTGGTGAGAAGTTGAAGAACTGCGGTTATCAGTTTAAGTGGAGTTTTGAGGAAGCGCTTGCTGACTGGTTCGAGGATAATAAAAAACAAGGATTAAAATAATAATTTAAAATTTTAATATTATGATTCCATTTAATAAACCCTATTTCTCTGGAAGAGAATTGAAGTATTTGGAGGAAGTTTGTCATTCTACAACCATGAGTGGTAATGGTGATTTTACCAAGAAGTGTCATACCTTCTTTGAGCAGAAGTATGGCTTCAGGAAATGTCTTCTTGCTACATCTGGTACTGATGCCTTGGAGATGTGCGCTATGCTTTGCAACTTGAAGCCTGGCGATGAGGTGATTGTACCTTCTTATACATTCGTATCTACAGCTTTGGCATTCCTTCGTGAAGGTGCAAAGGTTGTATTTGCTGACAGCTCTACTGAAAATCCTAATATGGAGGTTGAGCAGATTGAGCCATTGATCAATGAAAAGACCAAGGTAATTGCTGTTGTTCACTATGCAGGTGTTGCCTGTGATATGGATGCTATTATGGCTCTTGCAGAGAAGCATAATTTGCTGGTAGTTGAGGATGCGGCTCATTGCATCGATTCATTCTATAAAGGCCGTCCATTGGGTAGCATCGGTCATTTGGGCGCTTTCTCTTTCCATGAGACCAAAAACATCAGTAGTGGTGAAGGTGGTATGTGCGTCATCAATGATGAGCGTTTTGTTCGTCGTGCTGAGATCATCTGGGAGAAGGGTACCAACCGTGCCGAGTTCTATCGTGGAATGGTTAACAAGTATGGTTGGGTAGATATGGGTTCTTCATTCTTGCCTTCTGAGTTCAATGCAGCATATCTTTGGGCTCAGTTGGAGCAGCTTGATGATATTCAGGGCAAGCGCAAGCATATCTGGAACCGTTATTTCGAGGGCTTAAATGGTAAGATTGGCAATGAAGTGAAGTTGCCTTATATCCCAGAGTATGCTACCAACAATGCTCACATGTTCTATCTGCTCTGTCCAAGTTTGGAGTATCGTACTGCCTTGATGAAATTCTTGAAGGAGAATGATGTGCAGACTACATTCCACTACCTGCCATTGCATAGCAGCAAATATTATGAGGACAAGCATGATGGAAGAGAACTGCCAAATTGTGACAGATATGGTGACACCTTGGTAAGATTGCCATTGTTCTATGAATTGACAGATTGGGAAATTGACAAGATTGTGAAACTGATTATTGAATTCTGCAATAAGTAAGGAATAATTAGGTGAGCCAAGTGGCTCACCCGATGAAATCCTTTCAAATTATCTTGTTACATTAATGTGTAGGAAATAAAATGATTTTGATATGTCTGAAAATAAAGGTTTGATACAGATGCTATCACAATGTGAAAAAGTGGAATTCGATAATGTTGTGAAAAGTTATTTGAAAGCAGTATATAGAGTTAAAACATTAGTAGTAACTGATGGTAAAGATGATGGAGGTCTTGACATTAAAGTTTTAGATTTGCCTTTAAAAAAAATGCAATTTCAGATGACAATTCAAAAATCTTCTAATGCACAAGAACGTAAAAATCTGCAGAACAAGATTCTTGCTGATGTAGCTAAAGCGCAAAGAAATGTTAAGGAGTATAATTATAGTGAAAGATTAGAGTTCTTCTATTCTTACACATTGACTGAAAGCTTTATCGAAGAAATTCAACTGCAAGCTTTTACAGACTTTGGGATAAATCTTATAATTATCGATGCAAAAAGAATTGCAGCGCAAGCTGAGAAATTGCCGGAATTATATAAGTCAATATTAGTTCAAAGTGGTTATGACAAGATTAAAGTTAAGAGCTATGAGATTTCTGAAAAAGATAAACTATTTTATGATCTTGTAGGTTTTGGTGAGGCTGCTGATGTTAAACTTAAAATAGTAGAGGCATTTATATTACAATGTTTGTATGATGAAGGTGTCTTGACGAAAGCGTCTATAATTGAAAAGTGCATGAGAAAATTTAACTCTGCAGAAAATGAACAGTTTTATAGTAAATTGTTGACTCGTCTACATTCCCGAGAGAATAAATTAAGTTATGATAAAGGTATGTTGGCATATTCGTTGACCGACAAAGAACATGAAAGAATAGCTAATGTCACAAAAAAAAATAACTTGGATGAATCTATGTTTATGATGTGCATTAAGCAAGTTCTTGCAGATTATCAACAAGATGCCTTTTTAGAAGACTATGTTAACTTGCTCTATTCGCTTTATATAAATAATTTTAAGGCAAGGTTCTCGCAAGAATCTCAAAATATGGTGGAAGAAACGAAAGGTATCCTTCATTTTGCAAACTCAAAAATGGCAGATGAACATGCTGCAAGACAAATGGTTAGTGATTTGGTCAAGGTTTGTGATGAAAATAAGTACATCCAAAGAAATTGTGCAGGTAAAATATTTAGTTCCACGATTGCTATCGATACATTAAAAAACTATGCCGATAGTAAAAAACGTATATTTGTAGATACAACTTTACCATTGCATATGTTGTGCTTTTTTAATTACCAAGTTAAAGATGTGAAGAACTATTATTATGTGTTGTCTTGTTCGATGTATGAATTTTGTAAGAAACGGCATATTCAACTTTATCTAACTAGAGCATATTTTAATGAAGTTGTGCATCATGTTTGGGAGGCAATAAATTTAATTCCATACTCAAAAATCCCAGGAATTGAGAAACTAGGTGGCTCGAAGAATGTCTTTTATAACTTTTATCATTATTTAAAAAAGTTGGGCAAAGACAATGGTATGACATATAGTGAATTCTTAGATGAGATGAAGTTTCAGAAATATCCTATGGAGGGAACTTTAGAACAGCAAATAGAATTCCAATTGAGACATTTGGGTATGAATATTGTAGAATTTACTAAAAAATATGACATAGACAACACAAGAAAGTTATTGGATAATGAACTTACTGCTACTGGAAAAAATAAATCTCAGTTTGGTCTTAATGATGATGCTATTATGCTTTGTTATTTAGGAGATAATGATGTTGATATTCATCCAATTGATCCTATTTTTGTGACATGGGATAGAACTTTGTTTAGTATAATGCCAACTTTTTTCAAACACAATCCATTGGCACAAAGATGGATGCAATTTACTCCTAGTCAATTTATTGATAGATATTCTTTATTGAGTTTTTCCATTAATGAAGAGACTATATCTAAAGAAATGTTGGCAATGCTTTCTGGTGATATTGAGGAAAAAACAAACTCTTTGCTTGATTCATTATCTTTAATACTGAATCCAGAAGATCAGATGGGACGTAAGTATATAGATAAACTTACTGAAATGAAAGATGCTAAGATTTATGATACTAATAGGAAATCAGATGCACCACTAGAGGAAATGCAAGATGATTCTCTAGACTACTTTATTTCAAATTTGACAATTTATTATAAGAAAAAAGAAAATGGACTTAGTAGTTTAAAGTCATTGTTTAGTAAGGCTGAAGTTATGGATGATGTCATTAAGTTGATAGCAGCAAATTTAATAGAATATCAAGAAAATAGAAAATTTTTGGATACAATGTATTCTAGTTTCGACGCTTTAATAGATGCAACATCTAGGAAAAAAATTGTTATTTGATAAATAAGGACAAAATAAAGATTTTTTTTATGAAAGGAATCGTATTGGCAGGTGGAAGCGGTACACGCTTGTACCCAATCACAAAGGGAATCAGCAAGCAGCTGATATCAATCTTTGATAAACCAATGATATACTATCCAATATCAGTATTGATGTTGGCAGGTATCCGTGAGATACTCATTATTTCAACACCATTTGATTTGCCAGGTTTCAAACGCCTTTTAGGCGATGGAAGCCAGTTAGGTGTGAAGTTTGAGTATGCAGAGCAGCCATCACCAGATGGCTTAGCCCAAGCCTTCATTATCGGTGAGAAATTCATTGGTAATGATTCTGCTTGCCTTGTATTAGGCGATAATATCTTCTATGGTGCAGGATTAAATCAGATGTTACAACAGGCAGTAGTAGATGCAGAGCAAAATAACAAGGCTACAGTCTTTGGATATCGTGTAAGTGATTCTGAGCGCTATGGTGTTGCTGAGTTCGATGAGCAAGGTAATTGCCTCAGCATTGAAGAGAAGCCTCAGCATCCAAAGAGCAACTATGCAGTGGTAGGTTTATACTTCTATCCTAACAAGGTGGTAGATGTAGCTAAGCATATCAAGCCATCCGCTCGTGGTGAGTTGGAAATCACCACCGTAAACCAGGAGTTCCTGAAGGATAAGCAGCTGAAGGTTCAGACCATGGCAAGAGGATTTGCCTGGCTCGATACCGGAACCCATGATTCCCTTTCTGAGGCATCTACCTTTATTGAAGTCTTGGAGAAACGTCAGGGCTTGAAGGTAGCTTGCTTGGAAGGTATCGCATACCGTCAGGGTTGGATAGATAGTGATACGTTGCGTGAGAATGCTCAGCCAATGCTGAAGAATGACTACGGCAAGTATCTCCTTTCAATTCTTGAAGAGAAAGGTCAAACATTAAAGAAGAATTTAGAATATTAATTTTTTTTGAACACGAATCTTACGAATAACACGAATATAGAGGTTATAGTTTCTCCTGAATGATTCGTGTAATTTGTGTTCGAATATATACATTGATTAGAATGAAGAATATTGTAATCACGGGCGGTGCTGGTTTCATTGGCTCACACGT
>UMCV01029224.1_pt1 | contig 21067 bp, 20 predicted proteins | sample 1964311 | NCBI WGS metagenome assembly UMCV01 (sample SAMEA4835976, study PRJEB28245) | human gut metagenome | biome: gut microbiome; material: fecal sample | place: Denmark | collected 2008 | reverse complement strand
ATTTAATATTTCACCATCTAAAGAATAAGGGACAGAATGTAATAAATATTGTCCGCTATATTTAAGCCAATAATAACATTTATAAAATTTCGCTTCATTATAAAAAACAGGGCCTTTATTTTCGATAATAAAATGTCCTCTTTTTGTGGGTGTTGCATTTTTGCCACTTGCGCAAGGGAATTTTTGAATTAAAAAATAATATCCGTTGTAATTTTCAAAAACAAAAATCATTTGTCTTTTTAAATCGACAAATAAAAAATCATTTGTTGCACTTTTTGCTTCTAAATAATTGATATATAATTCAAGATATTCATCAGGTAAAGGTTCAATAAGAGGAACATCTTCTTGATAAAGAATTTTTAGTTGCTCATTTTCTACCCAAATATCAATATATTCATTTTTTATGTGATATCGTTTGCCATTTTTTTGATCTTCAATAATTTCAACTTGAATTTCAAATGTTTCTTCTTCAACACAAACGGTTAAAATGGCATAAATGATATCTGGAAGCATTTGTGCATCAATTTCTTCAAAAACCAAGTCTAAGGCTTCCATTTCATTGATAAAATTGCCAAAATCTGGAATCTCTTCCACTATTTGTTCGGTTGGAGAAAAAAAAGATGGTGATGTGGAAGTGTTTTTACAAGAAGTCAGGCAGTTTATAATAAATATTAAAAATAAACTATAGGCTTTCTTTTTCACCAACATCACCATTTATAGTATTTGAAAAATGCGATAAATTATTCTTAAAATGATTTATTGCTTATCTTTTTTGATTTCTTCTAAATCGGCAAAAGTTAACTTTTTAATAAATGAAGTTAAAAGTTTAACGGTTGCATCTAAATCATCTTCATGAACGATAGAACTATGAGAATGGAAATAACGACAAGGAATGGAAAGCGTCATATTGACAACACCATCATATACTTTATGTAATTCTCCACTATCCGTTCCACCAGCAGCTAAGCCATCATAAGTAAAAGGAATATTTTCTTCTTTACAAATTTTTTCCATATATTTAACAAGACCACTATGCGCAATCACACTATGATCATATAAACTTAAAGCAACACCCGTTCCAAGTTTTGCCTGACCATCTTGAATGGTTGGCAAATCATAACACATCGTGACATCAATCGCGATTGCAACATCAGGATGGACCATTTGGCCTACGGTTTTAGCACCACGTAAACCGACTTCTTCTTGAACCGTAGCCGCACCATAAACGACATTAGGATGGGCTTGTCCTTTTAATTGATCTAAAGTTTCAATAATCGCAGCGACGGCAATACGGTCATCCCATGCTTTTCCATATAAATATTTTGGATTATTCATACGTCTAAATTCAGAAAGAGGACAAATCGGGTCACCGACTTGAATTCCTAAATCTTCAACTTCTTTTTTATTTGCAACTCCTAAATCAATGTATAAATCTTTTGCATCTTTAACTTTATTTCTAGCTTCTGGACCCATGCCATGAGGAGGTTCAGCACCAAATACACCAAAGATTTTTTTGCCTTCGCGAGTGGTAATCATGACTTTTTGTGCCAAAATGACATGTGCCCACCAACCACCTAATGGGTGAACACGAATATAACCATTTTCATCAATTGATTTAACTAAAAAACCAACTTCATCAATATGACCCGTTAATAAAATCTTTGGACCCTTTTCATCCCCAACTTTTTTACCAACAATCGATCCAAGATTGTCATATTGAATTTCATCACAAGAATCTAAAAAGTATTTTTTTACAACTCTTGTTGCTTCTTTTTCAAAACCTGATACACCATTAACTTCACTAATTTCTTTTAATAATACATCTTTATTCATTTTAAATCCTCCTTTTTGCAAAAAAACTGGGACGAGCCCAGTTTATTATTAAATATTATCTCTAATTTTTAATTTTTCAATTAAAGAGACATAAGATGCATAGTTATTTGTTTTTAAATAAACTAATAAGCCACGTCTTTTACCGACTAATTTTAAAAGTCCACGTCTAGAATGATGGTCATTTTTGTGTTCTTTTAAGTGGTCTGTTAAATAATTAATACGAGCACTTAAAATCGCAATTTGAACTTCAGGAGAACCTGAATCGTTTTCATTCTTTCCGTAAGTTTTTACAATTTCGGCAACTTGTTCTTTTGTTAACATTGTTTTTCCTCCTATTTTTAATTTTTGCACAAACCAAGAATACAATCGGAGATTTTGTAATCTTCGTAAGTGTCCTAATTATTATAAACAATTTTATAAAAATTTACAATCTTTTTATTTTTTTATTTTTAATCCTTCTTGGAAAGCTTTACCCACAATTTTTCCCAGTTGAATGTAGTGATGATGAACAGCATCATAAGTTAGTGGTTGTAATTTATCAACATCAATTTTACCATCCGTTAAAATAGATTCATCGGTGGATACATTGATGATTTTTCCAATCATGATATCTGTTTTTTCATCAAAGGATTCCATTTCACATTCTAAAGTTAATGGTAATTCATTGATAATTGGTGCATCAACAAATTCGCTTTTTGTTGTTGTCCAACCCGCTTGTTTTACTTTATCTAAAACATCGTTTGCTGAAACAATGCCTACATAATCACAAGCTACCATATTTGCCGTATTGGCCATGGAAACGGTAAACGCTTTTCTTTTTAAGATGTTTTTAACGGTTTTATGCTCAGCACTTAAACATAAAAAGATTTTTTCATAATCACAAATTCCACCCCAAGCGGCATTCATGGCATCAGGTACTTGATTTTCATCATAACTTCCAATAATAAAGACAGGTTGCGGATAAAGATAGGTTTTAGCACCAAAATTTTTTCTTTTCATCTTTTTTCTCTCCTTTTATTTTAAAGTTTTCTAAAGCTATTTTATCTTCTTTTAAGCATTTTTTCAATGCTTCAAGGTCAGCAAATTTGATTTCTTGACGATGATATTCAAGAAAGGTTACTTTTAGTGTTTGATGGTAGATATCTTGGTTAAAATTTAAAAGATGAACTTCTATTTTTTGTTTTAAATCATGGTCTGTTGTGGGATTTTTTCCCACATTTATCATGGCTTTATAGTATTGATTTTGATAAGAAGCAAAGCCAAAATAAACGCCTTCTTTTAAAAATAAGGGATATTTTACCTTTAAATTGGCTGTTTTACAATCAAGGGTTCTTCCTAGTTGTTTTCCATGAATAATTGTACCAATAATGGTATAATCATCATATAAATATTGATTGGCCAAAGTAACATTCCCATTTTGTAGTAATTGTTTAATATAAGAAGAAGAAATTTTATTTTTTTGAACAATATAATCTTCAAGTTGGATAACAGGAATAAATGGATTTAAATCATTGGCTTTTTTAAAATCGCTACCAAAGGAAAAGTCATTGCCACAATAAACTCTTTGAACATTTAAAGGAAGTAAAACTTTTTGAATAAATTCAAGGCCACTGAATTGAAAAATCGCGGCATGATTTTCAAAAATATAAACGACATCAATTCCTAATTGTTTGAAGGCTTGTAATTTTAACTCTTGTTGGCAAAGTGGCATTGATTTTTTTAATGAAAGAACACAATCATCAGAAAACGTCAGAACAATCGCTTGTTTGTTTTCTTTTTTGGCATCTAAAACACATTGCTTTAAAATTTTTTGATGTCCTAAATGAATTCCATCAAAAAAACCAATACAACAAAAACAATCATTTTGTAAAAAATTAAAATCTTGAATGTTATGAATGGAAACAATTTTCATCATAAAATCCCCTTACACATCGATATTCATTTTCATTTTCTTTTTGATAAATAGCTAAAGCCCTCATTTGGTCATTTACCCATAAAATTAAAGGGGCATCGCTTTGATAGAAAAGCGGTTTCCCATCTTTAATGAAAGGAATCAACGCATCAGGTGCTTTTTGATATGGGAATGGAACAGCTTGATAAATAGGAATACAAGCAGTCAAAGAATCTAAAGCATCTATTGAAATTGCATTTTGAAGTTCATATTGACCAATACGTGTGCGAATTAATTGCGTTAAATGACCAACGGTATGCAATTTTTTAGCCATTTCTTCACCAAGCGTACGAATATAGGTTCCCTTTGAACAAGTGACTTCAAATTGAATCCAATCTTTTTCAAAATCAATCAACTGAAGATCATAAATTTCAATTTCTCGTGGTTTTCTTTCAATCGTTATATTTTTACGTGCATATTCATATAATTTTTTTCCATTGACTTTGATAGCACTATACATCGGTGGAATTTGTTGTTGTTTGCCAATCAAAGAGGCAAACATTTTTTCTAAAGTATTTTTATCAAACGGAGGAATCGGTTGATTTTGCATGATTTCTCCTGTTTTATCTAAAGTTGTTGTTTGACTGCCTAATTTTAAAGTGGCCAAATAAGTCTTTTTTTCTTTTTCTAAATAAGGAAGTACTTTTGTACCTTGATTTAAACCGATGATTAATAATCCTTCAGCAAAAGGATCCAACGTACCACAATGACCAACTTTTTGTACATGAAGTTTTTTTTTGATGAGATGACAAACATCTTGACTCGTATATCCTGCTAATTTATGAACTAATAATATCCCGTCCATTGTCCTCATCCTTTCCATTTTTATTATAATGCAAATTGCTAATTTTGCAAAGCAAGGGTTTGATAAAATTCCCTTTTTTGCAATCTTTTGTTATAATAAAACACAGAGGTGTTAACATGTCTTTACGAAAAGTATTAGGAGCCATCCGCCAAGCAGATCAGGATTTTGGCTTAATTGAAAATCAGGATAAAATTGCAGTGGGAATATCGGGTGGGAAAGACTCCATTGTTCTTTTATATGCTTTATCACTTTATCAAAAATTTTGCCCTCATCCCTTTCAAATTGTTGGTATTCACATTCAATTAGGATTCCCTGATATGGATTTTTCAACAACTAGGGATTTTTGTAATAAACATCAAATTGAGTTTGTAGAATATCCAAGTGATGTTTATGAAATTTTAAAATTAAATTTACGTAAAAATGGAATGCTTGAATGTTCTATTTGTTCTCGTATGAAAAAGGCTTTAGTCATTAAAGCTGCAAAAGAACATCATTGCAATAAAGTCGCTTTTGCGCATCATGTAGATGATGCTATTGAAACGCTTTTTTTAAATATGATTTATGGGGGAAGAATTGCAACCTTTGATCCGATGATGCAACTAACAAAAAGTGATATTACCTTTATTCGACCCTTCATTTATGCAAGAGAAAAGGATATTTTACGCGCACAAAAAAAGGAAAATTTGCCAGTTGTAGTTTCCACTTGTCCCAATGATAAACACACGCAAAGAGAAGATATCAAACAATTACTAAATACGATTTATAAGACTTATCCTAGTGCTTATGATAATTTTAAATTGATGTTATCCAATACTAAAAAAATGAAAATATTTCATAAAAATCCCCAATTTAACCATGCCTTAATTGCATATTATAAGGCTTTTGATGAGCCTTTTCCCATTTATTTATTTTCTATGACAGAAGAAGAAATGATTCCGATTATTCAAGATTGTTTAAGTAAACAAAAACCATATCATTGCATCAAAGAATAGACAAATTCCTATTTTTAGAATGCATGCACCATTTACCCAAAAAAAAGATAAAAAATAACATATGCTTTTAGTGTAGTTGATTTCTATGGAAGTAGGTGAATCTATGAACAATGGAAATTATACAAACTGCTGTGGTGCATGTTGCCCTGAAGTGAGCTGTACCTTATCACAAAATGTCGATGTGCTAGAACCATGTGACATCATTACTTATACAGCGACTTGTATCAATAACGATCCTTTAGTTACAAATGCCTTTTTTAGGGATTGCTTACCTGCACCATTAGTCTTTATTCCTGGAACACTTTATATTAATGGCGTCAATTATCCAACCTTAAGTCCAGAAAATGGATTGCCAATCTCGTTTGCGGCACTTGGTAATACCGTTACCATTACCTATATGGCAAGAGCATATGGAGATAGTTGTTGTTGTGTGAAGACAACGAATTGTCAATGCTGTCGTACTTTTAGAACGGTATGTAACAGAGCCCAATTATGCTTCGTTCAATGTTGCTGTCGCAAAACGGAAAATACGAATGTTTTAGGAGTTCAAGTTGAGTATTAATCCAAAGTTTACTACACAAAAAAAGAGATGACTTGTATCATCTCTTTTCTTTTTAAACGGTTTGATTTTGAATGGCTTGTTGTTTAGGTTTTCCTAATTTTTTTTCTAAAATCATCCAAAGATACCCTATGCTACCGATGATGATATTAAAGACAAGAACTAAAATAGTATAAGTATAAGTTAGAGATGAATTAATGGAAAATTCTCCAGAAAAATCTATTTTTATGATGTCTTCTTTTACTATATCAAATGCTTGAGTTGTACAAAGAATGATGAAAACAAATTGTGCAATGCTAAAGAGGATAAAAAGACCCATTATAATACTACTCACTAGCTTTAAGTTTTTAGATGGCGAATCAAATTCAAAAAACAATTGAATAAAGAAATAAAACATCATAAAACTTAAAATGATATAAAAAGGTGAAATGGCATACAAAATAGTGCTTAATGTTTTTACATCTTCATAAAGAATGGCTATAGAAGAAAATGTAATGGTAAAATAGTTGATATAATATCTATCTTGCTCAGTAATCTCAAAAGTTAAATCATAAGCTTCCTTTGCAAAAAAAGCAAAAGATAACACAACAAATAAACATCCTAAAATGCCAATAATAAGATGCTTTGAATACACTTTCCAATCAATTTTTTTATAATTGCTATAACAATAACAAATGATTGCGCTAATTGAAATGATTGCAGAAAGAATAATATAAATAATTCCTGCTGTCGATAAAGAAACGGCAGAACCAAATAAATAAATTTTTTGATAAAAATAGAAAGCTAAAAAAGCAAGAATACTAATTAATCCTGTACTTAAAGCATGGCGCGTATATCGCGTTGAAGAAAAAGATTTTATAAAATAAATGATTGCAAAAACGAGTGACACTACTAAAATAAACAAAGTAAGAATAGAAAAAGCAAAAGAAAAATAAATAGGAACTTTAAATAATTCTTTTTCCTCCAAAATATCGGATAAAAAGAAAATAATTCCTTCATTTGTTGTTTTTCCAAGTGAAGTGAGTTTTACACATGGAATAAAAATAAACATTAGTGATAAAAAAGCGACTAACAAACCCAAAAAAGCGCCAATTGCAGAATATGAAATTTGCAATGGTTTTTTGTTAGAAACGACTTTCGTTTGTGAAGAAGTGGATGAATTTAGATTTAAATCCAAAGAATGATGACATTTTGGACAGTTTTTTTCACCTTTTAGTGCTTCTCCACAATAAGGACAAAAAAGAACCTTTTGTTCTTCTTCTAGCAATTTTCCACAAGTTGGGCAAAAAGAAAATTCATCAGAAAATTTTTTCTGACAATGATGACAGATCTTCATTGATTTTCCCCTCCTATTAAAATGAATCTCTATTTTTAGTTTATCACACTTTAAATAAAATACAAGAAGGTAAAGAACTAATTGTAAAAATAGAAAAAATTGTTTATGATTGAAATAGGAGGAACAACTTATGAAAAAGAAATCAACTTGTCGTTTATTTTTTGTTGTTTTAACATTTTTAATTCTTACGGCTTGTAATCAAACAAATGCCTCATCTGCTTCTTTATCACAAATTTCAAATTCTAATGGAAGTAGTTCCACTCCTGTGATAGAACAACCTGACATTATCCAAGATTGGAAGGAAACAGATAAGCAACTCATGTTAGAAATTTTAAATGAAGTTATTCCCGTTGCACCTTTAACTTCCAACTATGTTTGTCTTGAAGATGAAGATGAATATGGACCTTATCTATATATTTATGATGAGACCTCTGCTGATATCAGTGAAGATTATATAGATATTCTTACAAATGAGGGTTATCTTTATGATTCATATTCTGATGGCTATTATTTTTATTATAAAGAAATTTCTGAAACATCTCTTTTAATTTTACAATTTGGTTTTTATTTAGGAGATAGTGAATATCCACAATCTATGGATCTTTTTGCATGGTTAGAAGTTAATCCGTCTTCTTTAGAAACCATTAGTGATTGGGAGCAAGAATTAAAAGATATGATGCAAGAAGTTTTATCCATTCAACTCCCGGTAGCTCCTATCACTAATCAATACGATTATATGAATTATGAAGATGAAGTTGGTGATGATATTGTCTATATTTATGATTTATATGTTGATGATATTTGTGAAGCTTATGGAACAATTTTACAACAAAATGGCTATATTTTAGAAGAAGGAACAACGGAAGATGGCTATTTTATTTACTCGTTTACGAATCAAGACACGCAAATTTACGTACAAATTGATTATTTATATGGTTTTGAGATTTTTGCTTGGAAAAATCAAAGTTTTGTCGGCACTTTAACGAGTTGGCCAACACAAGAAATACAAGAAGCACTCCAAGGATTAAATTTAACGATTCCTGCTTATACGGATGCTGAATTATATCAATTTGAATTATATGATGCTTCTAGTTATTCTTTGATGATCAGTGTGTGTCAAGTCAATCAAGAAGCAGTATCTACCTACAAACAAATTTTACAAGATGCACAATGGACAATCATTCAAGAAAGTGAAGAGGGAAATGAAGCTTTAGATCCTTCTTTACAATATGTATTGGAATATTGGTATGATGAAACAAGCCAAACTTTATATATTTATTTTGATACTTACGGAAGTGTTCCTGTGCTTGCTTGGCCAGAACAACAATTAAATCAATTTTTACAATTAGATAATGTTGTCATTCCTATTTATGAATCTTCTTCTTACCTTATAGAAAATCAAGTACAATCATTTATCATTTATGCTGCGGCATCGACGATTGAAAGCGAAAATACATATTTGCAAACATTAACACAAAATCAATGGACGATTGATTCTTCCCAATATGATACGATTGGTCATATCGCTATTGATGCAACGAATCAAGTTCAAATTACATTTTATTTTAGTAATGAATATCTAATCATTACTGTAGAAAAAATTGTAGAAGTTCAAGAAACATTGACCATTTTGCCAACTGATTTTTCAAGTCAGAGTTATGCAGCAAATGAAGGTGAAAAAACGATTCAAAATCTTTCTTTTTCTTGTCATAACATTATGAATCAACAAAATAAAATTCAAATTAGACGAGATGACTCTTATTTTTATAATAATGATGCTTTAAATTTAGTCACCCTACAATTAGAAAATCTTTCGGGAAGTCCTGTAATTTATGGATGTTTAGAAGCGGGAGATTATGCTAATGGAACTATGATTTATCCTGATGAAAATGGTGTTTATCATTTAAATAATTATAAATATTTTTGCATTATTGGTGGGACGAGCGTGACCACAATGAGTGCAATGATTATTGAATTAGCATAAAGTTATGAATAAAGAAGATTTAACATTCGATTATTTACCTCAAAAAAAAGAAGTTCATTTATATCAACATCCAAAAATGTTTCGCATCAATACAGATACTGGTTTATTAGGAAATTATTTAAAAATCCCTTTTCAAGCTCGAGTATTAGACATTGGAACCAATAATGGCGCATTATTGCTATATGCTTCTACTTTTCCTTACAAAGAATTAGTGGGAATTGATATTCAACCTTTAGCGATTGAAATTGCTAAAATGAATATGGAATTAAATCATATTACCAATTTTCAATTGTACGTTAAAGATATTCAAACCTTTGAAGATCCTGAAGGTTTTGATGTCATTATATGTAATCCACCCTATTTTCATCAACAAACACAAAATCAAAATAAAGATTTAGCATTAGCGCGTCATGATACTTATTTATCGTTACAAACACTCTTTTTTAAAGTTTTTCAATTACTAAAAAATACAGGAGCATTTTATTTTATTCATCGTTATGACCGCTATGATGAAATTGTAAACGAATTACAGCATCAACATTTAAAAATTGTTGAAAAAAAGGAAATATATAGTAAACCCAATCAACCTAAAACAGTTTTATTTACAATTAAAAAAACATAAATTAAAAAAGTAGTCTATATGAACCAAATCGTTCATTTCAAAGACTACTTTTTAATTGAAAAAAATTTAGATTAATTTTGAGCCAATAAATTTTGATATTCTTGAATTAAATTCATGATTGCTGCACTTTGATTATCATAAGTTTGATTAATATCATAATTTTCTAATAAAATTAATTGATAGTTATCCATGATTACAAAATCATTTTCACCAATTCTAGTGTTTTGACAATCCTTTTCTTTAGTATTTGCAAACATGAGATAAACCTCATCTTGATTTAATAAACTGACATAATGGTCAAATGTTTTTCCTTCATCTTCCCAAAAGTTTGTTCCATAACAATATAAAGCTTTATTGTTTCCTTCAAGTATACTCCCTTTTAAATAATGACAACTACCAAAACGATAAGCAATAGCAGGAATCTCACTTCCCATTCCGTTTCCATTAGAATGACGAATAAAAGGTTCATGAATTTGAACAATCGCAATGTAATCAAAATAATTGACTAATTCTTCTTTGGATGAAAAAAAAGGAATATTGAGTGACTCATTTCCGATTTGTTGGTTTACAATATTTTGATAACGAGAAATAATGAATTGGATATTGTCATTTTGTTCTGTTAAAGATAAATTCGGATTATATCCCTTTAAAAGAATTTTTTGATCATTATTTGTAATAATAAAATCATTTTTGCCGATACGCCGATTTGTAGAATTTTTTGCTTTTTGATTGGCAATGAATAAATAATATTCATTTTCTTGAATTCTTTCATCGTTTGAATTTAATAAAGAATAAAAGAAAATATATTTTCTTCCACCATAGAAACATAGTAAACTTTCATCACTTTGCTTTTCCCCTTTGATAAATTCAATTTGATCTATGGAATAAAAAGTATAGGGAATATCCGTTCCTGTTCCATCATATTGCTTTGTCTTTACTAAATCATTGACCTTTGCAACAAACACATATTCGTGTTTATCAATAAAGGCTTTATCATGATCATATACTTGAATATCCCTAGAGGTTGTTGAAAGTAAGTGTGGTCCAGTCACCCAAAGGATGCCAATAGGAATTAAAATAACTAAAATTAATGAAATCAAAAAGACAACTAATTTTTTATGAGATTTTCTTTTTTTTGTATCTTCCATTGTTTGTCCTCCCCTCTTTTATCAGAAAATCTAAATGCTTATTATTCTTAATAAATTAGTCAATTTTAAAAATACATAACTGCAATAAAATTTAAAAGGCGCTTTTTGTTTTATAATAACATAATATTATGAAATTACAACTTTTATTTATAACTTTAAAAAGTTCTATCAAATACTTTAATACGAAATAGTACAAAAAAGAGAGTAATGTTTACTCTCTTTATGGATGAATTTTTCATCTATTTGTTAAAGTGCAGTTTTATTGAATAAGTAGCAAATTTTTAATTTCGAAAAAAATGATATCAATCAACATTAACTTCCAACACTAGGAAGTTTACTATAACCACATTCTGAACAGGTCTTAAATATACCAGGGCCAATAAATGTATGAGCTTCATTTTCGATAGTGGCATTGCATTCTTTACAAACTTTTGTATGTGAACTTGAAGTTAGGTTTGTATATTCCCAATCGTGATAATGATAACTATATTCGCCACAAGGGCACATATATGTAATGACTTCAGGTTCCACATAATAATAATTTTGACTATGCTTATGACTACTTGTGTATTTCAGAGCAAAATAACTCTCAATAGTATAATCTTTAATCACAACATTAGTTAAATCTAATTCTTTTTCGCCAAAGTGAACACGATAACCATCTCCACCATTAACATACCCATAAGCTGTAACGGCATGACGTATATTTTGTCCTGGAAGTACATTGGAATCAATTCCGCTAACACCTAAAATGACTACATAGTTTTGATACAATAAACTAGGTAATATTAAATTAACGAAAGCGGTCAAAATATTATTTTCAGAAACAAAGTTGTAAGATGAAGCGAATTGATCATTGTATTCGTCATGTATATCTTTTAATTGTGACATAGATACAGCTGAAGAATAATTTAATTGAGAACCAATTGTTAATAACTTATAATGAAAATTATAGTTACTCCCTGCTGATTCAGTCCATTGAGAAGGATCTTCCGAGTATACTTGTTCTTTTTCAATATATTCATCAGGTATCAGTCCACCTTGACCTCCAAAATTATTAAAGTAACCTAAAGTAATTTGCAAAGCAATGTAACCACAACTTCCTAAATAATTATCAGCATAATTTTCGTGTAAATTAGTAAAATAATAAGAATATGGCAAATCATAAGAACTTGGCAAAGAATTTATACTATTAGTATCATTTGCCGAATCCGTTGATTCTTCATTTTGAGATTCTTCTTTACTATCTTGAATATTTTCATAGATAGTTTCTAGATTATTTTGGTCCGAAGCAGATATTGTATTACCGCTAGCAATGTCTTTTAGTGTTCCATCATCTAGATAGCAATAGTTTCCAGGTCCTACATAGATTTTCATTTCGTTTTCATATTTTAAATAGGGTGACGAAGAAGTTTCAGAATATTCTTGATAATCTTGTGCTTCTAAGTCGTAAATTAAGTATCCCGAATCTTCAAAAGTGACTAAATAATACATTAAATCAAAATGAATATCGTAAAGATTTTCTATTTTTTTTATTTCTTTATTCCCCATAAGATTATTTACGATTTCAGTGATCTTTGTATAATGAATGTTTGTTGATTGAATTTTCTTTGTTGAAAAACTTTTTTGTCTTACATAATTCAATGTGTGCTTGTTTTTTTCTGGCACTACAGAATTTTTATCATTGTTCTCTAATTGAATAGAAAACAACGTCAAAATGGCACATAAAACAGTCGTTAGCTTCATTTTAATACTCCTTTAATGAAATTATATTAATGTTTTTACTACAATTTGTTCTTGTTCAAAATCATATTTAGCGATATAAGTTGAATCTTCATATCTTAATTCGTGTTCTAAATAATATTGATGTGAATAAGTATCATATTTGAGTTGTGAAAAGATTCCCGTGTCTTTTCCATTTAAAAATTCAGTTGTTAAAGTGCTTCCAAGTTTTGATTCAAAAGATGTAATGAGTTCTTGAGATGTATAAGGCAAATTGCTTTCAAGACGATAACGGTTTATAGAATCGCTTTTAGTTAGTAAGTAAATATAATCTTTATGATTATTTTCAAATAATATAACACTAGCAAAAGGATCTGATATATCTTCATGAATTGCAGTATACTTAACCTCCATATTTTCTACAAATTCAACGCTTTCTAAAGTTTTAATATTATTCTCATTAATAATATTCGAACTCCAAAGATTTATAGTTGAAGTTTCATTTAAAAATGAAGCACAGATAGGTATAACTCCATTTTTAATATCAAACAATATATTTTTCTTTCCATCTAATCCTACATAAGTGTAGTTATTGTTTGAATCTAATGAATTTGAATTTGCTGTCAAACCATATACAATTCCACCACCTACAAAAATACCCATTATTAAAGATACCATAAAATAAGTAGATTTTGCAAAAATTAGTTTAAAACTTTTATTAGATGTAGATGTAACGGGTCTAGTGTTGCTATCATCTGTAGTAAAATTTAGTTTAGATTTAATAATTTCACTGTTAACAATGGGTTGATCTCCATTACAAATTCGAGATTCTAAGTTGTGTTTAAATTCTAATTTAAAATTCATTGTTTTTTTCCTCCCTTGGTTTGTTAAAGTTACTTTTTTTGCCTTTATTTTTGTTTTTGCTTTTGTTTATTTACTTCGTCTTCTTCGCGCTTTTGTTCTTTATAAAGTGTTCTTACTTTTCGAAGAACTCGATAATATTTTGCTACAACTCTATCGAAACTAGTATTTAATAACATTGCAATTTCTTTGAAACTAATTCCATATACTAGATGATAAATGACGATTAAATTGTCTTCAGCAGAAAATAATTTTGGTAGATCAAAATTAAATTGTGTTTCGTAATTGTCTGAGACATATTTTTCGATATCACATTCTTCTAATGGAACAAATCTTGTTAATTTCTTAGCCACGGTCAAGGCTGTATTTTTAGCAATTTTGATAATCCACGAATGAAAATTCTTAGCGCATCTCAGTGATGGTGATTCGACAAATACCTTAATAAATACATCCTGTAAAACATCTTTGGCGATTTCATGATTTTTCACGATGGAATAAATCAAGAAATACAACAATTTTTCGTATGCATCATAAACTTGATTGAATGCAGACTCATAACCTCTTTTTAACAACTCAACTGTTTCTAAACTGACTTTCATTTTAAATTTCCTCCCTCCTTAACATTAAATGCTTTCATTAATATAGACTATTTCACATGACATTTTTTGACAAATTTTTTAAAAAAATAAAAATTTTTAAAAAAAGCAAAAAAGCACTTTAACATTTACCACTATAAAACGAACGTGATAAAATATAAAGTGCATCTTTGATAGTTTTTTTATAACTATTTACTACTTTTAATCATTAATTCACACATTTTGTTAGAAAAGGCAACAGGATCTTTTAGTGGGAAACCTTCCATTAATAAGGCTTGATTATATAATAATTCTGCATAGTCTTTTAAAGCATTTGCATCTTTAGCATAAATTCGTTCCATCGCTTTAAATAGTTCATGATTTGGATTTAATTCTAATACCTTTTGTGCTTTTGCTTTGTTTTCAGTTGGTAAAGAAGCTAAAACTTTTTCCATTTCTAAGGAAACGCCATCTTTACTGACTAAACAAACTGGAGAATCACTGAGTCGAGATGAAATAACAACATCACTGACATCATCTTTTAGTATTTCTTTTAATTTTTCAATGAGTGGTTTCTTTAAATCTTTTAGTTTTTCTACTTCTTCTTTTTGTTTTTCATCTAAAATATTTAAATCACCTTGGTTGATGGACTTAAAAGATTTCTTATCATAATTTTGTAACATTGTAATGACAAACTCATCAATTTGATCATCTAGGATCAAAACATCATATTCATGTTTTTTAATTAAATCCATTTGTGGCATAGCAAGGACGGCATTTTTATCTTTTGCTGATGCAAAATAAATATATTCTTGATCTTTTTTCATGTTTTCAACATAGGTTTTTAAAGGAATCGGTTTTTCTTGTTGAATAGTTTTATAAACTAATAGATCTTGTAATTTTTCTTTGTCTGCGCCATAGGAATTATAAATGCCATATTTAAAGTTAATTCCATATTGATTAAAGAAATCTAAATATTTATCATAATCTTCTTTTTGTAATTTGGTGAGTTCATTTAAGACTTTCTTTTCAATATTTGTTGCAATTTTTGTTAATTGTCTATTTTGTTGTAAAATTTCACGGCTGATATTTAAAGACAAGTCACTAGAATCCACGAGTCCTTTGACAAATCGTAAATAGTCAGGAATTAACTCTTTACATTTATCCATAATAAAGACACCTTTGGTATATAATTTTAATCCTTTTTCATAGTTTTCTGTATATAAATCATAGGGTGCTTTTTTTGGAATGAATAATAAAGCGTTGTAAGTTAACATTCCTTCAGCATTGACAAACATGGATAACATGGGATCATTATAATCCGCAAATTTTTGCTTATAAAATTCATTTAAGTCCTTTTCAGATACTTCATTTTTTGACTTTTTCCAAATAGGGACCATTGAATTTAAGGTTATCGTTTCGTGAATGGTTTTATATTTATTTTCAATTTCTTTGCCATCTTTATCCACTTCAGGGACACTTTTTTCTACTTCCATCGTAATTGGATAACGAACATAATCACTATATTTTTTAACTAAAGATTGAATATGATAATCATCTAAAAATTGATCATAATCTTCTTCCTCTGTACTTTTACGTAAGTAAATATCAATTTTAGTGCCAACTTGTGGTTTATCAATTTCTTCAATTTCATATTTTTCAGTACCTTTAGAAGTAAAGCGATATCCTTTTTCAGAAAGGGGTGATTTTGTTTCTACTACCACTTTATCGCTTACCATGAAGGCACTATAAAAACCAACTCCAAATTGACCAATGATGTCAATATCTTTTGCTTGTTCTTCTTTTAGGTTATTTAAAAATTCTAATGACCCACTTTTCGCAATGGTTCCTAAATTGTTAATGACTTCCTCATAGGTCATTCCAATTCCATTATCTTCAATCGTTAAAATACGGTCATCTTTATTAATAGATAAATGGATATGATAACTATCTTGTGCAGGAATATCCTTATTAGTCAAAGATAAATAATGATATTTATCAATGGCATCCGATGCATTAGAAATTAATTCTCTTAAAAAGATTTCTTTATTTGTATAAATAGAATTAATCATTAAATCTAATAATCGCTTTGATTCTGTTTTAAATTTTCTAACTTCACTCATAATATCCTCTCCCTTTTACTTCTCTTTTATTATAGCTCTTTTTTTAGCACTGTCAATATATGAGTGCTAATTTTAAAAAATAATTGCCCTTCACATTAATTTTTAAAAAACAAACGACATTTATTCTTTTTCAATTTCCATGATAGACATTTGTTCTTTCGTAATTCCATTTCTTTTTCCGTAGTTTTCCCAATATTTTGTTGAAGCTTTTATAAAAAGTTTTTTCGGCAATGGCATAGTAATCTTTAAATTTTCATTTTTCTCTTTTGATATAGCTTTTGCTAATTTTTTTATTTTTTTTACAACAAATATTTTAAATGGAGTATTTAAAATGGCTTCTCCGCTTCCAATTTTTAATAGTGAACCAAAAACATACCCTTGAGTTTTACAAAAAAAACGTACCATTTTTACTGCAACATCATTTTGTTCTGGCTCGATAAAACCACAATTAATTAAAATAGAAATTTTTGGTTTTTTCTTTGGCGGATTGTTTTCTAATACTTTTAAAAAGTTTAGCAAAGTTACAGGGATTCCATCTACATAGAGAGGAAAAATTAGTAAAATATCTGTAAAATCATCCATAATCATGCAAATATTTGTATTGTTTTTTTTGTTTAATTCAAAATATTCTGTAGGAATATTACAATTTTTTGCAAAAATATATGCAAATTTCTTAGAATTTGATTTTGGTGCCCGTGGACTTCCATTGATTATCATTATTTTACCCATAATTGAACCTCGTTGTTTACAATTTGCTCTAGTTGTTCTTCTTTTGAAAAAACAACACGAAAATCTTTAAAACACATATTCTTTGCATTTCTTTGAATGAGTTGAATAAAAATTTCTTTTTCTTCATTGGATAAATCGCCATATCCAATAATTATTGCTTTTTTTTGTATGACATTACGTTGAATATGATGAGTTTCTTTATCAATCAATTGAATAAATGCTTGTTGAATTGGCAATGCACGCTCTAACATTGTTTTCATTATTGTATCATAACTTCCATATTTTATTTTGCTAATATATAAAACATTTTCGCTTGTTGCAATTTTAGGGTATATTTTTATTGCATCATCTCGAATAATACATTTTCCAGGTGTTTTAGTCCAGCAAGAAAAACAACCAAGACAATTTGAAATTTTTAGTTTTGATAAATCAATAAATTCAATGGATTGATTATTGAAAGATAAATCCATTGCTTTGTCGCTTAAGATTAAATTCATGCTTTGATCCTTTCTTTTGTTCACAAAATTATTTTATCACTATCTTGGATTACTTAAAACAAAAATGTATTTTTACAATTTATTTTTTTAAGCATTGATCTAGTTTTTAAAAGAAAAAATCTTTTTCTCTGTAAAGGATTTTGCTACAATAAAAAGAGGTGATAGTATGGGAAGTATGATTCAATTACATGATTTTAATTTATATTATAAAAAAGAAGGGAATGGAGACCCTATTATTTTACTTCATGGCAATCAAGAAAGTTTAAAAATCTTTGATAAAACCATTAAACGTCTTTCTAAACGTTTTACGGTGTATGCTTTGGATAGTCGTGGCCATGGAAAAAGTGATGGTTTTACTCAAGATTTCTCTTATGATCAAATGGTAGAGGATCTCAAAGAATTTATGGATTTAAAAAAAATCAAACAAGCTGCAATTTATGGTTTTAGTGATGGAGGAATTGTAGCCATTTTGTTTGCTTTACGATATCCAAGTTATGTGAAAGCTCTTTTGTTTAGCGGGGTCAATATTTTCCCTAAAGGTTTAAAATGGCGTTATCGTTTATCTTATCAAATCAAAAGAAACCAAGCTCAAGACTTTAAACAAAAAAAACTATATGATTTAATGCTTACGCAACCACATCTTACTTTTGACGATTTAAAAAAGATTCATGTGCCTACTTTAATGACTGTTGCTAAGCATGATGTGATAAAAAAGAGTCATACCAAAGCGATTCATCAATCCATTGCGCAATCCCAATTGATTTTAGTTAAAAATGCCAACCATGAAAATTATATTTGCAATTCAGAAATGATTGGGCGATTAATCCTTCAATTTCTCTCTAACTTGTCCAATAAAAATAATCATTAAGGATAATGAATTGTCCAAGAGTGACACTTATACTATACATTAGAGGTGAATGATTTGAAAATTATTATCGCCGAAAGAATTAAGTGTCTTCGAGAGCAAAATCAACTGACTCAGGCACAATTAGCTCGAAAATTGCAGGTTTCAAGGAATTGTGTCAATGCTTGGGAAATGGGAATCTCTCTTCCAAGTACAAAAATGATGATTGAACTTTCCAATTGTTTGCATACGAGTTTAGATTATTTAATGGGAAAAGATAAAACACAAATAATTGATATTAGTGCTTGCAGTGAGAGTCAAAAAGAAATTTTATATCAACTGGTTGAAATGTTTCAAAATACAAAATAATTTAGATATATTGATTTAAAGTAAAATATAATATTTTAGATAAAGTTGGCAAGATTAGCCGACTTTTTACTTTTCTTTAATCGGAATAGATTGAATTTTTAAAAAAATCATGTTATCTTTTTAAAGACAATTCAGAGGGAGAGATAAAAGTGGAGATAAGCAAAAAAGAAATTTTGGCAAAATTATATTGTATTAAAGCAGGATTAAGTGCAATCTCTTTAGAAAAAGATAAATTAAGCCAAGAAGAAAGCAATTGTGCAAAGATTCATCAAGAAATGGATGACAATCAAAAAAAGAAAAAAATAGCAATAGATTCACTAAATAAGGTTGAACAAGATATTAAAATCAAAGAAAAAACAATAACGGGAATAGAATCCAATCAAGGCGTTCCAGAAAAAGTAAATATTGGTCATGCAATTGGTATAGGAGCAGGAATTGGCATTATTGGTGGTGGAATTGGCTGGGTTGTATTTGTTTTTATTTATGATTTAATCCACTCTATGAAAAATAATCAAAATCAATTTAGTGGAAATTTGATGGGGAAAATATGGATTGGCATGCTTGTTGTTTGGTTTATAAGCACAATCGTTTATTATTTTGTAGAAAAACATAAAAATCTAAAAAATTATAAAAAATCATTGGCCGATAAAAAAGCAAGTGTAAATAAGGAAAATAGTGCAATTGCTTCTTTAAAAAAGAATCAAAATAATATTCAACAAAATTTATCTAGTTTTGATCAAACGAATGAACGTTTAAATGCTAAGCATGCGAATGCACTGGTTAATTATTTAAAAGTAAAAAATATTACGATTGAATCAAGTAAAACATTATATGATGCTTTGATAACGGAATTTTCTTCTGTTTTAGATCCTCGCGACTGGGCTAATATTGATTTGATTATTTTCTATTATGAAACAGGGAGAGCAGATACTTTAAAAGAGGCTTTGCAACAAGTGGATCGTCAAAGACAAAATGAGGCTCTAATCAAAGCAATAAAAGATGCTTCGAATCAAATATCTAGCACAATTCAAAGAAGTTTAGATCAATTACAATCGACAATGATTCATTGTTATCAAGATTTGTCCCTGCAATTAAAAAATCAACATGCTCAAGTGATGCAACGTTTATCTAGAATTCAATCGGATTTTCATTCGTTAAATGAAAGTGTAAAAAAAGCCAATGCATCTATTCAAAATTTAAGTAAAACTATTGAAAAATCAACATTGGAAAGCATTGAAACGATTTCTTCAAATGAATATTTACAACATGCATTGCTTGAAAAAATTAATGTGAATAGCGTGGCTTTGGTTGATGATGTAAACTATCTCTTATTTTATAAAAAACCGAATATATTATAACTTATCAAAAAACTTTTAAATCAAAGGTTGGATCATTATCTGAGCCTTTGATTTTTTTGATAGATAATTTTTGAAAAATGAAATTTAAAAATATTATTGAAGAATTTTGATTTTATATAATATGAAACTTTTTTACTTTTATCTCTTCAAAAAAATGCTAAATAATTGAATTATTTTTGTAAATTTTGAGAAAAAATAACAAAATATAAAAAAATATTTTTAAAATAATTGATTTTTTTTGTAAAAAAGACTATATTAATTATGTGAGGTGATAAGATTGTTGATAAATTTTAAATTTAAAAATTATAAATCTTATGCTGAAATTTGTGATTTTACAATGTTAGCAAATAAAGACAAATCTCATGAAGAAAATTTAATTCAAATTGGAAAAGATAAGGTTTCAACAACGCATATCATTTATGGATCGAATGCTTCTGGTAAAACATCTTTTATCAATGCAATAGAATTTATAAAACTTTTTTCAATCATGTCTAATCGTTTAATGGAAAATAGCAAAATAGAAATTTCTCCTTTTAAATTTAGAGAAAACTTTTCAAAAATTCCTTCTGAATTTTCTATTTGTTTTGTAAAAAATGATTTGAAATATAATTATAGTTTTAGTTGCAATTTCGAAAAAGTATTTGATGAAAAATTAGATATTTATTATTCTTCAAAGCCAACTAATATTTTTACAAGAAAAAACACGAGTGAATATAAATTTAATAGAGATGTAAAATTTTTAAATGAAATTAAGTCAAA
>UMCV01014232.1_pt1 | contig 21395 bp, 9 predicted proteins | sample 1964311 | NCBI WGS metagenome assembly UMCV01 (sample SAMEA4835976, study PRJEB28245) | human gut metagenome | biome: gut microbiome; material: fecal sample | place: Denmark | collected 2008 | reverse complement strand
GAAAGCTCGGGGAGTCTTTTTTATACCTTATAATTATATCTTTTATTCCCTTATTCCTTGTTGGAAGAAGCATAGAGACCGATGCAGGCACCGAGGAAGCCACCGCTCTTCTGGGTGCTCAGGTTAGAGGCATCTACACCCTTGGCAAGAAGCTGCCAGTTGCCGCCTTCTTCTGCATAATAGAAATCATAATATCTGTCATGACCTTCTACCTTCAGCTTCAGCTTACCTCCCTTGATAGGAGCAGAGGCGATAGTTACGTTGTTCTTCTCGGCACGGGTCAGGGTAATCATCAGCTTGCCATTCTTCATGGTCTTACCCAATACGAAGTTGTGGTCTTCCTTCTGGAGAAGTGCCAAGCCTGCGATATCCTTGTCGTTGCGAGGAGTAAAGTTGATTTCTGTCTCAGCTGTGAAGGTGCCGTGCTGCTGACGTGCCCAGATGGCAGACATCGGCTCACGCTTGTAGATGTTGCCTGGCAGGAGATTGAACTTCAATTTGCCGTTTTCTACCTTGTAACAGTCAACGAAGTCACGGAGGAACATCCAGCGTGGATTCAACTCTTTCAGACCTACCTTATTGTTATCTGCTTCGAAGTTATCCACATAAGAGAAGTTGCCTGAGAACTCATTCTTCTTTGCAGGCTTCAAACCAGCCTTCTCTCCAACGGTAGATATAGGAGTATTCTTGGCAAGAATCTCTGGCCATCCATTCTTCCAGGTTACAGGCAGGAGATAAGTATCGCGACCTGTGTTGTACATATCCTCTTCATAAGGACGGCAAGCCAGGAATACAGCCCACCAGTTACCCTTGCCATCTTCTACGATGTCGGCATGACCAGCACTTGATACAGGGTCCTTGCGGTTAGGGTCGAGACCGGTACGCTGGGTAAGGATAGGGTTGTTAGGGCATTCTACCCATGGTCCCATCGGATTCTTGGCACGCAGGATAACCTCGCTGTGCCATCCGCCTGTACCACCTTCTGCACACATCAGATAATAGAACTTGCCCTTCTTGAAGAGGTGAGGACCCTCAATCCAGATAGGACGTGCCTCTACATGGGTTCCGCCACGCAGAATCTCCTTGAAGTCGCCCTTGATGCTGTCGCCCTTCACGTCGAATTCGAAGCAGCGGATAGCACGCTGACCCTCATAGTCGGCACCGCCTACCACCGGACCGTTGTGTACAATGTAGCCCTTGCCGTTGTCATCGAAGAAGAAGCTAGGGTCGATGCCGTCAATCTTCTTCAGATAGATAGGCTCGCTCCAGCCTTTGGAAGGATCTTTTGATTTCACAAAGAAGTTGCCGGCTCCCACATTGGTGGTAATCATATAGAAGGTCTTGTTCTTCTTGTTATAGCTGATGGCTGGTGCGAAGATACCGGCTGATACCTGCTGGCCCTTCAATGGAACCTGTGATGTGCGGTCGAGAACATGACCGGCAGGCTGCCAGTTGACCAGGTCTTTACTGGTTGAGAGAGGCACACCTGGGAAGAAGGTAAACGAAGAGTTTACCAGATAGTAGGTGTCGCCTACGCGACAGAGTGATGGGTCTGGATAGAAACCAGCCAGTACCGGGTTGTAATACTGGTGAGTCTTGTCAATTTCAACATTGAAGCGAGCGTCATTTCCCGCATACTTGAAATAGTCAAACTCAGCTGTCTGCGCCTGTGCAGCGGCTGCAAGCGTCAGGGAAAGCGATAAGATTGCAATTTTCTTCATTTTATTATTGGGTTTAAAATTACAGAATGAGTATCTGAACTCATGGCTGAAACATGTATTCAGAATTCTGCTGCAAAGTTAACGCTTTCCTTTTAAATATACCCCCACAGAATGTTACCAACACTTTGCGAGGCGTATCATTAACATCTCTAGATGTAACAAATACTTTATTATGGGAAACATCTGGCCTTTTCTGCAGTGAAAAGGCTAGATTTTCCGGTGTGCCTGCATATAATCGCGAGGCGAAGAGCCATAAAAGTTCTTGAACATGGTGCTGAAGCTGGCTGGGTTGGAGAAACCGCAGCTAAACATGATGTCTGTTATCGTCTTGTTAGAGTGGCTCAGCAACTTTTCGGCATACTGCAGACGGGTATTGCGGATGAAGGCATGTGGCGTCTGGTTGGTCAGTTCCTTCATTCGGCGGTGCAGATGCACACGGCTCAGTCCTACTTCGCGGGCAATCATATCCACACTCAGGTCCTCATTATCCATGTTATCATTGATTACCTTCATCACCTGTTCCATCAGCTGGTCTTTTGGCGAAAGGGTTTTTTCTATCGCAATCTGCCTGTCGCTCTGTCTCTCGTTGCCCATAAACTTGTTTTTCAAAGTACGGCGCACGTTGAGCAGGTTGATGATGGTGCGGCGCAGAATGTCCATATTGAACGGCTTCACCACATAGGCATCGGCACCCGACTGCAAACCGGTCAGCTGGTCTTCCTCTCTGCTCATCGCTGTAAGCAGAATCACCGGAATGTGGTTGGTGTTCACATTGTTCTTAATCTTGGTACAGAGCGTATTGCCGTCCATCTCTGGCATCATGATGTCTGAGATAACGAGGCTTGGCTTCTGCTTGATAATCTCCGGCAGCGCCTCCTTTCCGTTGCAGAAGGTAAGGATATTGTAGGTTTCCTGTAGTTGGGTCTTCAGGAAATTACGTATTGCCTCATCGTCTTCTACCACAGCGATGGTGCTCTTTGCCTTGCTCTTGAAATCTTCTTCGGCGTCATTGGCTGTATCGGCAGCATTCTCTTCGTTTCCTTCCTCCATGTTTTCTTCCAGTTCCTTGATGTCTTCAGCAGTCTGTGGCTCCGGTGCATCTATCATTTCTTCCGGTTTCAGATGCTCGTTGCCCAGAGGCAGCGTGATGAGGAACTGGCTTCCTTCCTTCCAGTCGGCTTCATCAAGTGTCTTGTTGTTGGCGGCTGTAATGGTTCCGTAGTGCAGTTCCACGAGTGAGCGGGTCAGGTCGAGACCGATTCCCGTACCTACATTCCGGTCATTAGAAGTGGTGGTACTCTGATAGAAGCGCTGGAAAATCGTTTCGAGCTTTTCCTCCTGAATGCCCTTGCCGCTGTCCTTGATGGCGATGCGGACATGATGAGGCGAGTGGGAGAGGGTGATACGGATTCTGCCGCCTGCAGGAGTAAACTTGAAGGCGTTTGACAGGACATTCATCAATACCTTGTCAAAGTTGTCGCGGTCTATCCATACCGGGAGAGTTTCATCTTCGTGCTCAAAGGTGAAGTGGATGCTCTTGGCTATCGCCTGCTGGCAGAAGAGTTTGTATTCATCGCCAATAAAGGCAACCATATCGGTTTCGCTCATGTGCATCACCATCTGTCCCTTGTCAATCTTTCTCAGGTCCATCATCTGGTTAATCAGGTGCAGGATTCGTTCCGAGTTCTTACGCATCATATCGTAGATGTCCTGACGGTGGGCGTCTTTGTCTTCCTTAATCAGCGTGAACAGCGGAGTGAGGATAAGAGTCAATGGGGTACGGATTTCGTGGCTGATGTTCATGAAGAACTTCAGTTTTGCTTCGCCCATCTCTTCCGCATGGATATGCTGCTGCAATATGAGCTGGTCTTCCATCTTGCGTTTGCGGTGCTTGATATAGAGCAGACAGAGCCCCAGGAAGGCTAGCAGATAGCAGATTCTTGCCCAGATGCTGGCGTACCAGGCTGGGTGAACGATGATGGAGAACTCCTTGACAGGGGTTTCGTATCCGTTGCAGATGGCCTTGACACGGAACTTATAGGTACCTGCTGGCATGTGTGAGAATGACAGCTCGTTCATGCCAGACTGTATGGTTCGCCAATCCTCACCATTGATGCTGTAGGCGTAACTGATCTGCTCTACATTATTATATGTAAGAGTAGACAGGTGGATGGTGAAGGTGTTGTCTTCATGAGATAAGGAGAACTTGTCGCTGTTGTAGGCACTTTTGTCGGTGATAGTATAGATGCCCGATTCCATATCCTGGTATATAGGTTTGTTGCCCAAAAAAAGTCCTGATATGGTAACTTTTGCCTGCCAAGGATGCTGTTTCACCTTGTCCGTATCAAACCAGTTGATACCACCGGTTCCGCCCATCACCAGCATCTTTCCTCCCCAGAGCGTGCAGGCTGCTGCATCGCTGAACTCATTGCTCTGCAAGCCATTGTCTGAGTAGTACTTGTTGATGGTACCTTTTTCTATATCTATCTGGTTTAAACCACAGGTAGTTCCTATCCAGATTCTACCCTTGTAATCTTCTATGATGCTGGTTACGCAGTTGTCAGAAAGTCCAAGTTCTGTGTTATAAATCTTCGGATGAGCATATCCCTTCTTCGGATCATAGCAGATTGCGCCGTCTTCAGTGCCAAACCATACGCGGTTCTTGCTGTCAGAATAAACGCAATGAGAGAAACTGCCCTTGCTCAGACAGTTGACGCCACCGAAAGTGGAAGTCCAGCTGTTTTTTTGCTGGTCATAGCAAGCCAGACCCACAGAAGTGGCTACGAAAACCCGCTTACCATCTTTTGAGATGCTAAGTTTTATGAGGTAATCATTAGGAATACTGTTCTTTTTCAGGTTGTTGTCGGCATCATCTTGTGCTTTCCATTGCTTGATGCTTCCATCTGGAGAAAGGCGGAAAAGTCCTTTGCCCATGGTAGCAAACCATACATTGCCCTGCGGGTCTTCCTTGATATCGAAGATGCCCGCCTGGTTGCCAATGCCTAGGCTGAATGGATGGAAAGATCCCCCCGCATCTATCAGTCCGATGCCGTCAGTATAGGTTCCTGCCCATGTTCTGCCTTTCTTGTCTTTGCAGAGTGCCAGTACCGTGGTGTTGCTTAATAAATGGCTCTTGATGCTACCGGTTTTTATGTCAAAGAGGTAAAGACCATCCTTGTCGGTGCCCACCCAGACTTGATCGCCCTGGTTGGCACACAGACTTGTGATGCTGTTTTCGCCTATCACGTTGCGGCTGTCCAAACGGTAGCCCATATAGTTGAAATCGCATTGAGCCTGCGACTGCATGAATACGCCCTTCTGGAGCATGCTCACCCAGATGTTTCCCGTAGAATCTTCTATAATGCTGGTAATCTTGCTCTTGGCAAGATTTACTTCATGGCAGAACAGAGGATTATTTTGCAAGAATCCTGTTACAGGATTATACACGAAGATACCCATACCATCGCAACCGATAAACAAGCGCTGGTCGCGGCTGATATAGATGTTGTCAATAGGAAGATTGCCTATGCCGGCTATCTTGGTGAAGGCGGTTGAACCTGCCTTGAGAAGGTAAACACCATCATTCTTGGTAGCAAGATAAATGTTGCCCTTGTTGTCTTGCCTGATATCTTGTGTGTTAAGTTGCTCTGTTCCCATGATGCGTGAAACAAGCTTGCCGTTCTTTTCTTTCCGTAACAGCTTTCCGTTTTCCAGGATAATCCAGAGCCTTTCTTGTTTGTCTTCCAGAATCTTATGTATGTATTTCAGGTTCTCCACTTCTCCTTTCATGGTGTAACAGGCGTTTGCATCTATTTTCTTGGTCATGATGCCGTAACCGGAGGTAACGACAGCAATATCGCCATTGTGCAAACGGCTTACCTGGTTAACGTAAGTGTTTATAGGCTTATTTCTTGAATCGAGCATAGGTACGTTGCAGAACCTTTTACCATTAAGTATAAGTAGCGACTTGTTTGTTCCCAGCACAATACGCCCCTTTTCATCCTGTGTTATACAGTTGATATAGTTGCTGTTGAGCCCGTTACAGTTGTTGTAGGCTTTTCTGATGACCATAAAGTTATAGCCATCATAGATATTCAAGCCGTTACGGGTGGCAATCCAAATGAAACCATTTGAATCCTGGAACACCTGAGTGGCAAGGTTGCTCGAAAGCTGGTTGTCTGAATTGAAAAGTTTTCCTCGCTGCGCCATCATATTCTGCGCAGTGAGACAGAAGATAAACATCAGTAAAAGACCGATGTATCTCATTGTTCTGAGGTTTGATTTCATGGAAATCATCATGATTCTTGGTTTCATTGTCTTTTGGCTTTTTTATATTCGTTTGCAAAAATACAAAATTTATGGGAGAATAATGCATGGTAAAGTATGTTTTTTACGAGAATATATCAAAAAGATGTTAAAATGTTACGTAAAGTAAAGATAATGTTACATGTGATACGAGAGAAAAACTATTGGTTACCTATTATAAAGTATATATGATAGATTAGGAGTATCTTTGCATCGGTTTTTAAAGTTGTATATTTCAGAACATTTAGGTTAGTTAGGTTTATACATAATAGTTTGTAGAATAGGTTTAGAATTTCTAAAAGATTTTGATATTATGGTTTTTATATAGAATCATGATTAATTGGTTTTCGGGAATGGTGCGTAGTGATTACGCGCCATTCTATTTTAAAAGACTAGCATCCTTTTCTGTAAACTGGAACCTGGCAATCCTTCATAATATAATAAGGTGACTGACAATAAATGATAAATCTAAAAATAATTGTAACAATGAACAGAAAGAAATTGTTAATATCACTCGCTATGGCTATGCTGTCAATGGCGGGGCTGGCTGCAGATAATCTGCCGGCACTCCATGTTCAGGGTAGGAACCTGGTGGATGCCAATGGTAAGATTGTTGTCTTGCATGGTGTGATGGATACGCCGAACCGTTACTTCAATGGTAACCGTTGGGGTATGGGTGGTTATGAAGTAGGTGATGTGACTCCTTGCTTGAATTATTTCGAGAAGATGTTCACCGCTATCACCGACAAGAACCAAGGTGCTTATTGTACGGTGTTCCGTCTTCATATGGACCCATGCTGGACTAACTATAATGCGCCAGTAGGAACGGGTGAAAACAATATCCGGTATTTTAATGAGAGGCGATACGAGACATTCTTGAGCAGACTTTATATCAAGCTTGTGAAGAAAGCCTTGGCTCATGGACTATATGTAATCGTTCGCCCTCCTGGCGTTTGTCCACAGAATATCAAGGTGGGAGATGAATATCAGACATATCTTAAGAAGGTGTGGAATCTCTTCGCTTCCGATCCCACCATCCAGAAGAATGCCGGACAGGTGAGCATCGAGCTAGCCAATGAGCCTATTAATGTGTTGCTGGCAGATGGCTCTCAATCAGACAGGGCTCTCCATGATTTTTTCCAACCTGTGGTAGATGAGATTCGTGCCACTGGCTTCAAGGGAATCATCTGGGTTCCGGGTGCGGGTTATCAGAGCAAGTATCAGGATTACGTCAAGCATCCTATCACCGATAGCGAGAACAACTTCTCTTATGCAGTACATGTTTATTCCGGATGGTATGGAAATATGACCGATAAGAGTTGCGATCACGATACTTTCATCCGCAACTTCAAAAGTCAGGTGCCGATGGTGGAAACGAAGCCTATCATGGTAACAGAGATAGACTGGAGCCCAGAGGATCCTGACAAGGCAAGCGAAGGGCACTACAATGAGTGGGGACAGTGGACAGCTCCTAATCTCGGCACTTGGGCTACAGGCTCCACCTCCAAATGGGGCTTGGCATGGAAGGCAGTTCACGACCACTTTGGCAACATCGGCATGACCATCACTCATCCACAAGAGTATTACGACATTGATGAGTATCTGAAGACGGGAAAGGTACAGCCTGGTTTGCAAAATGCCAAGAAACATGGTCTCTTTGAGGAGTGCTGCTCCTATGCTTGCTTCAACTGGTACAAGGAATGGTATTTGAAACAAAATGCAACAGGAATTAAACAATTAGAAACCCAGGCAGACGTGGTTTCCACCTTATATTATAATATAGAAGGAAAAGAAGTTGAAAAGCCAACTGCAGGTGTTTATATAATAAAACAACTGTTAAGTAATGGAAAAATACGTTCTCGCAAGGTTTTTCTAAAATGATAAACTTTCTGTTACACCACGCAAAGTATGTTTCGAAAGAAATCCATACCTTTGCCGCCGTGAATAAACAGTTTTTGTGCACGCCTAAATTTTTAAAGCATAAATCAAAAATGAATAGAACATGATTGAACAAGTGTTAACAATGAAACGGACAGCAGCCTTATGCTTGGTGGGAGCTTTCTGCAGCCTGAATGCTCAGGCACAGAAGATCCAGGTCAAGGGTAATCTTGTTGACGGTACAGGTGAGCCTCTGATAGGTGCCACTGTAAAAGTGAAAGGTAATGCCAGCATCGGTGCGGTCACCGACTTAGATGGTAATTTCAGTATCAGTGTTCCTTCAGAGAATTCTATCCTCGTATTTACATACGTAGGTATGAAGACCAAGGAAGTAAAGATTGGTAAGAAGAGAGATTTCAAACTCTCAATGGAAGACGACAATGCCATCGGCGAAGTTGTAGTCGTTGGTTATGGTCAGCAGAAGAAGGCTTCTGTCGTAGGTTCTATTGCACAGACCACAGGTGAGGTGCTGGAACGTGCTGCCGGTGTCAGCGACATTGGTGCTGCCTTAACTGGTAACCTTCCTGGTGTGGTAACTGTTCAGGGCAATGGTATGCCTGGTGAGGAGGAGCCACAGATCATCATTCGTGGTGCTAGTTCTTGGAACAACAGTGACCCTCTCGTCCTCGTCGATGGTATCGAGCGTCCGATGAGCAGCGTGGATATCTCTTCAGTGGAGAGTATCTCCGTATTGAAGGATGCTTCCGCTACAGCAGTCTATGGTGTGAAGGGTGCCAATGGTGTCATCTTGATTACCACCAAGCGTGGTAAGGAAGGCAAGGCTAAGATTGATGTAGGCTTCAACGCTACATTGAAGGCTCCTTCTAAGTTGCCTAACAAGTATGATTCATACGATGCCTTGATGTTCCGCAACAGGGCAGTGGAGCATGAGTTGGGTGTTTCTCCTGAATCTTGGTCTTACATCCGTCCTCAATCATTTATTGAGAACTATCGTAACCAGACTACGGATGAGCAGCGTGAGCGTTATGCTAACGTGGATTGGCAGGATGCCCTCTTCAAGAAGAGCGCCATGTCATATAATGCCAATGTCAATGTGAGCGGTGGTACAAGCTTCGTGAAGTATTTTGCTTCTGCCGACTTTGTACACGAGGGTGACCTCTTCCGTGAGTATGACAATGGACGTAACTATAACTCTGGCTATGGATACAATCGTATCAATGTGCGCAGTAACTTGGACTTCTCTATCACTAAAACTACTACATTAAAGGTAAATGTATCTGGTTCTAATGGTGTGCGCAAGGCTCCTTGGAGCAACATGAGCAATAGCGAGTGGCAGATTGGTCAGCAGTGGGCTGGTGCTTATAACATCGCTCCAGATGTATTCTTGCCTCAGTATAGCGATGGCTCTTGGGGTTATTATCCAAATGCGTCTAACGTAAGTAACTCTGCTCAGAATCTCGCCATCGGTGGTACAGCGCAGGCTACTACTACTCGTATCAATACCGACTTTACCTTGGAGCAGAAACTCGACTTCATCACCAAGGGCTTGAACTTGCGTGGTACCGTTTCTTGGGACAACGTGTTTGTTGAGACGAGCCGTGGTATCAATGACTTGAACAATACTGCTCAGACCAAGTATGTTGATCCGGAGACTGGCAATATAACATATGGTCAGGTATATGAGTCAAACAATAAGTTCGACTGGAAACAGGGCGTTAACTGGAGTACTTCAGGTGGTTCGGTTGATAACAACCAGACTGTTCGCAATCTTTACTATCAGTTGCAGCTCAACTGGGCTCGCAAGTTCGGACAGCATGATGTTACAGCCATGGGCTTGTTCTCTCGTCAGGAGAATGCACGTGGTAGTGTGATGCCTACTTACCGTGAGGACTGGGCGTTCCGTGCTACTTATAGCTATGCTGGTCGTTACAACATCGAGTATAACGGTGCTTACAACGGATCAGAAAAGTTTAGCAAGGACAATCGCTTCGCCTTCTTCAATTCTGGAGCTATCGGTTGGACCATCACTGAGGAAAACTTCATGAAGTATCTTCGTGACAAGCACATCATTGATATGTTGAAGTTCCGTGCATCTTACGGTGAGATTGGTGATGATAACCTGGGCGATCCATTCGACTCTTCTCGTCGTTGGCTTTACATGAACCAGTGGGCATACGGAGGCAACACAGTGATGGATCTTGACCATACCAACAGTATCTACACATGGTATCGCCAGAATACATTGGGTAATAAAGATGTGAAGTGGGAGACTGTGAAGAAGACCAACTTCGGTATTGATTATGGTTTCTTGGGTGGTTTGATTACCGGTTCGCTCGATTTCTTCTGCGACCGTCGTAACGACATTTTGATCTTTGGTGATAACCGCTCCATCCCATCTTACTTTGGTACTACAGCTCCTACTATCAATAAGGGTAAGGTTCGTACCAGTGGTTACGAGTTGGAGTTGAAGCTCAACAAGAAATTTGCCAATGGCATCCGCCTCTGGGGTAACATCAATATGACCCATGCCAAGAATAAGGTAATTTTGAAGGATGACGCTCAGCTCACTCCTAACTATCAGAAGGAGGCAGGCTACTCTATGGGTCAGTATCACTCATACATTGATCGTGGCTTTATCAACGACATCGATGACTTGATAGGTTCTCCTGCTCATGAGTCTAACGACAACCACCGCTTGGTAGGCGATTACTACATCGTAGACTTCAATGGTGATGGTGTGGTAGATAGCAAGGACTCAGCTCCAGTAGGTTATAGCTCAAGCCCTCAGAATACATACAATGCCACTATCGGTATCGAGTATAAGGGCTTCTCTGCTTTCGCTCAGTTCTATGGTGTAACCAATGTAACTCGTGACGTAACCTTGACAAGCTTTGGCAATAAGTTGGACAATGTTTATGACACTGGTACTTGGTGGGACAAGAATGAGTCTTCTCCAGAATCTATCATTCCTCGTTGGGGTGCTACCCAGTCTGATTACAGCAATGGTACTCAGTTCCTCTATGATGGTTCATACATCCGTCTGAAGAACGTAGAGATTGCTTATACTTGGACCAAGGGATGGATCAAGGCTCTCGGTATGAACTACCTCAAGGTATACTTGAATGGTAACAACCTCTGGCTTTGGACTCGTATGCCTGATGACCGTGAGGCTAACCTCGGTGGTGGCGGTTTCCTTGGAGCATATCCTACAGTACGCCGCTTCAACTTAGGTGTTAAATTCTCATTGTAATATTAAAATGAACATTCAAATGAAAAATAAGATAAAGAATTTTTTGTTGATGGGATGCGTCTCGCTGGCTCTCGGTACCTCGCTCAACTCTTGCCAGGACTATCTTGACAAGGAGGCAGATTCTACAGTCTCAGAAAATGACGCATTTGTAAACTTCCGTAACTTTCAGGGTTATGTAGAGGAGATTTACAACTGTATCCCTGATAAGGAAAAATGTAACTGGTGTCCTTCTTGGAACTGGGGTGATGATGAAATCTTCAACCCAGAGGCTGATGGCCGTATGACACACCAGGTAGACTTGGGCAACTTCCGTGCTTGGCAGACCACTGGTAACTGGCTTTACAAGGATGGCAGCAACCCTACATCTACAGATAAGTTCAACCACTCACTTTGGCCACATGCTTGGTATTGCATTCGTAAGGCTAACCAGGGCTTGGCTAATCTCGATAAGTTGGTAGCTAGCAAGGCAGAGAAAGACCTCATTGCTGGTCAGCTTTACTTCTTCCGTGCATGGTGGCACACTGAGTTGATGCAGTACTTTGGTGGTTTGCCATACATTGATACCTATTTGGATCTCAATTCAGAGCTCAATTTGCCTCGTCTCTCTTATCAGGAGTGTGCAAAGAAGGCTGCTGCTGATTATCGCAAGGCTGCCGATCTGTTGCCTATCAACTGGGACAATGAGTATGATGGTGCTGCCACACAGGGCAAGAACGACCTTCGTATCAACAAGATCATGGCACTCGGTTATCTGGGCAAGACTTATCTCTGGGCTGCCAGCCCATTGATGAAGGATGGCGCACAGGTAGGAGCTAGCAAGAATGGCAAGACATACGACTATGATGAGGAGTTTGCCAAGAAGGCAGCTGATGTCTTCGGTGAGTTGCTCACATTGGTTGAGGGGGGCCAGACACAGTATGGGTTGGCTGAGTTCAAATATAAGGACGTCTACAATCATGAGCGTTCTGCCGATGCTAACTCTTGCTTCTCTGATATCTTCTATACCAAGAAGCAGAACTGGAAAATGCCTGGATCTATTGAGGCTATCTTCCGTGGTCCATCTGCAGACTTCAACGGCTCTAACTGGAATACCTCTAAGGTGTTTGGTCCTAAGGTTGACAAAGTGGTTGGACATGACAATGTGATTCACCAGCCTACAGCTAACTTGATAGCTGCTTACGGTATGGCTAATGGTGAGCCCGCTTACATCGTAGAGAATGGCAAGTTGGTTCCTAACTTAGCAGGTGGTTTCGATCCTACTCATCCATATAAGAACCGTGACCCACGCTTCTATCACGACATCGTGTTTGATGGCTTCAAGTATCTGAATGGTACTCCTGGTCAGTGGGCTAACTTGCAGTACTGCCAGTTGTATACAGGTGGCAATATGCGTCCAGTGGCTAATGGCAGCCGTACAGGTTACTTCATCCAGAAGTTGGTGCCTCATACATGTAATGAGGTGGATCGCGACTACGATTGGGGTTCAGCATTCCACTGTTACTTGCCATATATGCGTCTGGCTGACATCTATCTGATGTATGCTGAGGCTTGTGCTGCGTTTGGTGGTGCTTCTGGCAAGGCTACTAACTTTAGCAAGACTGCTGAGGATGCCATCAATACCCTTCGTGATCGTTGTGGCGCTGGTCATGTGGCTCCAGAGTATGTAGCTGATGCACATAAGTTCATGGACGAGGTTCGCCGTGAGCGTGAGGTGGAACTTGCTTTCGAGGGCTTCCGTTTCAACGACTTGCAGCGCTGGTTGCTCCTGACCGAGGCTCCTTACAATGTAAAGTACTCTGATGAGTTTGACCGTGTGGAGAGTGACGATTTCTACAAGGAGAAAAACCCAGCTGATGCTCAGGTGGCTGGCTTCCACCAGGAAGCGATCTTGACTCGTCACTTCACAGCCAAGCACTATTGGTTCCCATTGCCTATCAAGGATGTTTATCTCTATCAAGAGCTTAGTCAGAATCCTGGTTGGTAAAATAACATTATATAGTAATACTAAAATAAGAATGATAGTATGAATTCAAAATTCAAATCATATAATTCAAAGTTCCTGTTGGCAGGTCTTGTATCATTGGCTCCTATGGCTGCCGATGCCAAAACTGCTGCTGAGAACGAAACCGATACCGTTGCAGCCGACAAGGAGATGGTAAATGTGGCTTATCGCAAGGTAGCCAAGGGTGACATCTTGGGCGGCGTTTCGGTAGTCGATGTAGAGGGATTGATGAAGAAAAACTACCACACTTATAGCCTTGACAACATGCAGGGCTACGTGGGTGGTTGGAATGGCAACTCTCTCTGGGGCATGGATGCTGACAATGCAGGATACTTGGTATTGGTAGATGGTGTGCCTCGTGAGGCAACCAACGTGATGCCTAGCGAGATTGACCAGATTACATTCCTCAAGGGTGCGCAAGCTGTAGTGCTCTATGGTAGCAAGGCAGCTAAGGGTGCTGTGCTCATCACCACCAAGCGTGGCAAGAACGATGGCTTGAAGGTTGAGGTGCAGGCTAACGCTGGTCTCAATGTGGCTAAGTCATTCCCTGAGTATCTGGGCTCTGCTGAGTATATGACTCTCTACAACGAGGCTCGTGCCAATGACGGTTTGACTCCTCTCTACTCTGCTGAGGATATCTACAATCATGGCTTGGGCACCAACCCATATCGTTATCCTAATCTCGATATGTACTCTTCTGACTATCTTCGCAAGATGAATAGTCGCTACGAGGCTACTGCTGAGATTAGTGGTGGTGGTAAGCGTGCTCACTTCTATAGCAACATCAACTATTATCGCCAGGGCGACTTCCTGAAGTTTGGTGAGGCTAAGAACAATAACACTCAGCGTTTCAGTGTACGTGGTAATGTAGATGTCAACATCACAGATGACATCAAGGCTTGGGTCAACTCCAATGCCACATTCTATGATTCACATTCTGCTATTGGTGATTATTGGAATGCAGCTGCTACTTGGCGTCCTAACTTCCCACAGAATGCTAGTCCATTGATCTCTACAGACATGATAGCTCCTAATGCCAAGGCTGCTTGGGACTTGATGAGTGTGGCTAAGCTGGTGGATGGCAAGTACTTCTTGGCTGGTACACAGGCTAACTCTTCTAACATCTTCGCAGATTACTATGCTGCTGGTAAGAGCAAGTATACTAGCCGCCAGTTCCAGTTTGATACAGGTGTTAACATCAATCTGCACAAGTTGTTGCAGGGCTTGTCTTTCGAGACTCGTTTCGCAGTAGACTATGCTACCTCTTACACCACATCTTTCAATAATAGCTATGCCATCTATATCCCAACATGGTCAAATATCGACGGCAAGGATATGATCGTAGCTTTGAAGAAGGAAGGTGAGGATAAGAAGTCTGGTGTACAGAACATCGCTAATAGTGTGGACAATCAGACCATGCTCTTCTCTGCTCAGTTCAATTACGCCAATACATTTAATAAGGTACATAACCTCTCTGCGATGTTGATTGCCTCTGGCTATCAGCAGTCTAAATCAGGTGAGTATCACAAGACATCAAGTGCTAATCTTGCCTTGGATGCATCTTATGATTACGCCAAGACTTATTATGCAGACTTCGGCTTGGCAGCTATCCACTCTGCACAGTTGGCTCCAGGTCATCGTGTAGGCTTCTCTCCTTCACTTTCATTGGGTTGGAGACTCAAGAACGAGAACTTCTTGAAGAACAGCAAGGTGGTAGACGATATGATGATTAGTGTATCTGGTAGCATCATCAACGAGGATATTGACTTGGCAGTAAATGACAACAGATACTATCTCTATGACACCAACTGGCAGACAGCTGATGGTTATGGATGGTATGATGGTTCTGCTGGTAAGTACACATTCTCTAAGCGTTCTGCCAACAAGGATCTCGACTTCATCAAGCGTAAGGAACTTTCTGTCAACTTCAAGACTTCCTTGTGGCAGCAGATGGTAACATTGGATGCTAGCTTCTTCGTTAACTCGATGGAGGGTTATCTGATTTCTACTCCAACGTTCTATCCTTCTCACTTTAAGCCAGGCTATCCTGATGCTTCATTCATGCCTGTGCTCAACTTTAACAATAATCGCCGCATCGGTTTCGACTTCGCAGCTAACTTCAATAAGAAGGTGGGTGATGTAGACTTGCAGCTCGGCGTAACAGGTACTTATTATAACACCAAGGCTACCAAGCGTGATGAGATGAACGCATGGGATTACCAAAACCGTGAGGGCAAGGCTCTCGATGGTATCTGGGGTTATAAGTTTGCTGGCTTCTTCCAGAGTGAGGAAGAAATCAAGAACTCTCCAGACCAGAGCCGCTTGGGTAGTGACGTGAAGCCTGGCGATATGAAGTATGTGGATGTAAACGGTGATGGCAAGATCGACTCTTACGACCAGGTGTTCCTGGGCAAGGGTGGTTGGTATGGCTCTCCATTCACATTGGGTGTAAACCTCACTGCTAAGTGGAAGAACTTCACATTCTTCGCCCTCGGTACTGGCAACTTCGGTGCTTATGGCTTGAAGAACAATTCTTACTGGTGGGTAAAGGGTGACGGCAAGTACTCAGCTGTGGTTCGCAATCGCTGGACTAAGGCAACCAAGGAGACTGCTACTTATCCACGTCTTACCACACTCTCAGGTAGCAACAACTATCAGACATCAGACTTCTGGATGTACAGCACAGACGCTTTCCGCTTGGCTAAGGTACAGATTACATACGACCTGCCTAGCACGCTCTTCCAGAAGACTTGGCTTAAGGGCTTGTCTGCTTTTGTAAGCGGTGCCAACTTGCTCACTATCTCTAAGAACCGTGAGGTATTGGAGATGAACATAGGTAGTGCTCCTCAGACACGCTATTATAATATAGGTGTGAAGGCTACATTCTAATCATTATTAAATGTATACAGAAATGAAAATTAATAAGTTATTTATATTAGCTGCATTGTCACTCTCGTTGGTGTCTTGCTCAGATCTCTTTGAGCCTGCACAGGAAAACAACCGTAGCTTGGACGAGATTTACGAAGAGCCTACTTATGCTCAGGGACTTCTCGGCTATGCTTATGCCGTGCTTCCTTATAATACCAAAAGTGTAACTGATGTGGCAACCGATGATGCTGTAAGCAATGATTTGTCTAACAGCTACCTGAAAATGGCTACTGGTTCTTGGGCTGCCAATAATGACCCTATGAACAAGTGGACTAGCTGTCGTGCTAGCATCCAGTACTTGAACATCTTCCTTCAGGAAGTGGACAAGGTAGACTGGGCTAAGGACAAGGGTGCGCAGCAGATGTTCTGTGAGAGCCGTAAGGGTGAGGCTTATGCCTTGAGAGCTCTCAATATGTATTATCTCTTGATGAACCATGGTGGTTGGACTGAGGATGGTCAGCTCCTGGGTGTGCCAAACTTGACAAAGCCAGAGGATACTTCTTCTGATTTCAATCAGCCACGTGCCACATTCCAAGCTTGCTTGGATCAAATCTATAGCGACTTGGACCAGGCTGAGCAGTTGCTGCCTTTGGACTACAATGATTTGACTAAGTCAGATCCTGTGCCAGAAAAATACACTGCTATGGGTGTGGACAACTATCAGGACTATAACCGTGTATTGGGTTCTCTGATGCGTGGTCGTGTGAGCGGTCGTATCGCCAAGGCTATCCGTGCACAGGTTTCTCTCCTTGCTGCCAGCCCTGCTTTTTATAAGGGTACCAATGTGGATTATAAGCGTGCTGCTGATGATGCAGCCAGCTTGCTCGATTTGATAGGTGGCGTAAGCGGCTTGTCTGAAACAGGTAATTCTTGGTATGCTCAGACTAATGAGATTAATAATTTGCAGTCTGGTGCATGCCCTAAGGAGATTATCTGGCGTGGTAATAAGACTAATGGTGCAGATGATTGGGACCTCGGTTTGAACCAGGAGGCTGATAACTTCCCTCCATCTCTCTATGGTAAGGGACGTATCAATCCTACCCAGAACTTGGTGGATGCTTTCCCTGCTGCCAATGGTTATCCTATCACAGATGAGCGCAGTGAGTATGATGACTTGGATCCTTATAGTAATCGTGATCCACGCTTGGATCTCTACATTATCTATAATGGCTGCAAGTATAAGGGTGCAACCATCAATACCGACATCACCACTGCCAACAATGACAATGGACTGAATAAGATTGGTAACTCTACGCGTACTGGTTACTATATGAAGAAGCTTCTTCGTGAGGATTGTAATCCTAATCCAAATGCCAAGAACGCACAGTATCACTATCCTGTGTATATCCGCTATACCGAGATCTTCTTGGATTATGCTGAGGCTGCCAATGAGGCTTGGGGACCTAAGGGCAATGGCACACATGCTTATTCTGCATACGATGTGATCAAGGCTATCCGTCATCGTGCAGGCATCACAGATGATTCTTATCTTGATGAGTGCGCTAACGACCAGGGTAAAATGCGTGAGTTGATTCGCAATGAGCGTCGTATTGAGCTCTGCTTCGAGAACAAGCGCTTCAATGACCTCCGCCGCTGGAAGGCTCCTATCAATGAGGCTGTTCATGGCGTGGAGATTTCTACAGAGGCTGGTATTCCACAGTTCAAGGATATCACAGTAGAGGAAAGAAAATACGACGACTATATGTATTACGGTCCTGTGCCACAGACTGAAATCCTCAAGTGGGATCAGCTGAAGCAGAATGCAGGATGGAAAATTACAAACGACTAACATTTTATAATGATGAAAACTATGAAGATGAATAAATATTTCTCAATGGCTGCACTCGGAGCCTTGGCTCTGACTTTCGGCTCTTGTGAGAACGGCACGCCTGAGTTTGACGACTACGAGGGTGGCACATCAGTCTACTTCGCCCACCAAAACGTGGAGCGTATATTGGTGTTGGGCAATGACGAGACTCGTGACAATACCAAGGACAACGAGCATATTATCAACATCGTGTCTACCATGGGTGGTGCTTACAATGGTAAGGACATCACACTGGATGTGGCTGTAGATAATTCGCTTTGTGACAACCTCTATTTCTCTGATGGCGTATCTCCTGTAAAGCCTATGCCTGCAGAGTATTACACCTTGGCAGGTAACACCATCTCTTATGGTGGCAACTTGCAGGGAAGATTACAGGTGAAGCTCAACGATGCTTTCTTCGCTGATCCTGCCTCTGTAAAGAATACTTATGTCATCCCTCTGATCATCAAAGATCAGAAGGGTGCTGGCAAGATCTTGACGGGTACTCCTTTCCAGGAGGGGGAAACTCCTGCGCTGACCAATAGCGATGCGTGGAAGACATTGCCTAAGAACTATGTGCTCTACTGTGTGAAGTATATGAACCCTTGGGCTGGATTCTATCTGCGCCGTGGTACAGATAAGATTACTGAGAATGGTCAGACCACAGAGGAGAAGCGTGAGGGTGCAACTATTGAGAAGGACGAGGTTTGCCAGATTACTACCAAGAGCCTTACAGAGGCTATCTATCCTCTCACAGTCAAGAGAGTTGTGGACAAGGATACTGAGGGTAAGGATATCCTCAAGTCTTATACTTGCAACTTGAAGCTTACCTTTGCTAACGATGGTACTTGCACTGTTTCTTCCGAGACAGAGGGCGTAACTGCTACAGGTACAGGTAAGTTTGTGGAGAAGGGCGCTAAGCTGGCTTGGGGCAACAAGGATCGTGACATCCTGACTCTCCAGTATACCGTAGACTTCGGTGCTGTCAAGGTAGAGACAACCGACCAGTTTGTAGCTCAAACTCGTGGTAACACCAATGGTATTCCTACTTTCGATACTCAGTATATCGTAAAGTAAGCTGCGGTAATTATCAATTAAGTATCATCTAATAATAGGTAGATTATTATGAAATTGAAAAATATTAATTTTGGTTTAGGCTTGGTAGCTCTCTTGGCTTTGTCATCATGTGCTGATGACAAGTTCTCGGAGTACAGAACTGATATGACCAAGAACTTGAAGGAATATCAGTATCTTAACAACTACGAGCCTTTGAAGAAATATGTCGAAGACATGAAGGCTTCTGGCAAGTGCAATCCCGACTTTAAGTTGGGTATTGCACTGGCTGCGCCCGACTTCAACAAACAGGAGCTTGTATATTGCTTGGCTGGTAGCAACTTCGAGGAGATGACAGCAGGCAACGCCATGAAGTATGCTTCTTGTGTAAAAGATGATGGAACCTTTGACTTTAATACTGTTAAGGATTTCGTTACAAATGCACAGGATGCAGGTTTGACCATCTATGGTCATACGCTTGCTTGGCATTCTCAGCAGAACAAGAAGTATCTTAGTAAACTTATTGCAGATAAGGAAATTCAAGTAGACCCTAGTCAGAAGGTAGAGAAAACAGATTATCAGCTTGATTGCTCTACACTGACAAAATATGATTGGTCAGGTTCTCCAGAATCAGTAAAAACTGAGTGGAATAAGGATGGGGCAGTGGTTATTACTAATCCAAAGCCAATTGAACCTTTCTATGAACTCCAATATTGGCTTGTCAATGGAATCTCTTTGGATGAGGGAAAGGATTATAAACTGACCATAGAATGTAAGGCTGAAGGCGCATCTGATGCCAATATCCACTTTAAGTTGGGTAATTGGGGTGGTGGAGATGAGCAACAATTCACGATTCCTGTAGGTAAAGGATATCAGAAAGTTGTTTTGTCTGTATCTCCAAAAATGGCAAATAATGGCATTATGTTCCAACATGGAGACTTTGCTGGTAAGATTTATTGGAAGTCTATCACAATTTCACACATGGAAACTCCTGTTATGGAAATCCCTTCAACTGTGGCTAAGCTTGATTTTGAAGGAGAGGAGTCTCTAGGTGGTTGGGGTATGGATCATACTCCTGAGAATGTGAATGGAGTTTGCCAAGTTGGTAATGATGCAGCTAAAAGCGCAGACTGGAATGCTCAGGTTAATTTTGAACCTGGATTTATATTCGAAAATGGTACAACTTATCATTTGAAGATGAAGATCAAGGGTACTGTTGCTGGCACATTTAGTGCTGCATTCCAGAATCCTGATGGTTATAAGCCTTGCGGTAATTTCCAGAACATTTCTGTTACTAAGGATTGGAAGGAAGTGGATGTCACAGCTAAGTGTAATGGTGATGGTGCTTCTCGTTTGCTCTTAAATATCGGATTGTATGCTGGTACTCTCTATATTGATGACTTTGAGGTTTATATCATGAAGTCTGCTAATTCCATTCCTCTTACGGATGAAGAGAAGAAATCTCGTCTTACTGATGCAATGGGCAAGTGGATTGATGGTATGATGGAGGCTACTAATGGTTATGTTACATCTTGGGATGTTGTGAACGAGGCGATCTCTGGTAAGAAAGGTGCTGATGGATTCAATGAGTTGCAGCATGCAACTAATGCTCTTCCTTCTGATGTAGCCAATAGCTTCTACTGGCAGGATTATCTCGGTGATATCGACTATGTTCGTACAGCCGTAAGAGATGCACGTAAGAGCTTTGCTGAGCACAATGGTGATCCATCTAAGTTGAAGCTCTTTATCAATGACTACAACTTGGAAGGTTACTGGGATCAGCACGCAAAGCTGAATAGCTTGATCCACTGGATTGGTCTGTGGGAAGATCCTAATGCAGAGGAGCCTGTTGTTATCGATGGTATTGGTACACAGATGCACGTAACATGCTATGGTGATGAAACTAAGCAGGCTAAGCTTAAGAGCGACATCGAAGAGATGTTTAAGTCGCTGGCTAAGACTGGTAAGCTCATCAAGATTTCTGAGCTTGATATGGCTTATGAGGATGAGGCTGGTACTTCTGTTACCTTCGACAAGATGACTGAGGAGCAGCACAAGCAGATGCGTAGCTTCTATACATTCATCATCCAGAAGTACTTCGAGCTGATTCCACCGGCTCAGCAGTATGGTATCACTCAGTGGTGTGCTACTGATTCTCCTAAGGATTCAGGTTGGCGTGCAGGTTGCCCTACAGGTCTTTGGGATAGCAACTATCTCCGCAAGCATACCTATGCAGGTTTCGCTGTAGGTCTTGGTGCTCCAGAATATTGGAAGGAAGCCAAGTAATTACTCTAAAAGACATTAGTTTTAGGTTTATCATACAAAGATACCGAAAAAAGATGTTAGTCGTTAAGGTTGGCTGTGTTGTGATGACACGGTCAACCTTTTTCCTTAAAATGGCACGAAAACGCACTTTTTCTCACTTTTTTT
>UMCV01050559.1_pt1 | contig 22504 bp, 20 predicted proteins | sample 1964311 | NCBI WGS metagenome assembly UMCV01 (sample SAMEA4835976, study PRJEB28245) | human gut metagenome | biome: gut microbiome; material: fecal sample | place: Denmark | collected 2008 | reverse complement strand
GCCAATACAATACAAAGTAGGATAAGTTAAAGAGTTATGCAATAAATTTTTTCCAATAACAGGAACTAATGGAAAATAAATACAAGCAATAATGATATTTAATAACAAAGATAAAAAAGTGGCGCTAATCATGATTTTAAAAGTTTTATCACGGTTTTGAGCAATTAATTTAGCAATGGCAGTAGGAAATCCAGCTTGTGCGATGTTAATCATTAATACCATAGTAGGAACAGTTAAAGAATAAATACTCATACTTTCTATGCCAATTTTTTGAGCAATAATGATTTTTGCAAAAGTAGAAATTAGTTTTGCCAAAAAGCCCATCATGATAAGTTTTATAACAGAAAGGATAATCTTTTTTTTCAATTTTGCACACCTTTCCTTCTTTTAAAATGTATGAACTTTTTTATTTAATCATGATAAAAAGAAAAAAAGTTTCTCAAAAATGCAATTTCGAAGAGTTAATCTATCTTTTTTATTGAAAAAAAAGTTTAGAAGTGGTAAAGTATATAGGCAGTGTGTTTATATTTTTTATATAATAATATAAAACATGGTAGAAATTTAGTCATTTAGTTATAAAGGGGGAAACCTTATGCGAAAAATTTTATCTTTTCTTTCAATGGCTGCAACCTTACTAGCAATTGTCTTTTTTGGTGTTCCATCTATTGCTGATAATCCTAATTTAGGATTTGAATTTAGTGGAGGCTATGAAATTGTCTATGAAATTACAGATGAAAATGGCAATAGTTCCACACAAACAAGTAAAGATGCGGCTGAAGTCATTGCTTCTCGAATTAATTATATGGGAATTAATGATCCTGATCTTCGCATTGAAGGAGAGAATGATGAATTTGTTCGTGTAGCAGTCAACACGAATGATTTAATTGATTTGACGACATTTATTGAAATGGATGCTACAATTACTTTTACGGACCAATCAGGAAATGTAAAAATGGATGGTAGCGTTTTGGCTGAAGAAAATGGCATTACATTTAGTTATACCCAAGGTCAAGCTGTAGTTTTACTCAATATTGCAGATACAGAAACTTTTAGTTCCGTAACCGAAGAATTAGCTGGACAAAATATGATGGCTTGGATTGACTATAACGATGGTGCTGAAGATGGTCGTAGTGATTATTTTTATTATAACAATTCAAGTCAATATCCAGAGGAAGCACAACGGGCAGCAAAAAAATTAATTTTGAATGTTGCTATTGATGCTGCTGTTTCTGATTCAACTGTACCTTATGTTGGTGATTTTGAACAAGAAGAAGCTAATCAATTTCAACAATTAATGAATGCGGGTACTTTGAATTTTGAAATGGAAAGAAGTAACACCGTTCATGTCAGTGGATCTTTTGGTGAAAATGCTTTTAATCGCATTGTCATTGCAGGGCTTGTAGGATTAATTTTGATTATAGCCTTAATGATTATTTTCTATAAGATTCCTGGCGTGATTTCTAGTATTACTTTACTTGTCTATTCTGTTGCGATTTTATTCGTATTCAATTTATTATCCATTGAATTTAGTATTGGAACGATTGCTGCATTAGTTGTTGGAATAGGCTTAGCGATGGATGCTTGTTGTATTGTATTTGAAAGAATTAAAGAAGAATTATATAAGGGTCGTAGTGTAAAGTCTGCATATGAAGAAGGTTGTAAAAAATCAACTTCTGCGATTTTAGATACAAATATTACTTTATTACTTGCTTCCATGGTTTTATACTTCTTTGGAAGACAACTCGTTAGAAATTTTGCTATCACTTTATTAATATCCATTCTTTCTGTTTTAATTATTATGTTCTTGATTGTTCGTTTAATGTTAAAGTTATTTGTAAAATCAGGGTCTTTAGACACAAGAAAATCTTTATTTGGTGTAAAAGAAAAAAGTATCCCTGATATTACTAAAGGAGAAACCCAAACTTATTTTGGAAAAACAGCAAACTTCAATTATATGAAACAAGTTAAAAAGGCGTTCATTAGCGTTGGAAGTATTATTGGAGTTGGCGCTATCTTTATGTTAATTTTTGGTCTTACGACAGGTAAAGTATTTAATTTTGGTACTGATTTTGTTGAAAGTGGGAATGTTACGATTACAATTAAAAATTACGATCGTTTTGAAGGATTAACAAAATTAGAAAATGAAGATGGAGAAATTACCGTTGAATCTGTTGAAGATTATTTCCAAACAATGTATGGAGAATTTGGGACTCCAGACAAGGTTCATGTTGAAACCTATACTGAAAATAGTTCAAGAACAGAAATTGAATGTATTGATATAAAAGTAGAATACAAAAATTACTTTAGACAATTAGAAAATGTAGAAGAGGATTTGGTTTTAGATTTAGATTTAGATAGTACGGTAAATTATGAAGATTATGTTTTAATTGCATCATATCAATCTTCACCTTTAACCGCACAAACAACAATTTTAAATACTTTACTTTCTGTTGGAATTGCAATTGTTGTTATGGCTATTTATTTAATGATTCGATTCCGTTACACTTATTCAATTACGTTAATTTTGGCTATGATTAGTAACTTATTAATTACTTTCGCTTTATTTGCTATCTTTAGAATAGAAATGACTGTATCTTTTGTCATTGCAGCTTTGACGATTGTTTTATTCACAGCAAATTACTCTATTGTTCTTTTTGACCGAATTCGTGAATTATGCAAAGAAACCAATCATGGTAAAATTAATCAAAACGATCGATTCGAAATTGTTAATCGGTCCTTAGCAAGCACATTTAATCGTACAGCCATTGTTACATTATCAATGTTCATGCCTTTATTGGTATTAGTCATTATTGGAACTTCTGCTACCTTCAATTTCAGCATTGCTTTGATTCTTGGATTAGTGGCCAGTGTTGTAACAAATACCTTTATTGCTCCACGTCTTTGGTTATTCCTTGAAAGAAAACATGTCATTCGTATTAAAGAAAAATCAGTTAAACGTGGTAAAGAAAGAAAACAAAGTAATGAATTAGAAGAATTAACAATTCCTGGAATTAACGATTAAAAAAGTGATTAAAAATAAAGCCCCATTTCTTAAGCATAGAGATGGGGCTTTTATCATTTAACATCTTTTTTATTTTAAAATATAGTGGATTTTTGCTTTATTTTTTTGATATTGAACTTTCATAATCGCTCCGTTAATCATTGGAAGCATTGGAGAAACATGACCAATATCACAATCATATAAAACGGGAACTTGATATTCTTGAAGATGTTGCTTTAATACTTCTTCATAAGTTAAATCACCATGATAATTTTGGACTATGCTATAATTTGGAATTCTTGAAATTAAAAATCCTTTTACATTTTTAAACCAACCCAAAGTTTTTAATTTGAACAAGGCTAATGATAAAGATACAGGAGTTAAATCAAAAATATCAAAGTACCAGATGAAGCCATCTTGTTGGTATTGATGGATAAAAGATAATGTAGCATCATAACAAGTGCCTGCAAAGGCTAGTAGTACATCTAAACATCCACCAATACATCGTCCCATAAAAGTTTCTTTTTTCGTTTCATCTAAACTTTTCCAATAGACTGGTTCAGTCAAATTAAAAGAATAAAAAGGATTTCCCACTTCTTTTTTTTCTTCTTTTTCATATTTTTCATAGGATTGAAAAGAAGTTTTTTTACCAAAAAGGAAAGAAAGTGGATCTTTTAAAAAAGCAGGCCATGGTTGAACACAATAGCTATGGGGATGATAAGAATAAATACTAGCAATATCACAAGAAGTGGTTAAAAAATAAGTGAAAATGGTATTATCACTATATCCCATAAACCATTTTGGTGTTGTTTCCATTATTTTTTGTTTATCTAAATAAGGAAGAATTAAGGTCATTAATTCACCTCCGGCTACAGACCAGACGAATTGACAAGAGGAGCAATACGCATCCATCAATTCTTTTGCACGAAGAAGGGGTGTGTTACTTTCTTCTTTTTGTAAGTGAAAAATATTAGGACCTTTTTGAATGGTCAGTCCCATTTCTTGAAAGATTTGAATACTTTTTTCAAGTCTTGATTTATAAGGATCATAAGGAGAACCATAGGAAGGAGCAACAAGATATATCGTTGCGTCTTTTTTTAAAAATGCGGGATATTTCATAAATATCTCCCCTTTCTTCCATATTATACTGAAAAATGCACGCTTTTGTCTAATAATTTGGTATAATAAAGATGAGGTGAGTAGATCAATGAAACCTTTGGCTGATATTTTAGAATTCGATAAAATTAAAGAGCAAATTTTAAAATATAATATTAATGCTTTAAGTAGAAAAAAACTAATGGAATTAAAGCCTTTTTTTGTTTTAGAACGTGTACAGGAAGAATTAAATAAAACTCAAGAAGGGTATCAATTAAAAACACTAGGTTTAATGCCGAATTTAGCTTCTTTAATCGATGTAGAACCTTATATTAACCAATTACAAATTGGAAGTGTTTTGCAAATTTCAGAAATATATGATTTTTTCATTCATTTACAAATTATAAAAGAACTAAAAGAATTTAAAAAAAGTTTAGATGTAAACATCTATCCGTTTACTTGCCAATCCATTCAAAAATTATTTTATTTTAGTTCTATTGCGGATCAAATTCAATATTGTATTGCTCCTAATTTAAGCTTATATGATCATGCTTCATCAATGTTAAAAAGCATCAAGAAAAAAATTCAAAAATGCGAAGAAGAGATAAAAAATGCTTTAAATAACTTATTAAAAAAATATGCAAACGATGTGACAGACTATTTTGTTGCTAGTAAAAATAATCGCTTAGTTTTGCCAATTAAGGCGACGTCTAAAAATAAAGTGAAAGGAATGGTTATTGATATTAGTGAAACTGGACAAACCTACTATATTGAACCACAAGAAGTGATTGAACTAAATTTGCAATTAGAAGCGTTAAGATATGAACAACTAGCAGAAGAAAAAAGAATTATTAAAGCACTTTGTCAAATGATTGTTAAAGAAAAAGAAGGCTTTTTGCAAAATAATGAAATTTTAAAAGAAATTAGTTTTTTATTGTTAAAAGGTACTTATGGCGTAGAAAAACAATATGAAATTGCTACTTTAAACGATTCTTATCTTTCTTTAATTCAAGCAAAACATCCATTGATTGATTCCACAAAGGTCATTTCTAATGATTATGTTTTAGGTAAAAATGGGCATCGAATTCTTGTGATTTCTGGTCCAAATGCGGGTGGAAAAACGGTCTCTATTAAAACTGTGGCACTTTTGGTTTATATGAATCAATGTGGATTACCACTCCCTGTAAAAGAAGCCTCTTTAAAAGTGTTTAGCCATATTTTTGCAGATATTGGAGATGAACAATCCATTGAAGAATCTTTATCTGGTTTTAGTAGCCATATGGCTAATGTTTCCTATATATTAAAACATGCGGATGCAAATTCTTTAGTCATTTTCGATGAATTAGGTTCTAAAACAGATCCAAAAGAAGGTGAAGCATTGGCAAAAGCGATTTTAGATGATTTGGATGATAAAAAAATGATGGCTCTCGTGACAACCCATTATGTGGGTGTTAAAGATTTTGCTAAGACATCAAGTTCTATTTTATTATCAAGCATGTCGTTTGATGAAAAAACGATGACACCAACGTATAAATTATTATTACATGTTGTAGGAAGATCTTATGCATTAGAAATTAGTAAACGGCTAGGAATTCCTTCTTCTATTATAAAAAAAGCGCAAGAATATAAAGATAAAGATACTTCTACTTTAGAACAACTCATTGATTTTATGAATCAACAATTAAAACTAGAAGCACAAAAATTAAAAGAAATTGAAAATCAAGAAAATGAAGTCAAAGAAATAAAACTCCAATTGCAACAAGAAAAACAGCAACTACAAAACCAACAACAAAAAATTTTAGAGCAATTTGAAAAAAAACAAGAAGAGTTATTTGAGGATACGAAACAACAAATTGACCAATTAATTGCTCAATTGCAAAATAACAATCAAGAAAATTTTAAATTGCATCAAAAAAATGCGATTTTAAAGCAATTTCAACAACTGCAACAAGAAGAAAAACCAACGATTGTAGAAGATCAAACTTTAAAAATTGGAGATAATGTGTATGTAGAATCTTTACATAACTATGGGAAAATTCAAGAAATTAAAAATCATTATGCCATGGTTGCGATTCAAAATACATCCGTTAAAGTTTCTCTTAAAGAATTAAAAAAAGTAGACTTAAAACAAGAAAATAAAAAGAGTCGACCTCAAGTGAGCAAAAAAGAAATTTTGCAAAATGTACCTACATCCATTAATGTTGTCGGTTATCATGTTGAAGATGCATTAAGAGCTATCCATTCCTACTTAGATCAAGCCTTATTAGTCAATTATCCTAGCGTTACGATTATTCATGGAATCGGCACAGGAACTTTAAAAAAAGCGATTCAAGAAGATTTAAAACAACTTTCTTTTGTTAAAAGCTATCGTAGTGGTGTGTATGGAGAAGGTGGAATGGGAGTGACCATTGTTAATTTAAAATAGGTGATTCAAATGAATGAAAAATTAAAAGCAAAATTAGATATTTTACCTTTGCAACCAGGATGCTATATCTTTAAAGATGCTGATCAAAATATTCTATATGTTGGAAAGGCAAAAAAGTTAAAGAATCGTGTTTTACAATACTTTAATCGTGCCTATAATAATAAAACGGCTAAATTAGTCCAACAAATTGATGATTTAGAATTTTTTGTCACTTTATCAGAAAAAGAAGCGCTCGTTTTAGAAATTAATCTTATCAAGCAATATTATCCTCCTTTTAATGTCATTTTTAAGGATGATAAGCATTATCCTTATATTGCAATCAGTAAAGAAAAAAATCCGCGATTAAAAATTACAAGGGATGCCAAATCGAAAAGTTATAAGCATTATGGTCCTTTTCCTGATTCTAAAGCGGCTTATAATACAATGCATTTGTTAAATGCAATTTATCCTTTAAGAAAATGTCGAGTTGTACCAAAAAATGTCTGTTTGTATTATCATATGAAACAATGTTTAGCGCCTTGTATTCATGAAGTGAAACAAGAAGATTATCAACAAATTGTCAATGAAATCGATAAATTTTTCAAAGGTAACACTAAAGATATTTTGCAAGATTTAACGCAAAAAATGCATCAGGCCAGTGATGCATTAGAATTTGAAAAAGCAAATGAATACAAACAACTCATTCAACAAATTCATGCCGTTACAGATAAGCAAGTCATCGAATTTAACGATCAAGTCAATCGCGATATCATCGGTTTTTATCAAAAAGAAGGTTATTTATCGATTACGATTCTTATGTATCGAAATGGTTATTTAAATGCTAAAATTAATGAGGTCATTGATATTTTAGATACGATTGAAGAACCATTATTGGATTATTTGATGCAGTTTTATCAAACCCATGATATTCCTAAAGAAATTTATATCAGTAATGGTATTCATCTTAATTTATTAGAAGAAACTTTAATGGTTAAAGTCATTTATCCTAAAGCTGCAAAAGGATTAGATTTAATTTTAATTGCAGTTGAAAATGCCAAAAAATCATTAGAAGAAAAATTTGTTTCTTTAGCTTTAAAAGATGAAGACATTTTTATTGAACTTGGAAAATATTTCAATAAAGAAAGAGTAAGTACCATTGAAATGTGTGATATTAGTCATATTAGTGGAGATAACGCAGTTGGAGGAGTGGTTGTTTTTACCAATGGCTATCCTATCAAAAACAAATATCGCAAATTTATTATCAAAGGAGAAAATAAGCAAGATGATTTGGCATCCACTTATGAAGTGATTTATCGTCGATTTTATAATTTATTAAAAGATAATCTTCCTTTTAGTGATTTGCTCATCGTAGATGGTGGAGTAAATCAAATGAAAGCAGCGATGAATGCTTTACAAACTTTAGGAATTACATTAGATGTTTGTGGACTAGCTAAGGATCAACATCACCATACACGAGCGTTGATTTTACCTAATTTTAAGGAAGTAGAACTAGCAAAAAATAGTAAATTATTTTTATTTTTAATGCGTTTACAAGATGAAGTACACCGTTATGCCATTACCTTTTTTAAAGCAAAAAAAGCAAAGTCGATGTTTTCCTCTTTGTTTGATCAAGTAGAAGGATTAGGTCCAGCAAGAAAAAAAAGATTGTTAGAACTTTATCCGACTTTAGATGAACTGAAAAAATGTAGTTTAGAACAATTAAGTCAAATATTACCACTCAATGTTGCTAAAAATCTTCAAAAAGTACTTAACAATACAAACCATTTTTAAAAAAATGCATATGATGATAGTGAGGCAAACGGAGGTTAAATATGACATCAGTACTCACTAAAAGAGAAAGAGAAATATTTGAATTATTGATTTCAAATAAATCAACAAAAGAAATCGCTGAACGGTTATATATTAGTGAAAAAACCGTGCGCAATCATATTTCTAACGTTATGCTAAAACTTGATGTTAAAGGTAGAGCGCAAGCAGTTGTTGAGCTTCTCAAAATGAAAGAAATATCTTTATAGCCCTTTTTGGGCTATTTTATTTTAAAAAAAAGGTATTTTTAAAATCGAAGTTTCATATAGTTTTGGTGAAGGGAAGGATAGTATGATTCAATTAAATAAAAAGGCGAAAAAAATTGTGCTGATAGCAATTCCACTTATTGCTATTTTAATCATTGCAACCATTTTAATTGGTAAAAACAACAAAAAAGAAGTGGCAAATAATGAGCCACAAGAAACAGTTTTACAACAACAAGCGAATGTCTATTTAGCGAGTACAAAAGACCACACGTTGGTTCCTCTAACGATTAAATTTAATCAAAAAGATACATTGGGAGAAAATCTATTGATGGTTCTTTCTTTAATTAAAGAAAATAGTGCCATTTGCAACGATACTTTCCAAGGATTAATTCCTGAAGAAGCAAAAATCAATCAATTAACTTTAGATGATCAAAATGTTTTAACCATTGATTTTGATGAAGGATTTTTTGAATATGATGAAAAAAATGAAGTGGCATTACTAGAATCCATTACATGGACGATGACGGAGTTTGATGAAGTAGAAGGAGTCTCGTTGACACTTAATCAAGAACCGATATTAAAAATGCCTCGAAGACAAACTCCAGTTGCTTCTTTATTAACACGCGATATGGGCATTAATAATTTATTAGTGACATCTACACCAGATATTTTAGGTTCTACAAGAATTTTATCTTATTATACAAAAACAATTGATAATGTGGATTATATTATTCCAGTCACACAATATGTACAAAATCAAGAAGAATTATCCATTTATGATTTGACCATTGAAAAACTATTAGAAAAACCATCCATTACAACTCGTTTAAAAGTCGTGGATTGTTTACAAGATATTCAATTAGAAGCAAGTTCTACTTTAACTGATCAAATATTAGAAGTTACTTTAAATGAAAAAGCTTTATTTGATGAAAATAGTGTACAAGTCGATATTTATGAAGTGATTTTAGCTTCAATGAACCTTTATGATGAAGTAGAAAATGTTAGTTTTATCATTAATGAAGTGGAAACACCAGTTAGTGGACTAGAAGAAAGCGAAAGTTTTTCTGTTCAATCCATTATCTTTAATGAATACTATATTTAATTAAAAAGGACGAAATTTTTACAAATCGTCCTTTTTTGCTTTTTTATTCAATTATTTGTAATTTTTTGTGTTCTTTTTCATAAGAAAGATTAAAATACCAAAGAATCGTAACAAGGATATTGGCTATTACAATAAAAGCAATATAAAAATAATTCACAATGATTTCATCCACTCTATAAGCGTTATTATAATAATAAAAATCAACACTATTTAATAAAAGAATACCATTCCAAAGGGTAAGAAAAATAAAAATGCCAGCAATGATTTGACTACTTGTTTTGATTGATTTTTTAAATGGTTTAAAATCATATATTGAATGTATAAAATAAAATAATAAACAAAATGCAGCAGCAAAATAAAATATCGATAAAGAATAAAATTTCATTCCCAGTGCATTGTCTTCTATTTCAAAAATATCATGAAATACAAGAAGAGATGTTGATTCATCTGAAAAAGCTGAGTCATATGATAAAGTATCTGGAAGTTTACAAAAGAAAGACATCGATAAAATAAGGAAAATACTTCCGATTACTCCGACAATAATTTGAACCTTATAAGTCCTTTTTTGAAATTTTTGCTGATTAGAAAATACATATAGAAATAGGCTAACAAGAAGTAAAAAACCAAATAAAACAAAATAGATGATTCCTATTATTTCCATTTGAACCTCTGCATCAATAACATAAGTTTTTTGATAAATATAAAAAGATATAATGGATAATATTGAAATGATTGCAAGATTTAACAAAAATGGGGAATCTTTTTTCTTTTTAAGAGAAATACAAAAATAAACAATAGCAGCAATAAAGCAAAAAACGATAATACTAAAAATCAATATTGCTACTATCATTCCTAAATCATAAGGAAAGCGAGATAAATAATCTGGCCTAACATCGCCTTCATTAAATTGATATTGAAAATGATCTGTTAAAAAGTAAAAAATAGAATAAGTATTGCTTTCATAAATTGTTTCTCCATTTATATTGGGAACATTTGTAACGGAAATAAAAGGAATAAAAAGAAAAGCAAACGAAACAACAACAATTAACAAAGTAAAAATTGAAATTAAAATAGAATTCATTGTTTCTTTATGTGGATGATTTTCTAAATTTTGAACTTCTAATTTCTTTCCACAATCAGGACAATACGATAAAGCATCAGAAAAGTTTTTCTGACAATGATTACATGATTTCATGATAGCCCCTCCTATAATGATAAATGAATCACAAATCTATTTTAATTATAGCATACCCATTTAAAAATTCAATGCTTGCATTTTATTCTAATTCAATTAAAATTTGTTGATAGTTACTTAAAGTATGTTTTTGTTGAATATCACCACTTAAAACTAATTCAACTCGTTGATCTTTTAAAAGAGTAGCATAAATATTAATTTTTTTATTACATAAATAAAGATAGTTGATTTCTATATAAGATAGCGTTTTACATAAAGATGGTTTTAAATAAAAAGATGAAAATGAATGAGGAACAAAACCTAAAATTCCTTCGACAAAAATACGAATATAAAGAGCACTTTCAGCAGATAATTGCGCTTGATTTCCTTCAGGATAAGCTTCAATGGCATACGGGACATGATCCGTTAAAAGGCGATTAAATGAGTAAGATAGAAGATATTTTGTTGCATTGATACTATCTTTAGCACAATATATTGCTCGAATTGCCATTAAAGTGGATCGATCCCAAAAAACATCCGAAGCGGTTGTTGTTAAAAATCCTTCTTGTGTCCATAAAGGACTATGAATGAGTGTAGAAACAACTTCTTCTTTTTTAGTTAAAATCCCATTCATTAAGGGATAGCACATTTGAACGCGTAAATGATTTTCTTCTTTACAATATCGATAAGTAAAATATCCTTCTACTTGATCAAAAAAATAATCATCAATTTTTCTTTTTAATTCCTCTGCTTTTTCTTTATAATTTTGTGGAATATTTAAAGCATTAAATAAATTTGCAGCTCTATTTAAAGCAGCATAGGCGATAGCATTGGTCGCTAAATTGGCTTTTCCTGATTCGAATCGATTTTCTAGTTCATCTGTATCTGATTCAATGACACCTTGTTCATTGATTTTGTTTAATGTATAATCCAAACACCATTGGATAGGTTTGACATAAGCCTGTGCTAATTCTTTATTTCCTATGATTAGTAAAAAAGAAGATGCACCATAAGCGTACATCGCACCATCCCCTCTATCTTTGGCTCCATTCCAAAAAGACGTTCCTTCTGCAATGATGCTAGTGACTAAAGCTTGATTTTTATACATATAAGGTTCGTATAAATCCATGGAACGAATGCAAGAAGCATAGGCTGGATAGTAACTAAAATATGCAAAACAAGGATTGGCATATTCTAATTGATCATTAGTCCAGATTGCAGCATAATAATTACCACCGCCTGGAGAATGTAAATAACCGGCTTTGGTTTTAAAAATGCTTTCATTGGCTCGAATTTTTGCAAAATAAAACATGGTATCTAGCACAGGGTGATTGGTTTTTAATTCGACTTGTTGTTGCATTTGATTTAAAAACAATAAACGTTTATTTTCTTGTTCCGCACACGAAAAAGTGTATTGCTCATCTAAATAACGGCAGGCAATAACATGATATAAACATATACCTTGTTTTGGTTTTAAAATCAATTGCACCATTTCATTTTCTATTTTCGAATCAAAAGTATCGAAACAAATTTGTGATAAGATTTGATAAGGGCGATCTTGGTCACAATTTTGTGGTTTTTCTTGAAATAAACAAGAAGGAGTATGGAACTCTATTTTTTGTTCAAAAGGACTATGATTTGATATCTGAATTTTTGTAATAAAAGCAGGAGCATCACTAGCAGCAAAAAAAGTTCTTTGAACTTCTGTATCTAAAGTTTTGCTTTTGATGTGAATGAAACCATCCAGTGCAACCATTTGAACTTGTTCTTCCTTAATCAACTCATGATTGATTTTCAAAATTAATTCTTTTTCAACATAAATAGAAAAACTTCCTCTCGTATCATTTTCTTTTTTTCTAAAAGTTGGAAAGACCAAATGTTTGGCTAATCGCAATTTTTTATTGGATTGAATGCCATAAAAAAGGATTGCAGAATGATAAAATCCTGCAGTTTCAATATGATTATAATAAGGAAGTTTTGTTTTCTTTTGTAAATCATATTCAATATGATAAGGGGCAGTAATGGTATATCGTTGTTCTTTTTTCTTTTTATTTTTAATTTGAATCCATTTAGGAAAAATGGGAAAAGGATTAGCACGAATGATCATAAAAGAAGTCCTCCTTTTATTATTTTAAGCGAGAAGAATCATCTTATACTATAAAGGTAAATCCTTTTTATTAAAATAATAAATTCCTACTATAGTTGTAATAATACCAATTGCAATTAAAATAAAGAGTTTGTAGATAAAGATAGGATTGAGGTCTGCAATTGCCGCTGTGTCATACAAACTAATGATAGTTAAATAGTTAAATATTTGCATTTCTTCTACGCCCATTCCAACAGATACAAAACTATCTGTTCCAAATAAAGCTAAAATTTTACAAATGAAAAAGAAAACGGTAATTCCGCCTCCCAACGCTAAAGAATGTTTAGAGAGGTTAAATAAGCAAGAGGCCATGAAACAAATTCCAGCAATCGCAATCATTACAATAAAACTGCCCAAATTTAATAAGATAACATTGGCTAAATCTACAGTTCCAGCACTAATCAAACGAGTCATTGTATCTACAAAAGTAACGATAAAATACATACTAAATAAAGCTCCAATTAAATAAAATAATTGGGTAAATGCAACCGTGATTCTTTTTGTAGGAGTTGATAAGACATAAGCCATTGAACCATTATCAATCTGACTAGCAATTAATTTATTGGCTGTTACAATGACAAAAATCATTGGAAGCATTATTCCAGCTAGAGCATAATACATTTCTTGAACAAAAAAATTAATATTCATTGATTGTAGTAATTGTAATAAGTCACTACCAAATCCCATTGCGGCAAAAAGACCAGATAAGGTCAACGCTTCATCATAGCGCTGTTCGCCTCCCCATTTTAAAGCCATAATATATTTTCCAATCTCTGACATATTTACATTTCCCGAGGATAAATCTTTGCCACCAATTAATAAATTGAGCACAGCAATAATGATACATAATCCCAACGTAACAAAGCCCCATAAAGAACTATTTGCTTTGATAGATTGTTTTAATAAAGGTTTACTAATCAACATGGCTATTTTTCCCCCTTTAAAAATAACGAATCGAAATAAGTTTCTAAATCATATTTGATTTCATTAATATTTTTAATTGTAAATTGTGCTAAATCAGAAAACAATTGGTTTATTTTTTCATTTTCTATTTGAATGGTTAATTGTAAAGATGAAAGATTTTTTTTCATAATAATATAATCTAATTTCAAAAACGCTTGGTAATCTTTTTTGAATTCAAACCCAATTTGATAAGTTTTGATATTATGATGCCGAATTTGATTCATATCGGCAACGCTAACTAAATGTCCATTTTTAATTAAAGCCACTTTGTCGCAAGTAGATTCAATTTCTTCAAAGATATGACTACTCATGAAAATAGTTTTACCCTTTTTCTTTTCTTCAAGGATAATGTCAATAAAGGCCAACCGCATTAAAGGATCTAGACCTGTGGTTGGTTCATCCATAATAATGATTTTAGGATCAGCCATTAATGCAGCGACGATTGCTGTTTTTTGTTTCATTCCTTTCGACATGCGTTTTAATTTTGCTGAAGTATCTAATTGTAGTTTTTGGATGAGATAATTGGCATAAGACATATCTTTTAAATGTAAGAGTTCTGCTTGTGCATGCAAAAATTCGGTTCCTGTACTTAAATCTGGAAAAGCAATTTCTCCTGGAACGTAACCAATATATTTTTTAATTTCACAAGCTTGAGTTACTGCATCCATTCCTAGAATAGTTACAGAACCATTATCAGGTTTTAAAAAACCCATTAAATGACGGATTGTCGTTGTTTTTCCGCTTCCATTTGTGCCAACATAGCCAAATATTTCGCCTTCTTGGACATTAAAATGAATATCGAAAATGCCATGTTGGTTACCATAATCTTTGGTGAGATGTTTCACTTCGATAACATTCATTTTAAATCCCTCCATAGGTTTGATCTTGTTTATAAAAGTTCATAAAATAATCTTCTAAAGAAAATTGAATTTCGCTAAAAGAAGAAACATCTAAATTTTTAAGGGCTTGAATTAATGTGTTAATTTGAATATTATCAATATTGACTTTTACAATTTTTTTGGTGGGATCCGTAAAAGATATTTGAAAATTCATTTGACAAAATTGCGTAAAAGAAGTGTCATTTGAAAAAGTAATTTGATAAGTTTTATTGGTATTGTATTTTAAATCGTTTGCTACAAAAATGGATACGATTTTTCCATCTTTGATAATTGCAATTCGATCACAGGTAGCATCCACTTCTTTAAAAATATGACTAGAAAGCAAAATGGTTTTTCCTCTTTGTTTTTCTTCAAAAATGAATTGAATAAATTTTTCTTGCATAATAGGGTCTAAACCACTTGTTGGCTCATCTAAAATTAAAACATCAGGATCATTCATAAATGCAGTAATAATCGCTAGTTTTCTTTTATCTCCTAACGACATTCTTTTTACATCCTCATGGAGATCTAATGGAAATTTTTCTAATAGGTATTGTAATCTTTTAAAATTTTTTGCTTTTCGAAGTTCTTGCATCATTTGAATGAATTGCTTTCCGGTTAAGTTTTCAGGTAAAGCGACTTCTCCAGGAAGATAACCAATATTTTCTAGAATTTGATTATAATATTGATAGCTTTCTTTTCCAAAAACAGAGACAGTACCGGATTGTGGTTTAGCAAACCCCATGATATGTCGAATCGTTGTCGTTTTTCCTGCGCCATTTGGCCCTAAAAAGCCAAAAACTTCTCCTTGATAGACATTAAAAGAAATATCAAAAACGCCTCTTTGATAACCAAAATCTTTGGTTAAATGATCAATACAAATGATTTTGTTTACTTTTTCAATTGTATCCATCTTGATACCTCCTTTTAAAGTCTTATCTGTATACAAATACTAACATTAAAATAGAAAAAATGCAATTTGAAATAAAAAAACACACTAGATATATCTAGTGTGTAAAGATTAAATTTCATTTAAAATGCGTTTTGCTAAAGTTTCATGCCCTAATTTTATTGGATGAATTCCATCATAAATGTATTGTTGCCAATTAGTTGCATCCCATAAATCCATTGTAGGAATCGAAATGAAGTGATACTTTTCAACAATTTCAAGAATTTTAGCATTATATTCATCTCTAGAAGTACCATATCCTGGAGCATAAGCAGCATTGGTATCTTGTCCCCATGTAGCAAAAGGAATTAAGATAGCCACAATACGAATTTTAGGATTATAGGAGAGTAAAGTTTTATACATGTAGTTGAGGGAGCCTGTAAATGTGGTTGCATCTTCAAACACTTGTGGGTCATCCTCTATTGTTCCTAAAGGAACACAACGCATAAAGTCATTTGTTCCAATTAAAATGAAAGCATAATCTGATTTTTGTGCTTCTTCTTGAGAATTTTTCACTTGATTAAATCCTAAAACGGTGGAACCACCAATATTGACAATAGATGGACAATAAGCAGCTGTTGCACCGCTATAAGAAAGATTAAAATGTTGTTTTAACATGGCCTCTTGTTGAATAATTTCAGGATAATAACTTAAATCTTTGTATTGTTCATATCCTGGTCGACGAGAAGGATGGGAATCAGTAATAGAATCTCCGTAAAAAACGGCAGTTTTTTGGAACAAACGACCTTTATCTACGACAAAATGTTCGTTCATATATTCATCGGAAAGAACTGAAATTGGTATTTTTTGAAAATATTCAGAAGATTTAATTGTTAGTGTTGTTTCACCAAGTTTTTTCCCTTGAATAATACCCAAATCAGCATCCATTAGAATGATATCTTGATTAGAGAGCTCCATCGTTAAGGTTTCATTTTTAAATTCTTCATTTAGCATCATATAAACGTTATACGTTTCATCAACAGCCAGTTCAATTTTAGTCAAGTCACAAATTTCTCCTTCTTTTAATTGAGAAGAGGGAGTGTCTTGGCAGCCTGTTGTAAAAAATAAACAAGTGGCCAGTAATAATAGTTTTTTCATGATTCGTTCTCCTTTGTGTAATTATCAAAATAACCTTGAATTAAAATAATGGGGGTACCTTTGTCTCCACTTCCTGATGTTAAATCACAAAGAGAGCCAATTAAATCAGTTAGTCGTCTTGGAGTTGTTCCTTGGGTTACCATTTTACCCTTTAAACTTTCATTTTTTTCATCTTTTTCTTTGATGTATTTTTTAATCGCATTTTGTAATTCTTGTCCTTTTAAATTGGAAAAGTCGTTATCAGCTAAATATTTTAGTTTAACTTCGTTTGGCGTGCCTTCTAAACCATCAGTATATCCTGGAGAGACAACAGGGTCCGCTAATTCCCAAATTTTACCGACCGGATCTTTAAATGCGCCATCTCCATAAATCATGACTTCCAGTTTTTTGCCTGTTTTTTGTTTTAATTTAGCTTGAACTTCTAAAACAAATTCTTGGCAATGTGTTGGAAATAATTTTATCGAAGTTTCCGTTGCTTTATTAGAACCTAATAATCCATATTGCGGATTATAACCACTGTTATTGATGGATTCAGTTAAAATGTCGTCAAGACCATAAACGACTTTTGCACCATTTTCTTTTAAAATTCTTTTTGTTCTTGTACGTGAATGAATATCGCAAGTTAAAACATGGGATGTATAATTTAAAATTGTTTGTGGTTGGTTTGCAAAAAGAATTTGTACTTCACAACCTTGTTCTTCAATTAAATTTTTATAAAATTCAACATAGTCTACTCCTGTAAAATAATGTTTTTGATATCCAAAAAGACGACGATAATCTTCTAACGATAATACATCACTCCAAGGATTAACTTTGGCTTGATCTAAAGCATCTAAATCAATTAAATGATTTCCCACTTCATCTGAGGGATAACTTAACATTAAAACCATCTTTTTTAATCCTTTGGCAATTCCTTTTAAACATACTGAAAAACGATTTCGACTTAATATTGGGAAAATGACTCCCACTGTATGATTACCAAATTTTTTAGAAACATCGGCTGCGATTTGTTCGATCGTTGCATAATTACCTTGACTACGTGCAACAACCGCTTCGGTAATTGCTACAACATCTCTATCATGTAAAACAATTCCTTCTTTTGTAAGATCGACGATGGCATCAGTAACAATATCTGCTAATGGATCTCCTTGTTTAATAATAGGTGCACGAACCCCCATTGATACTGTGCCAATTTTTCTACCCATTTTGAATTCCCCCTTTATTTATTATCAACCAAAATCATTTACGATATTTGGTTTGATAGCCATGATTTTCTTTTGGTCTTAAATCATTAGGATAATGCATATCGGCTTGAATATCAACAACCATTTGATTTAATCGAGATGCAATTTCATAAGGTTTGCTAAGATCATGTAAAATTACAGATTGATGAGAACCGCTAATATAAATATCTCCAACTTTTAAAAGTTTATCTATCCAATTGACACGGCATTTAATGCCGCCTATTTCTAAATAATATATGGTTTTAAAATCAATGCCAATAATTCCACTACGAATAATAATTTTTTTAGTTGTGATGGCATATTGTATATTTTTATGTTGCAAACTAGATTTGATAATATTGGCTAACCAAATCCAAACCGGAGTTAAATGTAAAATGAAAAAAGCAATTAAAAGCCAAATCATTTTTCCAAGTGAAGCAGCAAATCGACAAATTAAATAAATAAAAGCTCCATCAAATATAAGCCATATTAAAACAATTGGTAACATTCTTATGATGGCCCCTAAAATATAAGCACTTTTTTTAGGATTTCCTCTCCAAAGAATTTCTTCATCTTCTTCTATTAAATCTTCAATTTGTGTTGCTTCAGGCTGAGAATTTAAATCACTAAATAAGTTTTCCTTTCTTTTTCCCATAACGTTCTCCTCCCATAAAATTATGATATAAAAAAATAGTTCAATTTACAATAAAAATTAAAAAAAATTCTAAAGTAAAAGTTTTAAAAAAAATTTCAATCAATTTCAATCAATAACTTCATTTTGGCTTATTTGACATAAAAAATAAACCTATGTTAAAATATTAAAAAATAATCTAATTTAGGGGGGCCGATATGGAAAATACATCTTTTTTAATGCTATCTAAAAATGAGTTAAAAAACTTTTTGATACGACTTGGGAAAATTTTTTCTAATCTTTCTATTTTTATGCTTGTTTTATGCTTATGTGGTATTTTATCATTTATTTTTACAGGTTTTATTTTTCTTGTAGGTATTGTCATTATAATAGTTACATTGGGGACCATTTTTGCTATTTCTCCAAACTATTTTGATCAATTAATTGTTGCTATGAATGTATCAAGTAGCATTTCATCTTTTTTTAGTAATAATAGTTTAATTTTTGCTGGGTTAACGATTTTATTTGCTATTCTTTCTATTGTTTTATTATTTTTTGACAAACAAACAAAACATAAAGGACGAATTGGTTTATCTATTTTTATCTTGATTGTCGCATTGCTCATGATTCTTGCTATCGTATTGGAGGTATTTTCATGAACACGATTCATTGTAAATTGGTAGGTCTTCAAAAAAATTTTATTCCCAGTGTTCAAGTAGATGGTCAATATATATTTTTTAAAAAAAATGAATTTGGTTCTTATGAAGCTCAAATTCAAACCGAAAAAGAAGAAATTGAATTCATTCTGTCTAGAGATCTTGAACTTAAAGGGAAATTTTGGTTACTTTATGCAATTTTATCTTTTATTATTAGTATTTTTGGAATTTTTGAACCATTATATGATCGGAAATGTATTTCTTTGAATTGTCATTTTAAAATGAAACTGAATCAAACAAATGAAATTAAAATCAAGTTTAATTCATTACAACCTTCAAAAAAAGCAGTTGAAATTGAAACTCAAAATGAATGTATAGAACAAACAAATGAATATCAAGTTGATAAACTTGCAAAAAAAAGATGGATTATTCTTTTATTAATCAAATTGATTGTTTGGTTGATAATTGCCATTTTATTAGGATTTTTTATTTCAAAAACAATTTAAAAGAAAGGAGGAAATGAGATGAAAGTCTATATTAAAAATAAATTATGGTCTGTGGGTGGTGATTCATCAGTAGTTGATGAGAATAAAAATCCTGTTTTTCAAGTTAAAGGAAGAATTTTCAGTATTACAAAAGTGAAATACATCTGTAATCAAGAAGGGAAACACCTTTTTAAAGTGAGAAACAAGTGGTTTAATTGGTTCATTCATAAAGCTTATATTTATGATAGTAATAAACATAAAATTGCAACAGTTAAAGATAAAATGTTTAACACGAATCAAGAATATTTTGTATTGGGCTACAAAGATGAAATCAAAATTCAAGGTAAATTTTTTGGAAGAACAACGCAAATTTTAAAAAATGGAGAGATTGTTGGAACAATAACAAGACAAATAACCATAGTTAATGATGCTTTTGAACTTGAAACTAATGAAGAAGATCTTGCTTTTTTAGTGGCTTTAGTTATCGCAATAGATAATATAACGGATAAAAAGAAAAAATAAAAAACATAAAAAATGTAGACGAGGTAACGCTTTTCTTTTCGGTTAGGCCAGTCTACATTTTTTTTATTCAATAATTAAAAATAAAAATAAGAATCTTCCCAATAGTCAGGAATTTCAGTATCATTATCTAAGGTTAAAAGGGATTCATCACAATCCTCTGTATAGGTAAAATCGTCTTCTTCAAAAATAGAGTCTTTGGGTTGTGGGAAGAAAATGCTAACCATATGATGAAATCGATTAACGGATATGACTAAACACAGTGCTCCTTTTGGAATTTCACCAATTGTTACTAAGGGACGAACTCTATCTCCTTTTTTAAATTTCATGTTTTTACCTCCTTCAATTAGATATTTTAATTCTACTTTTATTTTAAAATAAAAATTCATTAAAAAAACCTTTAATTATTTCTTTTTTGTTAATTTTTTTAGCAATTTCAAAAGTGTTTTCGCTGATTTCTAAATCCGATAATATAACAGCAGTTGTATCTAAGAAATACCCTTCTTTTCGCAATTCTTTTATAATTTTAATCATTTTAGAAACAAAATAATCTTCATAAATTAAATCATCGGAATCACAATTATGATTGAATAACAAATCCTCTAATACTTGCACATGGCTTTTATCTTCCAATATTTCTTTTTCATTCGCATCATAAAACGCGATATTCCATTTTTCTTCACAATCTTCTTTTAAAGTTGTATATTGCATTTCTAAATCCGGACTTTCACAATTAATCCATATTACAGATGGATTGATATTTTTCCATTCATTTAATATTTTTATCATATTTTCTTTGATTATCTTGAAAATAGGAACAGGCTTAGAAAGTGGCACATTCACTTTTTTTCCATTCACTAATTTAAATCGAATAGGATAAAAGGATTGAACATTATTTTGTTCATCTAAATAATATACCATATTTTCAATGACTTTCATATTAGTGACTCTTGTTTCTTCATCAATACATTGACAACAATCATCTGGTTGCCAGTAATCTTTTTCCGTAATATAAGTCACATCATTTTCATATCGAAAAAGATGTTCTTCTATAAGGGTCGTATTATTAAAATCTTTATAAAAATCAGGAATTGCAATATATCTAACTAATCTACCTTCATTATCATAAAATGATTTTGAAATGCTAGATATACCAAAATCTTTATTATAGAAAATGTATTCCAATACATTATCATGATAAAAATAGAAGTTTAATTCTTTCTTATCAGGACCTCTTTCAGATAAAATAATTCTATCATGATCATCAAAATAATACTTATATTCATAACCTTTATTTGGATTTTTTACTTCTTTACCCATACTACAATTCGTTACTCTTATTTCTGAAACGAATGATGGCTCGTATAATCCTGCTTTCAGTGCCCAACCTTTACTATATTTAACATTTGTATTCGTCTTAATAATCTCTTTATAGCGTTTTATAAAATCATAAACACGATATTTTTCATACAATTCTTTTAATTCTTTTTTTACATGATTCATAAATTGTACCTCTCCAAATTATAAATTCTAATTTTACCTAATTTGATTATATCAGTTTTTTTATCTTTTTGAATACATGATGATAAACTTTTAAAAATGATAGATATTTTATCTTATCAATAAATTTATTTATTATTTTTTTTGATATTCATAAAATGTTGTTTTAATATTTTCATAAATCATTTTTTCTTGTTTTTTTCCAAAATGGAATAAAGTAAACGTGATAATAGTACCATTTGTTAACTTTAGATTATAAAAATTTGTATCGGCACTTAGAATCTTATCTCCTTTATGAAGTTTAGTGTTTATTTCTTTGATATTGCTATAAAATATTTTTAACCCCTGTTTGTAATTATATTTCATTTTAGGTTTGATAAAAACATGATAATGAAAAGTGATGCTATCTGCTTCAATTACGATAATACTTCTTTTTTCAATCAAATAAGCAAACCAAAAAATAAGACTCAATAAAGGTAAGACGATGAGGGTATGGTTTATAATGCGGAAAAAAGGAAAGCGGTAGTTGAGAAAAATCAAAAGAAAATCGAAAATTTAGAAGCTGAACTTGAAGTTACCCCTAGCCTTAAATACAAAAAGTTTGATATATTTAATGGAATCTTACAAATTATGTTAGCAATAGAGCT
>UMCV01042094.1_pt1 | contig 23286 bp, 17 predicted proteins | sample 1964311 | NCBI WGS metagenome assembly UMCV01 (sample SAMEA4835976, study PRJEB28245) | human gut metagenome | biome: gut microbiome; material: fecal sample | place: Denmark | collected 2008 | reverse complement strand
AAATGTTAGGAGGAAAATAATATGAATTTTGAAACGATTATTGGAATAGAAATTCATCTTCAATTAAAAACAAAGACAAAAATGTTTTCTCCTGCTCAAAATGTTTCTAATGCGGCACCGAATACACATGTTCACCCCATTGACATGGGCTTCCCTGGTGTTTTGCCACGTGTAAATAAAAAAGCTGTAGAATTGGCTTTAATTGCCTGTCAAGCATTGCATTGTGAAATTGATACATTATTATGCTTTGATCGTAAGAATTATTTTTATGCGGATTTACCAAAGGGTTATCAAATTACACAAGATAAAAGACCGATTGGGAAAAATGGTTATCTTTTGATTGATGTGGATCAACAAGAAAAGAAAATTGAAATAGAACGTATTCATTTAGAAGAAGATACGGCTAAGCAATTGCACTTTGATACTTATACACTTCTTGATTATAATCGTTGTGGTGTGCCACTAATTGAAATTGTTACAAAGCCAAATATTCGCAGTGGAAAAGAAGCTGCAGCCTATGTAGAACAACTAAAAAATACGCTTTTATATTTAGATGTATCGGATTGTAAAATGGAAGATGGTTCCTTAAGATGTGATGTGAATGTATCAATACGACCTTATGGACAAAAAGAATATGGAACAAAAGTTGAAATTAAAAATTTAAATTCCATCAGTAATGTCGAAAAAGCTATTGATTATGAAGTTAAACGACAAAAAGCTTTATTTTTAAAAAATCAAACCATTGATATGGAAACTCGAAGATTTGATGAACAATCTAAAACGACGGTATTAATGCGTAAGAAAACTTCAGCTGTCGATTACAAATATTTTACGGAAGATAATATTGTGCCCATTCAATTAGATGTGAATTGGGTTCATCAAGTTATTACGAATTTACCTGAATTACCTCATCAAAAAATGATTCGTTATCAAAAGGAATATGGACTTTCCAATTATGATGCTAGAGTTTTGACTTCTAATAAAGAATTAGCGCATTATTTTGAAGCGACCATTGCCCATTATTCTAATTATAAATTAATTGCGAATTGGTTAATGGTGGAAACATTAGGATATGTAAATAAAAATAATATTTTATTGAAAAATATAAAAATGAAACCTCAAGATTTAGCAAAATTAGTTCAATTGATAGATGAAGGAAAAATTTCTTCAAAACAAGCTAAAAATGTTTTTGAACAATTGATGCAAAAAGAACAAAGTGTTGAAGAAATTATACAAAAAATGAATATTGTTCAAATTAATGATTCTAATCAAATCAATGAATGGATTCAACAAGTTTTGCAAGAGTTTCCTGCTTCAGTAAGTGATTATCAAGCAGGAAAAGATCGTGCTTTTGGATTTATGATTGGCCAAATTATGAAACGATCAAAGGGACAAGCAAATCCAGTTTTAACCAATCAATTGCTAAAAAAGGCCCTAGATGAATTAAAATAGTTTAAAAATGAGAAAGGAACACAAAATAATATTGAGGTGTTCCGATGAAACAAGAAAAGACATTTTTAGAAAAAAGTAAAGATGCGTTAAATGAATTATCGAAAGAAGATGCAATTTATGATGAAATACAAATTGGGCCTCAAGAAGAACCTATTATTCATGATTTTCCCATCAATATTCATCAGTATCGTAAATATGTAAAAAAGAAAAATCAAAAAAAGAGTCAAAGCAATTGAAGTGAGACCCAAAGTTAGGCTGGCTAACAGGAGGGTCTCATCTCAAATTGACTCTTTTTTTATTCACTTCTTAATGCTTCAACAGGATCTTTTTTCGAAGCGATAAGAGCAGGAATTAAACCTGAAATCAAAGTAAGTAAAATACTTAATGCAACCATGATTATAGCCACATAGAATGGTAAAATAGCAATAGCTGAAATATTTGCAAGATTACCAACAATTAAATTGATAATACCTGATAAAATATATGTAACTCCAATGCCGATTAAACCAGAAAAACCGCCAATGATAAAGGTTTCTGCATTAAATAAACGAGATACATCTTTTTTTCTTCCACCTAAAGAACGAATAACCCCAATTTCTTTAACTCGTTCAATAACAGATACATAAGTAATAATAGCAATCATAACAGTGGAAACGACCAAAGACAAAGCAGTAAAGGCAACCAAAGCAATGGTAACAATATTAATCATATTATCAATTAAACTAATCATAACTGCTAAATTATCCGAATAAGTAATCGTTGCTCTTTCTTCTGGAGTTAAAGTGATATTATCAAAGGTTAAAGTTTTATTTCCATTCCATTGATCTAAATAAGCAGTGACTTGGTCTTTTAGTTCAAAATTTGTAGGATAAATATGAATATCACTAGGGAGGTTGCATCCTCCTAATTCTCTTAAAGTTAAAGTGTAAATCGGATTATTTTGACCCGTAATGGTTCCCATAAAACTACTTAAAGAAGAAGTGTTTCCAACAAATCCAGTTTCTGTATATTCTCTATCTTCAAAATAATACGAATAGTCATAAATGATACCAATATTTGTTCCATTATAATTCATGCTCGTAAATGCTTCTTCTTCGTTTTCATTTAAATAATGCACAATTTGAGATTGTACATTATCCATAATGATTTTTTGTGTTAAAGCAGGCGTATAATAAATCCCACTACTTAAACATCCATAAGAGACATTTTCTTTAGGTTTTAAAATGGCTGTAATTTTTAATTCAATTCCATTTTCCCAAGATTTTTCAGCATAAGGTTGATAAGTAAAAGGATTTAAAGAAAATAATGGAGAAGAAGGGTCGGTTTGTTTAAATATTGTATCGTTAGGATAATAAATAAATGTTTTATTTAATAACTCATCATAACTAAATTGATTTTTATCTAAAGAAGGATCATATTTTTCGCTATCAATAGCTTTATAAATGATGTTGAGAAACTCTTCTTGTGTATAGTAACCTAATTGTGCCAATATTAAATCGGTTAGTTCTTGATCATCGTTGACAACAAGCATAATTTCATTTGCTTCTTCTGCAAATTTACTTTCTTTTGGATTAGAAATGATATCATATTGAGTAGCAATGAAATCATTATTATTCACGGCTTGATTGATATTATTTGTTACCATTCCTACTAAACTAGAATATTCTTTTAATTCCGTTTGGTTTAACATTGAAGTATAGGTTGTGATGATGGAATTTAATGACATGATTTTTTCTTCATAACCTTGTAATTGAATATTGGTATAAATATTATTTTTTACATCAATTCCATAATAAGTTGCGATAGCAGCGTAATACTCTTTTGGCATATTTTGTAAGAATTGCAAATATTCTTCACTAAATTCGTTTTGAATGCGGAACGCATCTAAACTACCGGTTTGTGAAACTAAATATTCAATAAAACGATTGACATTGATATAACCATCTTCAATAGAATCTTTTAATGCTTCTTCTTGAGTCGATGTATCAGTCATAGATAATAAGGATTCTAAATTCATTCCCGTTTCACTAATAGTAATGGGGTTTCCTGAAAGCATATCTTCTTGCATGTCATTAATATAGCTTCTAACGCCTGTTGAAACGGATAAAACTGTCGCCACACCAATAATGCCAATGGAACCTGCAACACATGTTAGAATTGTTCTTTTTAATTTAGAACGCAAATTTCTAGCCGATAACTTAAATGCGGTCCAAAATGATAATTTTGATTTTTTTTCAATTACCTTTTCTTCTTTTTTAACAATTAATTCGTTTTCTAATACCGGATTAGAATCAGCGGTAATTTTACCATCTAATAATTTTACAATTCTTGAAGAATATTTTTTGGCAATATCTGGATTATGGGTAACCATAATGACCAAACGATCTTTTGATATTTCTTTAATAAGTTCCATAATTTGAATGGAAGTGGTTGAATCTAATGCTCCCGTTGGTTCATCGGCAAGCAAAATATCTGGATTATTGACTAATGCTCTTGCAATGGCGACTCTTTGACATTGACCACCGGATAATTGATTTGGTTTTTTATGATATTCATTTTTTAAACCAACTTTATCTAAAACTTCTTTGGCACGTTGCAATCTTTCTTCTTTACCAATTCCTGCAATTGTTAAAGCTAATTCGACATTCTCTAAAATAGTTTGATGAGGAATTAAATTGTAACTTTGAAAAACAAAGCCAATTCGATGATTGCGGTAACTATCCCAATCTCGATCATTAAATTCTTTTGTACTGATTTGATCAATAAACAAATCTCCAGAAGTATAATGATCGAGTCCGCCTATAATATTTAATAATGTTGTTTTTCCACATCCAGAAGGCCCTAGAATAGAGACAAATTCATTATCTCTAAAAGTAATGCTTATTCCTTTTAAAGCGTGTACTTGATGATTAGCGACTGGATAATCTTTGGTAATATTGATAAGCTTAAGCATTTTATGACCTCCTTTTGTAATAATATATTATAGGATGTAAAAATATGAAAGTCAATATTTTAAAATATTTCTATAGAAATATTTTAATTTTTATATAAAGCAATAAAAAATGCTTTTGTGATAAAAGCATTTTTTTAAATTTATTTATGCTACAGGAGGATAAACATAAATTTGAATGACATAACTTCCAAAGAAGTCTAAATAATTAATTCCAACTTCTATTCCTTCTGCATTGACATAAGATTCTTCGTCATTTTCATTTAATCCTTGATAAGTATATCCATTTTCAGTAAGTAATGTTGTAAATTCTTCTAAAATTTCTTGAGCTCGTGTATCACTTGCTACAGAAATTTCTAGATTCCCAGCACCACTCCAAACGCCAAAGTAAGAATAACCTTCCTCTGGGTAATAGAATGGAACAACTTCATTGAAATCCTTTCCAAAAAGAGTATCTAATTCTGTTTTAACACTTGCATCTAATTCTTCCCAAGAAGTTGGCACAAAATATGGGTCATATTCAGTTTCTAAATCATATGGGAATACAGTAGTACCTAAATTCGTTAGTTCTACAGTGATTATTCCTTCTGTAATGAATGAAAACGAATAAGAATAGGTAATTTTTGATAAATCATCAGCTACTTCAAAGATAACTGGAGTACTCATATACATATAAAGCAAATTAAACATTGAATCAGGTAAAAGATAGTTTAATTCCGAAAAAGCATCCATTAAAACATAGCCCAATTCGGTTGGTAAAAATAGATTAACATTATAATCGCCAGGAGTTAAATAATCTGTAATTTCTTCGTCAGCGTAGGTTTCTTCAACTGCTTTTAATCTTCCATTTTCTGCTACCACAGAAGCAACTCCACCATTTGGATCGGAAATTAAACCATATGTTTCGTCAGATTGTGTTACTAAATAGCCATCTTTTGTTACAACGGCAGTAAAAGTTGGTTCAGTCTCTGAAACAGCACTACTATAACAAGTCACTGTATAATTTTGATTTTGAATGGCTTGCAAAGCAGCTTCCATTTTTTCCATTCCTTCTAATTCGGGGTAAGGTACGACATCAATAATATTTAAATCTTCTCTTGTTGTTAATTGTGCTTCATAAGTATAAGTCATGGTATAGGTAGTACCAGAATTATCTTGTGCAGCCATTTCATCACTGACAAACGATAAAGTTTCAGGTAAGTAATTTTCATCTAATGTTATCGTTAAAGTACTAATATCAAATTGTTCACCTATAAACATGATTGCAACAAGTTCTCCAAAAGTAATTTCTTCATCCGTAGTAAATGTAGAATCAATAGTAATTGAATATTGTCCATCATATGATAAATCTAAATCTCCTAATGAGGCTAGTGGATTATAAAAAAGATCATCAAACATGGCTGGTGTTACGCCATCTTCATAGACCATTAAATAGGTTTGTACTTCATTATGGCGATCAATTGCTTTTTGAGTAACAACGCCATCTTCGTTTTTGGAATAGTGAGTATCATTATAAATGACTTGATCGACTTTACTTACTTCATGTACATAATATTCATCACTAGAAATATATGTATTGATTAAACTTTCGTCAGTAACGACATTATTTGGATTGCCTGTTTCTATTGCGTTTAATTGCAATTCTCCTTTTAAAGCTAAAGGCGTTTGCAATCGATTTAAGACCGCATTGACATCATAGGAAGCAACAGGCTTAGTACTTTGTGATTCTGAAGACGTTGTTTCAGTGCAACCACTAATCACAAAAAGTGCGATAAGACTTAGTGACAAACAAACTTTTTTCATTTTTAATCCCCCTTTAAATATTTTCTATCATTATAACATCATAAAAGAATAAATTAAAGTAATTTTTTTAAAAATAAAAAAAGACTCTTTTGAAAAGAGCCTTTATTGATTGACAGATAGTTCAATGTAATGTTCTACACTTCCCACGGTGTTCGCAGGTAAAACATATTGCATAGAAATCATTTTTGCAGAATGAGCAGGAACTACAAACTCAAAAATGGGAACATTTCTACCAGTGCAAACAGTTAAAGTTGCGCCAGCTTTTAATATGTTGTTATTTTCGTCTTTTGCGATATAGAAAAGCGATCCTCCATTATGCATATAAAATTTAATCTTTCGATCTACATTACCTCGATTGACAAAAGTACAATTATCATGATATTCAATCATCCAGTTTCCATAATCCCAAATGTTTCCAGCAGGATTAGCGATGTAGTTAGATAAAACGATCTCTTCTCCATTATATTGAGAAATAATGTCAATCATATCTTTACCCGTGTATAAATGATTGAGTTGAGCAGATAAATGGGTAAACCACTTTGTGCCACGAACTTCATGTGCAGTCACATTTTCTACCTTTTCAAATGGTTCATAAGATTCTTTTAAAGTATCTGCATAATAATTGGTATAATAAACACCCAAAGTCGTTTCTCTAACAGCATCATTAAATGTCCATACAGGATTGTTATCAATTACACCATGAATTGGACTATATCCAATTCTTCCGCCCATCGTATCATCTGTACTATAGGGTCTTAAAAATTGAACTTTAACATCAGGTTGATTAATTTTTTCAATGTCCGTATAAACACATAAATCTCCACGTGCTTTCCCGTTTGTAATAATAAATTTTACATTGCCATTAATACATTCACGAGCAGCAATAGGTACATTTGCTGTTCCGTGAACATTTATTCCTTGATAAGCATCTTTTGTTGTTCCACCAATCACATACATATGTTGACCAGCTGGAATTTTATAAGTAATTGGTTTGATAGGATTTGGAGTGTAATTTAAATCAAAGTTTAGATAAGCATTAAACCATTCCATCGCAGTCCAAGTTTTTCCATCAAATTCGAAAGAATCTTCTAAGAAATTGGAGGTATCCATGTCATATTTTACACCATAATAATCCATCCAAGATTTTTCACCCAACCAAGAGCCTGAAGTTTGATAACCAATATTTGTTATCGTAACATAAATATCATGATCTTCAGTGTTAGTAATACGATAGCCCATATAAAGACCATTGAATCCAGTGTTGTTTTGATGTTCAAAAGTTAAAAAACATTCACCAGTTAAATCTAAATGTCTCATTAAAATTGTATCTAAAACTTCACTTGGCATTGATTCTGGAACATTAGAATAAAGATAAGTGCCACCTTTTCTTTGTTGATAATCAATTTCAGCAGATTCCATCACCGTGCCATCTACATTACTTACGTCAAATTTGCTAAGATCTGTTGTTGTATTAATTTCGTAAGGTGTTACAACATGATTGTTGATAGGATAGAGTTCATAGTTAAAATTTTCATTGCTAGTCGCAGTTTTAACTTTAATAAAATAGGTTTGGCCTTTTGTTAATTGAATCTGTGTGTTATTACATTGTTCTTGAATTACATTTCCTTTATTATCATAAAAAATAATATCCGTTGCTGTCGCACAATTACTAAGATATTGGTCTGTAACCATTGCTTTTAATTTGTAAATTTTTTCACTATTTTCATCGGTATTATCGACAATATTTCCCGCATAAAATGCAGTTTCATTGGTACAATTTTCCATTTGATATTCTCCTCCATTTTCTTTGCTTTTATCACATCCAGTAACGAATAAAGATGTCGCCATCAAACTGATTAATAGGATTTTTTTCATTATATATCCTCCTTCAATGATTATAGTTTATCACAATTCATATAAAAAATATATTAAAAAATATTTTTTAATCAATCTATTTTATTTTGATGTTTAACTTGTAATGCTCTTTTTTGAATGACTTTAGGAAAAGTAGCAAAAATAACGATACCAGTAATTGTTCCAGCAATTAAATCTGCAATTCCTTCGGATAAAAATACTCCTTGATAGCCAATGGTATAAGAGAAAATAAAGCACAAAGGAATTAATAAAATTACTTTTCTAAATACAGCTAAAAAGATAGCCGTTTTTCCTTGACCTAAAGCAACATTGATATTTTGCAAAGTCATTTGAATTGAAAACATAATGGTTCCCATTAAAAATAGAGGTAAATATTTTTTTAAAATAATGGTTACTTCTTGATCAGCATTAAATACAAATGCATAAATTTGTGGAAAAATCATAGAAGGAAGATATAAAATTAACGAAAAGATGAAAGCAATAATAAACGTATATTTTATACCTTTTTTCAGTCGGTATGCATCCCCTTTGCCATAATTATAGCTAACAAAGGGAGCAATCCCATAACCTAAGCCATTTAAAGGTAATGAAATGAGTTGTAAGGCACTTAGCATGATGGTTAAAGAAGCTGTAAGTGTACTTGTTTTTCCATCACTTGCCATTTTTAAACATACATTAAATACAATTTGGATCATACTTTCTGTTAGTGTCATAATAAATGGAGATAAGCCTAAAAACAAAATTCCTAAAACAGTTTTTTTCTTCAATTTCATTTCTTTCATTTGAATTTTAAAAGTAGATCCTTTCATAAAGAAAAAGGAAATAACCCAAATAAAAGAAACAAATTGGGATATAATGGTGGCTAAACTTGCGCCTTTTACACCAAGATTAAAAGTAAAGATAAAGATAGGGTCTAAAATAACATTAAGCAAGGCACCAATTAAAATGGTTAACATAGCTAAAATAGAATGCCCTTGAGCACTAATAAAGGGATTTAATCCTTGAACAAAAAGAATAAAAATGGTACCCAAAGCATAAATTTTTAAATAGTCCACTGCATAAATAATGGAGTTTTGGGGGCAACCAAACAAAATAACAATCGGTTTAGCAAAGAAAAAAAGAATGAAAGTTAGCATTACCCCAATTAAAAATAAAAGAAAAAAAGAATGATTAAAAATTAGATTGGCCTCTTTTTTGTTGTTTTCTCCTAATTTGATTGATGCTTTAGGAGAAACCCCCAATCCAATTAAGTTAGCAAATGCTTGCACAATAATGGTTATCGGTAAAACAATCCCTAAAGCTGCCAAAGCTTCTGTTTTGATTTCTTCAATATTAGCTACATACATTCTATCAACAATGTTATATAAAAAAGTAATAAGCTGGGCAATAACAGCAGGAATTGTGAGTTTAAAAACAAGGGGTAAAATTTTACCATCCCCAAATCGATTTGTGATTTCTTTCATAAAAATATACACTCCATCATCAATCACTAAAAAAAGATTAAAAAATTAATCTTTTTCACGTTATTATTATATCATTTTTTTATGTTTTGTCATTAGGATTCAACAATTCGAGACACTAATTCACTGTATTGAACATCAAACGAATTATATAGGTTAATACAATGAATAAACAACCAAGAAAAAAGAACAAGACATAAAGATAAAATAGTAATAATAACAATTTGACCTATTTTATGAGTCATTATAATGTCCACCTCACACTTTTATATTAAATATTTTATTACATTACCAAATATAACAAAATAAAAAAGAGTGAACTTTGTATTCACTCTGTACTATCGACTGGCAGGGACAGTAGGAATCGAACCCACATTGATGGTTTTGGAGACCATTGTTAAGCCATTTAACTATGTCCCTAAAGAGCATGCATATTTTAGCATGTTCTTTGAATGAATTCAAGTTTTTTAAAGAAAATCCAATATTAATGAAATTCTCTATTAATAAATCGTCCATAAACTTTTGAAACGGGAACGACAGTAATAAAACAATCCGGATCGAATTTTTTAATTTCTTTTGCTATTTCTAAAGTTTCAAAAGAAGTGGCAACGATATATAAAAAGTCTTTATGATTACCAGTATAAGCTCCTTTAGCATCAATTTGAGTAACACCACGATAAAAGTTTGTCATGATAAATTTAGAAACATCTTCACCCTTGTTAGTAATGATATGAATCATATTTTTCTTATTTCGATTAAATACAGTATCAAGAGCTAAGGAATTAATAAAGATATAAATTATAGTATACATTGCTTTTTCAACTCCTTCATCAGGGAAAAGGACAATGCTGAGTATGACAATTGCCGCATTAATAAATGTATTTAATCGACCAACAGTTACTTGTTTTTTGCTACTATAATAATAAGCAATAATATCCATTCCACCACTACTTGCTCCCATGTGGAATGCAAATCCTGTTGAAACACCAACAATTGCACCTGCAAAAATGGCTGCATCTAAAGTATTAATACTATTCCAAGCTTCTTTGAAAATGATGGTATTTAAATTATCTGGCAAAAATGTCATCAAAATTGATACGGTAATAACATGAACAGAAGATAAAATAGCAAACTTAATATTTAATTTTTTCCAAGCAAGAATTAATAAAGGCACATTAAATGTAAAACTCAAAACCCCAGCAATGTTGGTTTCTGAAATCGTTTCGGTTGCAAATAACCGGCCAAAAATCAAGGCAATTCCAGAAACACCACCTGCTAATAATTTGTGAGGAGAAATGAAAATTGTAACGGCTAAAGCATAAAAAGTAGCTGCAATCATAACGCAGATTACAGCAATTATCCATTCTAGTACTTTATTGTGCTTAATGTCGTATTTAAGCATACCCTCACTACCTTTATTTTACAAAAATTATTATAATCATAAATAAAATAAAAAACAATAAAAATTAATCTTTAAACCAATAATAAGAGCCATTAGGATCAAAATATCCAGTTAATGGATTGATTTTTTCTTCTTTTAAAAATAATCCTTTCTGATACCAATCATTTATATTTTCTTTTGTTGTTAATTGGTTTGCAATTTCTTCAAACATTTTTCTAGAAAGACTGGTTTCATACAATGGTCCATTATTATCTTTTCCAACCCAAACAGCAATGGTGTAATTCGGATTATAAGCGACGACTAAAGAATCTTGTAATGTTGATCCTGTTTTGGCTGCATAAATTGCATCTGGTTGATAATTTAATAAAGTTGGAGTGGCATATCCTTGAGCATTCGCATCAAAGGGAGCTCGCAATAATTGATTTAAAATTAAAGTTGTTGCTGGATTTAAAATTTGTTTTCCTGTTTGTTTTGCTTGATATAGTACTTTTCCTCTTTTGTCCGTTACTTTTTGAATAAATTTTGGTTCATAATATTTTCCTTCTGAAGCAAAAGTGTTATAAATACTTGCCAATTGTAAAAGCGTTAATTCATGAACACCTAAAGCTGCAGAAGGCACTTCATTGCGTGCTTCAACGCCAAATAGACTTAAAAAATCATTAAGTTTAGATGTTCCTAAAAAAAGTAAAGTTTTTGTCGAATAAATATTATCACTAACTGCAACAGCCTCAATCATGGTGATATCTCTATTTGCATAGACATGATTACTATTTTGAGGCGAATAATCACCAATTCCTTCAATATGAAAGGTTGTTTTTTCACTTTTAAATTTACTTATAGGCGTAAAACCATAATCTAATGCCATGTAATAGATACAAGGTTTGATTGTAGAACCTACTTGTCTTACGGACATTAATGCACGGTTGTATTCATCTTCGACAGAAAAACTTCCTGCCATAGCAAGAATTTGATTTGTGTAAGGTTTTAAAACTAATATGGCCGCTTGTGTATCTGTATTGGGGCGAAATTGTTGCAAGACTTGATAAACGATATCTGTAACTTTTGTAGAAAAAGAAGTATAAATATTTAATCCAACGGCTAAATTTTTTTTCGTATATAAACCTAGATTTTTTAATTCTTTTACGATTTCTCTTTGATAGAATTGATATGCATTTTCTTTTGCTAAAGGCTGTATTTGAATAGGGGTATCAATATTTTTATATGTTTCATAAATTTCTTTGGTAATTTGTTTATTTTCATATAAATTGGAAAGAACATAATTTTTTCGTTTTAAAGCCTTTTCATAATGAATATCTGGAGCATTGATTGCTGGCGCGTTGGCAATACCGGCTAGCATTGCTGCTTCATCTAATGTTAAATCTTGACAACTTTTATTAAAATAATAGCGAGAAGCAACAGCGACTCCATATAAATCATGTCCTAGATAAATCGAATTTAAATATTGTTCTAAAATTTCATCTTTAGAATAATTCATTTCAATTCGAGCGGTTAAAATGGCTTCTTGTATTTTTCTTGATAATGTTTTTTCGTTAGATAAAAATAAAGTTCTAGCTAATTGTTGCGTGATGGTTGAGCCTCCCTGTGTATTCCCTTTAAATATCGTATTAAAGGCTGCTCTTAAAATTCCACCTAAATCATAGCCATAATGTTGATAAAAATTTTGATCTTCTGCAGCAATAAATGCAATAGGAAGATAAGGACTCATTTGTTTTAATGATACATATTGTCCCGTAACATCATGATGCGTTTGAATGATTACTTCATTTTGATTATCATAAACAGTGAGATCATTACTATAAAGCATCTGTACTTTTGGTAAAATTAGACAAACAAAATAATAAAGACCGACTAATATGTCTACTAAACTTAAAAATAATAGTAATTTTAAAACTTTTTTCATGACATCACCTAAAAAAAGTTTGTCCAAATCGTAAAAAATAATACAACTTTCTTCATGATTTTGTTATAATATAAAACGTTAAATGAGTAGGTGAAAAAATGAATGCAGATAAGCTAATTCATCAAGAATTAATGAATGCCTTAAAAAAAGCAGAATTGCCCACAGATTTATCTTTTGTGGTGGAAATTCCAAAAGATACTTCTAAAGGGGATTATGCAACAAATGTTGCTATGCAATTAACAAAAATTGTTCATCAAAATCCACGTGAAATTGCTCAAAAAATTGTTCAATATTTTGATGTAAATCAAGCTAAAGTTACCAAAGTTGAAATTGCTGGACCAGGATTTTTAAATTTTTTTATAAAGCATGATTTTTATGAAGAAATGATTGAAAAAATCTTAAAATTAGGTTCTTTATATGGTCATAGTGATTATGGGAAAAATAAAAAATATAATATTGAATTTGTTTCAGCTAATCCAACTGGAGATTTACATTTAGGACATGCAAGACAAGCGGCACTAGGGGATAGTATTTGCCGTCTATTAAAAGCCATCGGCTATCAAGTCACAAAAGAATATTATTTAAATGATGGTGGAAATCAAATTAATAATTTAGCACAATCTTTATTGGCTCGTTATCAACAAGCATTAGGATTGAATGTAGATTTTCCTGAAGATGGCTATCATGGACAAGATATTATCGATATTGCTAATGATTTAAAAAATCAATATCAAGATACATTATTAAATCAAAGTTTGGATTATTTTAAAGAGATTGGAATCAAAAAAGAAATGGATAAAATTATCCAAATTCTAGATGTATTTAGAGTTCATTTTGATGTGTTTACAAGTGAAAAAATGCTTTATCAAAAAGGATGGGTAGATGAAGTGATTCCTTATTTGACAAGCAAAGGATTTACTTATGAGTTAGATGGTGCTATTTGGTTTAAAACGACTTTATTTGGTGATGATAAAGATCGTGTATTAAAAAAATCGGATGGAAGTTATACCTATTTAGTTCCTGACATTGCTTATCATAAATATAAATTAGAACGTGGATTTGATTATTTAGTGAATATTTTGGGTGCTGACCACCATGGCTATGTAAAACGCTTAGAAGCAGCCATTACGGCTTTAGGTTATCAAAAAGAACAAATTCAAGTTCTCATTCATCAAATGGTTCGTTTAATTAAAGATGGTAAAGAATTAAAAATGTCAAAAAGAACAGGGAAAGCCTATACATTAAATGATTTATGTGAAGAAATTGGGGTCGATGCCGCTCGTTTTTCATTTGCAAGTAAAAGTATTGCCACACACATGGATATTAATATTGATGAAGTGGTCAAAAAAAGTAATGAAAATCCTTTATATTACATTCAATATGCCCATGCAAGAGGTTGCTCTGTTTTAAAAATTGCTCAAGAAAAAAAGATTCCTTTTGAATCCAAATGTCATCTTTTAACTTTAGAAAAAGAAATCCAATTATTGAAGCAAATTAGTCAATATGAAAAAGTGATTTTAGATGTCGCTTTAACCATGTCTCCTTACAAATTGACCAATTACTTATATTCTTTGGCACAATGTTTCCATGGATTTTATAATGAATGCAAGATTATAGATGAAAATAACCTTGAATTAACAAAACAAAGAGTGGTTTTAGTGAAAATTAGTAGCATTTTGATTAAAAATGGTTTAGAATTAATAGGTGTCCAAGCCTTACAACAAATGTAAAAGAAAAAGAGGGAAAAAATATGATAGAAAATGAATCAATGACTGATGTCGCTTATAGTATTTTAAAATCAACAAAAAAAACAATGTCTTTTTATGATTTATGGGACAAAGTAGTTGAAAAAATGCAATTTGCTTCTGAAGATGAAGCCAATCAATTAATTTCTTATTTTTATACCAATTTAACAATTGATGGACGTTTTGTTAATGTTGGTGATAACAAATGGGATTTAAGAGAAAGAGTTCCTTATGATAAAGTTCACATTGATATGAATGAAATTTATCAAGAAGATGAAGACGAAGAAGAGGATGATGAAGAAGGATACTCTGACTCTGAACTCGAAGACGATGAAGAAGATATGTACATTTCTGATGATGAAGAAGAAAAGGGAAATAAATACGATGAGTTTTCTTCTTTAATTCCAGATGATGAAGATGAAGAATAATTAATTAGATATTAGAATATAAAATAAAAACTAGGTTCATAATTTTGAACCTAGTTTTTTTAAAAAAAATAATACTTAAAATGAATCATTTAAATAAAAAGTTGACAAAATCCAAATTGAACTTTGTCAACAAATATTAATCTTTTTTATTTAATAAAGATAAAATAATTGGATTGAGATGTTTGGCTAATAATTCATAAGCCTTACGATTTAAATGAAGACCATCTAAAGTTAAATCTAAAGGTAAAGAAGAATTTTGATCAGCTAATAAATGATAGGCATCAAAGAAGTAAATATCGTCTTGGGTTTTAGCATAATTTGTAAGACATTCATTCAAAGATTTGATTTTTTCAATCGGACGATATTGACTTTGATCATCTCGAATATGTTCTCCTTTATAATAACAGCAAGGAGGTACACTGCAAAGAATAATTTTACAACCTTTGTTGAGTTGTCTTACATATTGAAGTCCATCGTGAATATAATCAATCGTTAATTGATTATTATAGCCCCAATAGGCAACATCGTTTGTTCCAATCATAAGATATAAAACCTTTGGCTGCAATTTACAAACTCTTTCTTCCATTGTAATATTGATTCCTAATGATAAATCTCCTTGAATTCCTCTGTTTTTAGAAGAAAAATCTTGAAATAATTCATTTGTTGGAAACATTTGAGTAATCGAATCGCCGACAAAAACGACATCCACAGGATTGACCGGTTCTTGATACAATTGGAGTAAATGCTCTGTCCAATAAGGACTGGCTTGAAAAGGAATATGATTCATGTTAATTCACCACCACAATATTGACAATTTTATTGACAATTGCAATTACTTTTTTAATTTCTTTGTTTTCTATATATTTTTTAATTTCTTCTTTATCTAAAGCTAATTGTTTTAGTTGTTCTACTGGTGTATCTTTTGCAGTAATTAATGTTGCTCTTAATTTTCCATTGACTTGAATGGCAATGGTAACCTTTTGGTCGATAATTTTTGTAGGATCATAGGTTGGCCATGGCTCGTAAGTAATGGATTGTTGATGTTGATATTTTTCCCACATTTCTTCACAAATATGAGGTGTTACAGGATACATCAATTTAATAAATCCTAATACATATTCTTTATAAATGGTCTTTGCTTTATAGGCTTCATTAATAAAAATCATCATTTGAGCAATGGCTGTATTGAATTGAAGATTTTGGAAGTCTTCTGTTACTTTTTTAACTGTTTGATGATAAACCTTATCTAAAGCACCATCATTGGTTTCACTTATTTTACTTTGATATTCTTTTTCCATAAAGAGACGATAAACTCTATCAATAAAGCGACGACTGCCTTCAAGACCTTGTGTTGACCAAGGCAAAGAAGCTTCTAATGGTCCCATAAACATTTCATACATCCGTAAAGTATCGGCTCCGTATTGAAGAACAATTTCATCTGGATTAATGACATTACCTCTGGACTTAGACATTTTTTCGTTGTTTTCACCTAAAATCATTCCTTGATGGAAAAGTTTTTGGAATGGCTCTTTGGTTTTAACAATTCCTAAATCATAGAGAACCTTATGCCAAAAACGAGCATAAAGCAAATGTAATACAGCATGTTCTGCACCACCAACATATAAATCAACAGGTAACCAATGTTCTAAAAGTTTTGGGTCTCCAATCATCTCTTTATTTTTGGGGTCAATAAAACGTAAATAATACCAGCAAGATCCAGCCCATTGAGGCATGGTGTTGGTTTCTCTTCTTCCTTTTTTACCATTGATTTCAACATTTAACCAATCCGTAGCATGAACTAAAGGAGATTCAATACTTCCTGATGGCTTGTATTCTTTTAAATTAGGAAGTTTTAAAGGAAGTTCTTCAGGCTTTAAACAATAAATAGAGCCATCCTCCATGTGGACAATAGGAATGGGTTCTCCCCAATAACGTTGTCTAGAAAATAACCAATCACGAAGTTTATAATTGACTTTTTTATAACCTGCTTTTTTAGCGATTAAATCTTGTAAAATGGCTTTTTTTGCATCTTTAATATTGAGTCCATCGGCATAAGAAGAATGAATATGTTTTCCATCTTCAACATAGGCTTGAGTAGAAACATCTCCTTCAATGACTTGAATCATTTCTAAATGATATTTTTTAGCAAATTCATAATCTCTTTGATCATGGCAAGGAACAGCCATAACAGCACCCGTTCCATAAGAGGCTAGAACATAATCTCCGATATAAATGGGGATTTTTTTATCATTGACAGGATTGATAGCATAAGCTCCAGTAAAAACACCCGTTTTATCTTTATTTAATTCTGTTCTTTCTAAATCTGATTTTGAAGCGCATTGTTGTACATATTGATGAACTTCATTGATATGATCAGGTGTTGTGATTTTTTTAATTAAAGGATGTTCAGGAGCTAATACACAATAAGTGGCGCCAAATAAAGTATCGACTCTTGTGGTAAAGACCTCAAAGGTTTGATCACTTTGATCAATTTTAAAAATGATGACGACTCCTTCACTTTTACCAATCCAATTTTTTTGCATTTCAATGGTAGCACTAGGCCAGTCTAATGTATCCAAATCTTGCAAAAGTCGATCGGCATAATCTGTAATTTTTAATACCCATTGTTTCATTGGTTTACGAACAACAGGATATCCGCCACGTTCAGAAACACCATTGATAACTTCTTCGTTTGCAAGAACAGTGCCAAGTTCTTCGCACCAATTGACCGGTTTTTCATCAATATAAGCTAAGCCTTTTTCATATAGTTTGGTAAAAATCCATTGCGTCCATTTATAATAATCAGGATCTGTTGTTGCAATTTCGCGATCCCAGTCATAGCTTAAACCTAAAGATTGAATTTGTTTTTTAAAGGTAGCAATATTTTTATAGGTAAAATCGCCAGGGTGATGGTTGGTATTAATGGCATATTGTTCAGCAGGCAGACCAAAAGCATCCCAACCCATTGGATGTAAGACGTTAAATCCTTGCATTCTTTTCATTCTAGCAATAATGTCGGTAGCGGTATATCCTCTAGGATGACCAACATGAAGACCAGCTCCTGAAGGATAGGGGAACATATCTAAAATGTAATATTTAGGTTTTGAAAAGTCTGTTGTATCGGTTTTAAATGTTTTTTCTTTTTCCCAACGTGCTTGCCATTTTTTTTCAATTTCTAAATGATTATAAGCCATAATTTAACCCTCCTTGAAATAAAAAAACGTCCTTAATTTTTCTAAGGACGCTTGACGCGCGGTACCACCTTAGTTCATACATTGTTGTATGCGCTTTAAAGTATGTTGAAGTTGCTCCACGATTAATTTCCTAAATATTCATATCATCTTCCAGCAAACCAATGACTCTCTGTAATGAATTTAGATAGTACTTCTTCGCTTCATCGCAAGGCTATTGTATCATTAGCAAAAAAATTTGGCAATATTTTATTCTTTTTTTTCAAAAAAAGAAAGATGACTTAAACGACGATCCAACTCAACTAAAAAATCATGTTCTGTGGTTTGAATAGAATAAGTCATTGCAAAACGTACAGCAGGTTCGGCTTCGTCCCATGGAATGGTATAGATTCCTGCTTGATAAAGCAAATAAAGAGCAAAATCTTCTGCTGTTTTAAAAGTAGATGGGACTTGAACATATAAATAAAAAGTGGCTTCTGGAACTTTACAATATAAATGATGTTTATTTAAAATGGCAGCAACTTGAGTTAAACGTCGATAATAGTGTCCTTTTAATTGAGGTAAGGTATGGGATTCATTTTCAAATGCTTTCATAGCGGCATATTGAATGGGAATATATTGTCCAGAGTCCATGTTGTCTTTTACTTCTTTTAAAATATGCATGAGTTTTTCGTTTGCAACCATAAATCCGATTCGAAATCCCGTCATATTGAAGGCTTTAGAAAGGCTATGCACTTCAATACAATAGTTTTCACTATCAGGAATGGAAAAAATACTTAATGGTTCCGTATGATAAGTAAGTGGTCCATAAACACAATCATTGACAATCAAAAAGCCATATTGCTTTGCTTTTTTTAGAAGTTGAGCATAGAATTCTTTGGTCGCTATCGCACCTGTTGGAGAGTTTGGGTAATTTACTAAAAAAATCTTTGTTTTTTGATAAATTTCTACGGGAATACTCTCTAGATTTGGTAAGTATTGATTTTGCTTTGTTAAAGGAACTTCATAAATTTTTCCTTTTAACCATTTTGCCATTGTTGGTAAAACTTGATATCCTGGGGTTGTACAAATTACCACATCTTCATCACTAACAAAGGCAAAAGGGATAATACATAAAGCACTTTTAGCGCCAATGACATGATTAATTGCAAGATGCTGTTTGTCACAATCAATTTGATAAATTTCTTTTAAATGTTTTTTTGCAGCCGCTTTGAAGGGCTCTATTCCATTATCCGCATAGACGCGATTTTCATAAATATAAGCTTGTTTCGTTAATTCATCTAAAACAGCAATCGGTGGCATTTGATCACTTTCACCAATACCAAAGTCTAAAATAGGATAGGGAGCCTGCTTTAAATATTGTTTTTTAATCTGACTAAATTTTTCAAATTTATAATAACTGGTTTTAAAAAAATCTTTTCCACCCAATCGTGTTGAAATCAACTCATTATCATTCATTATCTATCTCTCCTTTGTATAAAAAATGAACAGGGCCCTTTAAAAAATAGCCTTCATTATTTACAAAAACTTCAAGAATACCTCCTGGGACATAAATCTTTAAATTATTTTTACAGAGTTGAAATTGATAAAGAAGATAAAAACAAGCTAAAGCGCCACTGCCACAAGATTGCGTTTCTTGAACACCATATTCATAAACACGCATTTTGATATTTTCTTTATCTATTTGCTGAATCACTTCAATATTACAATGATTTTCTTTTGAAAAATTTTTTAATTTTTCATCAAAGAAAAACGAGTCAATATGATCGATGAATTGGACAAAATGTAAATTACCTACGTCGATAAAATAACCAGGGAAATCCTTATTTTTTTTCTTAATAAAGCAAGGAGATTGCATGGATAACTGTGCATAGTCTTTTTTTAAATAAGAAAGATAAATTTCTTTTTCTAAAACTTGAACTTTATGGTTGCTTTGTGCAGTTAAATCATAGAGTAGATGAGATACACAACGCAAACCATTTCCACACATTGCTGCTTTTGAACCATCTTTGTTATAAATAGTAATGATTCGTAATTGGTCAATATTAATGATTCCATCAGCACCAATTCCTTGATGAACATCACATAACTTTTGCACTTGTTGTGGTTCAAATGTTTGATTTAATGTTAAAATAAAATCATTTTGTGTTGCTTCATATTTATAAAATTGCATTTTCATTCTCCTTGATAGCAGATAATGCGATTTCAATAGCATTACTTGCTGCTCCTTTTAATAGATTATCACTGACTAGATAAAAGGATAAAGCATGATGATCTATTTTTCTAATTCGACTGATAAATACTTCTAATTGGTTGACACAATTGGTATTGATAGGTAATAATTTTTTAAATACTTTTAAATTTTTTTGTTTTTTAAGGCTTTTAATTGCCTGATCGACATTGACTTCTTTTTCAAATTCAACATAGACCGATTCACAGTGACAATTTAGGGTTGGAACACGTACACAGGTAGGAAATATTTTAATCTTCTTTTCTAAAATTTTTTGTGTTTCCTCAATGATTTTTTCTTCTTCGGTGGTATGATTGGAATCTAATAAAGAACCAACTTGAGGAATACAATTGAATGCCATTTGATATTTTATTTTACTTTTTAAAGATGGAAAATAAGGACTACTATAAGATAAATCATCTAAAAATGAACGGGTTTGTCGCTTTAAATCTTGCATCGCTTGATAACCGATTCCAGATACGGATTGATAGGTTGATACGACAACTTTTTGAATCGAAAATAGAGCATCTAATGGTTTTAAAACACTACATAAAATACTCGTGACGCAATTTGGATTGGCAATTAATTGAGGGTGATTAGCTAAAAGGTGAGTGTTTACTTGAGAAACAATAAGAGGGACTTGCTCATTTAATCGATAAAAAGAGCTATTATCAATGACTAAACAATGCTTTTTTAAAGCGATAGGAACATATTTTTGCGAGATTTGCTCATCTGTACAAAAAAAGCAAATATCTTTTCCATCAAAAGAAGATTCTTTAAGTTCTTGCACTGTGTAGATATAGTGCTGATAACGAATTAATCTTCCAGCACTTTTCTTTGAAGCGAAAACTTCAATGTTTTTAAAGGGAAAATTGAATTTGTGAAGCCATTTTAGACATTGTTGGCCGACGGCGCCAGTAGCACCAATAATTGCAATTGAATATTTTTTCATAATTTAACTCCTAAATAGGGAAGAACAGACGATATGAAAGATTTCGTTTTCATTGTGGTGATGCGTGGTAATTTCTATCGTTTCTCCTAAACAAAGCAATAAATCATAAGGAATATTATTTTCAAATAAAATTTTTTTAATAAATAAAATATTTGTAAATCCATCAATGTAAATCTTATTGTTTAAAATATTGACTGAAAGAGAACTATCTCCTTTTTTTTCATCTATTAGAGTTCCTTCGTTACATAAAGCAAAATGTTTGATTCGCAAAGCAATTTGATATTCTTTTGCTTTTTTTAAAGCATCTAATTGTAATAAATTAGAGCCATGTTTAGCAAATAAAATCATTTTATCATATCCCACATGGGCTAAGATTTTATTATTTGAAAAATATTTAGGATTGCATAAACTAACACCAGCAACATCTTTAAAAAAGGTGACCTCAGAAACGTTTAACATTTTTGCTAGCAATACGGCAGTTAAGTCACTTCCACCACGATTTAAAGAAACGATTTTATGATTTTGATCTATTGCTGTAAATCCTGGACAAATTAACAAATCACATTGCTTTAATTTTTGCTCAATGATGGTAGGATTTAAATTCGTAATTTGAGTTTGCTCTTTTTCTTTTATGACTTCAATTCCAATTTCTTCAGGATAAAGAAAATCACAATTGACGTATAAATTTTTTAATTCATTACAAATGATAAACGTACTAATCATTTCGCCTGTTGTCAAAAGACGTTCTTGCATATAATAATCCGTATTATGATGAATTAGATTTAGTAATTGATCGGTTGCATAAGGAGTGTCTTTAATTGCAGAAACAACGATAATTTTTTTCTCTTTATCTTCTTTTAAATGTTTATAAATGCTTTTTCTTGTCGTTTCATTTTTTAAAATATTACCACCATATTTATAGATCTTCATATCTCTGCCACCACCATCATTTCAATATATGTTTTAGAATATAAATAGTTTCTTGTTTTTTAATGTTCTTCTTGTTTGTAAAAAAAGAAACGTTTAAAATAAAAGTGGAGGGGAATAAGTGATGATTCAGCAAGGCTTGAAAAATTATTTTAAAAATCTGAAACATTTCTTTACTCCTTTGGGTACTTTACTTTTAGGAATCGTTTTAGGGTGTTCAATAGCTATTCCTGGAATGATTCAATCCATAAAAACCATGATTGCTGAAATCAATTCACTTTCAAGTGAAATTCATTTAGATTTTCACCAATTTCAAAATAATTTGTTACAAAATTTACAAGTTCTTAATTGGGCAGAGCCTTTAGAAACAATTGAGTTAATTTGTAGTAAAGAGTGGCTTATTTCTACATTTAAAGATTGTTTAAATGGTTTACTTGGAGAAAACTTTACTACTTATGGTCAACAGATTTCTGGGTTTATTTCACATTGTATCCAAGATTTTCATTCCTTTTTTATTGTGTTTATCATTTGTATTTTATTCAGTTTGATTGCAGGCTTTCTTTTAACAAAATTTTTAGTTCGTAGAACCATTGCGAAAAGATCATGGTGGAAATTTATTTTACATTGGTTGATTGATGCCATTTTATCGACAACTTTGGTTTTTTTAAGTGGTTGGTTTTTTATTCTTTGGCAGCCAAGTGGCTGGCTTAGCATGGCGCTTTCTTTAATTCTTTTTGGTGCAATTAGTTTAATTGAAGCTTATTTTATTCAAGGATTCAAAAAAGTTTCGTTTAAGCAAATCGTAAATTTTAAAAATATTGGGGCCTTTCTTTTGACCAATTTCCTTATCTTTTTAATCGCGATGGCTTTGACTTGGTGCATCCAATGGATTTTAAATCCTATCATGGCTCTATTTGTTGGTATTTCTTTATTTGAAATCGCCTTTTTAG